>OJLA01000012.1_pt1 | contig 169744 bp, 142 predicted proteins | sample 1596611 | NCBI WGS metagenome assembly OJLA01 (sample SAMEA4350168, study PRJEB24818) | metagenome | biome: human; feature: gut; material: faeces | place: Denmark | collected 2013-09
TATCGAGAACAGCTTCAGTATTCCCGACTGTCCGATAAACTTACTGTTTTTCCACCCTGAGCAGTATACAAGCTCTATAGGCGGGGCGGAAACATTTGACGAGCTGTTTGGCAGGACAGGTGAATTTCTCGATAAGGTGGTTTATCCGCAGATAAAAGAGGGCAAGGATATTCTGATAGTAGGACACGGTGCGATGAACGCAAGCATTGTATGCAGGGTAAAGAATCTGCCGTTGTCTGAGTTCTGGAACGCAGGACTGGATCAATGCAGGATGATGAGGCTCTTGTGAGGATATAGAGGAGATATATTAGCAAGTACGATTCTTTGTGGGAATATATCGGGAAGTGTTGCGAGCGTGAAATTACGCTGACTTGCGATGAGATAGCAAAAATCTGCGGTGTGCCGATAGATCATTCCTTTCTGACGTATAAGAAAGAACTTGGATGCTACGGGTACAGGGCTGAGAAAATATCTATGAAGGATAAGACGGTGAGGTTTGTCAAAAATGAGTGAAAATATGAGCGATAAGTGGGTCGATTACGCTGTGCGCATTCAGAGCATTGCACAGGCAGGACTTGCGTACTGCGAGGATAAGTACGGCAGGGAGCGCTATGAGGAGTTGAGAAAAATCTCCGCAGAGATGATCTCGGCAAAGACCGATATTCCGCTCGAAAAGGTATACGATCTGTTCTGCAACGAGAGCGGATACCAGACACCGAAGCTCGATACCAGAGGGGCTGTCTTTATTGATGGGAAGATACTGCTTGTGCGTGAAAACAACGGAACGTGGTCGTTGCCGGGCGGATGGTGCGATGTAGATCTGTCGGTTGCAGAGAATACAGAAAAAGAGGTGCTGGAGGAAACGGGGCTTTCGGTACACTGCAAAAAGCTGATAGCCGTGCAGGACTGGAGGAGGCATAACAGGCTGAATTGCCCTTACGGCATTATGAAATTCTTTGTGCTGTGTGAATATGACAGCGGAGAGTTCAAAGAGAACATCGAAACTACGGAAACAAGGCTGTTTGACAGGAACGCTCTGCCGGATAATCTTGCAGATGAGAAAACAACGGCAGAGCAGATAAGGCTGTGCTTTGAATATTATGACAATCCGCATAAGGAAACGTGTCTGGAATAATATAAAGACGGTTTAACCGCCTCAGACTGTCGAAAAACCTACATAACTTTTAAAATTGGGGCTTGGGGCGTAGCCCCAAGCGGGGTGAGGGCGGCAGCCCCAAATTCAGCCCCTTTCCCGGGGAAAGGGGTTTGGGGATAGGGATTGAGAACAAGCACTTTTTTGAAAAAACAGACTTTTTCTACAAACTGATGGGGTTAACCGCCTGCGGCTTTCTTTCATAAACTGGCAATAAGCGAAAGAATGAAGGAGGCGTTTATGTGAGAAGTCTGGCACAGCTTGAAAGAGATGAAAAATGCAGGGTAGAACGGCTGTTACTTGCAGGAGATATGAAAAGAAGGCTTATGGACCTCGGCTTTACAAAAGGAACAACAGTCACCTGCGTGTTGTGCGGTAGCGGAATAAAGGCATATCTTGTAAGAGGTGCGGTAATTGCACTCAGAAACGAGGACGCAGATAAAGTACCGGTAAGTGAAATAAAAAATTAAAAAAATTTCGTAAACTTGTAGACAAACGGCAGAAAATATAGTATAATAAAATGACTATGGAAATAGGCGAGGGTGTGCGATACAGATATTAGCATATCTTTCGTAAAATGGGATCTTTTATCTGCTAAGGGCGGATATGAATTAAAGCCGTGTTTTTCATCGTCAAGGAAGAAAGACACGGCTTTTGTGCAGAATTGCGAGGTGCTATAATGACAATTTTACTGAAAAACGGTCACGTTGTTGATTATGTGAACGGTTTTGAAGGCAAAAAGGACATACTTATAAAAGACGGATTTATCCGTGCGCTCGGCGATAACCTTGAATGCGATGATAAGAACGCAAGGGTGGTAGATTGCAACGGGCTTACGGTAATACCGGGTATATGCGATATGCACGTTCATCTGAGAGATCCCGGACAGACATATAAAGAGGATATTATTACAGGCTGTGAGGCGGCTGTCGCAGGCGGTGTTACGGCGCTTGCGTGTATGCCGAACACGAAACCGCCCGTTGACAACAAGGAAACGGTAAAATATATTCTCGACAAGGCAAAGAAAGCAAAGGCGAAGGTTTATCCTGTCGGCTGTATCACAAAGGGTATGCAGGGCAAGGAGCTGTGCGACTATGACGAACTTAAGGCGGCAGGCTGTGTTGCGGTGAGCGACGACGGCAGACCCGTTGAATCTGCGAATATGATGGCGCAGGCAATGGTAAAGGCACACTATGCCGGACTGAAGGTAATTTCGCACTGCGAGGATCTTGAGATAATAGACGGCGGTATAATCAACAAGGGAAAGATCTCTCAGCAGCTCGGCGTAAAGGGCATGAGCAGGCTGAGCGAGGATATAATCACGGCAAGAGAACTTGCCATAGCACAGGATACGCAGATGCCGATACACATTGCACACGTTTCGACAAAGGGCAGTGTAAACACGATAAGAGGAAATACTCATATCGGTGTTATGTGTACCTGCGAAACCGCTCCGCACTACTTTATGATGACAGACGAAAAGCTGTTGTCGAGAGATGCGGACTACAGAATGAATCCTCCGCTTCGTGAGGAGGACGATGTTATGGCGATAACCGCCGCTATAATAGACGGCACTATCGACTGCATAGTAACCGACCACGCTCCGCACAGTGCAGAGGAAAAGGCAGACTTCGAGAAAGCTCCCAACGGCGTTGTGGGAATGGAAACATCGCTTGCGGCGACACTGACGGGACTTTATCACACGGGTACGATAAGCCTTATGCAAATAGTAAGACTTATGTGCGTCAACCCCAGAAAGATACTGGGTATAGAGGGAGGCTCGCTCGGCATAGGCGATATTGCGGACATCGCAATATTCGACGCTGACGAAAGCTGGACGGTAGACCCTGAAAAGCTCCACTCAAAGTCAAAGAACACCTGCTTCAAGGGAATGACCCTTAAGGGCAGGGTAAAGTACACACTGGTAAACGGAAAAATAGTATACGAGGACAAGTAAGCTCCGATATACTTGAAATAAATAAAAAGGATGGATACGAAAATGTCAATGGATAATCTTCTTCGTGCAATCTGCGAAAAGCAGAACCCCACAGTCGCAGGACTTGACCCCAAGCTCGACTATGTGCCTCAGTACATAAAGGACAAGGCTTTCAACAAGTACGGCGAAACGCTCAAGGGTGCGGCAAAGGCGATACTTGAATTCAACAAGTGTCTTATAGACGCTCTCCACGAGGTAGTTCCTGCAATAAAGCCTCAGGCGGCTTATTATGAAATGTACGGTACGGCAGGAATGAAAACGCTGTACAAGACGCAGGAATATGCAAGAAGCAGAGGTATGTATGTTATCACAGACGGCAAGCGTAACGATATAGGCACAACTATGGAAGCGTATGCCGCAGCGCATCTGGGCAAGGTAAAGGTAGGAAACGAGGAATACGAGCCTTTTATGGGCGATGCTCTGACGGTAAACGGATACCTCGGAAGCGACGGTATCAATCCGCTTATCAAGGTGTGCAAGGAAAACGACAAGGGCATTTTCGTACTGGTAAAGACATCTAACCCGTCAAGCGGCGAGCTTCAGGATCTGCTGATAGACGGTGTTCCCGTATACGAAAGAATGGGCAATATGTGCGAAAAGTGGGGAGAGGAGCTTCCCGGCAAGTACGGCTATTCGGGCGTAGGTGCAGTAGTAGGTGCGACATATCCCGAACAGATCGCCGAGCTTCGTAAAAAGCTCCCTCACACATTCTTCCTTATCCCCGGATACGGCGCACAGGGTGCAACCGCCAAGGACATTGCCGCCGCATTTGATGCGAACGGTCTCGGCGGTATAGTAAACAGCTCGAGAGGAATAATGACAGCATATAAAAAAGAAGGCTGTGACGAGCATGATTTCGCAGGTGCGGCATTCAGAGAGGCACTGCGTATGAGAGATGAGATAATGGGCTTTGTAGGAAAGATACAGCTCCCTTAAGTGATAGAACAAAAAAGAAAAATATATGAAAGGAACGAATTAAATGGACTTAAAGGCTAACAAAGCAAAGACCGCATATCTGATACTTGCAGACGGAACGGTGTTCACGGGCAAGAGCTTCGGCTGTGAGGGCGAGGTCGTAGGCGAGATAGTATTCACAACGGCAATGACAGGCTATGAAGAAACGTTGACAGACCCCAGCTACTGCGGACAGATTGTAACGCAGACATTCCCTCTTATCGGAAACTACGGCGTGAATGACGAGGATTACGAGTCAAAGACAAGCGTGGTAAGCGGTTATATCGTGCGTGAATACTGCGAGGTACCATCAAACTTCCGCTGTGAAGGCGACATAGACGGCTTTCTGAAAAAGCACAACATCATCGGATTGTTCGGCATAGATACAAGAAGGCTTACAAGAATAATCCGTGAAACAGGTGTTATGAACGGCATGATTACAACAAGCGAGCCGACAGACGAATTCAAGGCACAGGCGCTTGAAAGGATAAGGGCTTATGTTGTAGGTCCTGTTGTGCCGAAGGTAAGCGTAAAGCAGCCTGAGAAGTTCAGTGCCGAAAACGGCAAATACAAGGTTGCACTTATGGACTACGGCTATAAGTTCAATATAAGACGTGAGCTTGTAAAGAGAGGCTGTGACGTGACGGTATTCCCCTACGACACAAGTGCGGAGGAAATACTGAAATTCGCTCCGGACGGCATAATGCTTTCAAACGGACCCGGCGACCCTCAGGACAACACGGTATCTATAAATACGCTGAAGGAGCTTATCCCTCACAAGATACCCACGTTTGGCATCTGCCTCGGTCATCAGCTCTTAGCGCTTGCAAACGGGGCTACCACTGTCAAGCTGAAATACGGTCACAGAGGCGGAAACCAGCCTGTAACCGATGTTACTGTTGACAGAACATTCATCACATCGCAGAACCACGGTTATGCGGTTGTAAGCGACAGCCTTCCCGAAAGTGCAGGCAAGGTAAGCCATATCAACGGAAACGATAAGACCTGCGAGGGCGTTATGTACACGAATGCACCTGCGTTCACTGTGCAGTTCCACCCCGAAGCGTGCGGAGGTCCGCATGACACTGCGTATCTGTTTGATAAATTTATCAGTCTGATGGAGGAGAATAAGAAATGCCGTTAAGAAGTGATATAAAGAAAGTTCTCGTTATAGGCTCGGGACCTATCGTAATCGGACAGGCTGCTGAATTTGACTATGCGGGAACGCAGGCGTGCCGTGCGCTTAAAGCAGAGGGTCTTGAGGTCGTACTTATAAACTCAAACCCCGCTACCATCATGACGGACAAGCACATGGCGGACAAGATATACATTGAACCGCTGACGCTTGATGTAGTAAAGAAGATAATCAAGATAGAAAAGCCGGACAGCATTCTGTCAACGCTCGGCGGTCAGACGGGTCTTACCCTTTCAATGCAGCTTGCGGAGGAAGGCTTCCTTGCCGAGAACGGTGTAAAGCTGCTCGGTGCAAATCCCGAAACTATCCACAAGGCAGAGGACAGACAGGCGTTCAAGGATACTATGGAGGCTATAGGCGAGCCGTGTATTCCCTCAAAGGTAGTTGAAACCGTTGAGGATGCTTTGGATTTTGCCGAGGTTATACACTATCCCGTAATTGTACGTCCTGCGTTCACGCTCGGCGGCACAGGCGGTGGTATTGCATATAGCAAGGACGAATTACACGAGATCGCAACAAACGGTCTGCGTCTTTCGCCTATTACACAGATACTTGTTGAAAAGTGTATTTCGGGCTGGAAGGAAATCGAGTTCGAGGTTATCCGTGACGCAAAGGGCAACGTTATCACCGTCTGCTCGATGGAAAACTTCGACCCTGTCGGCGTTCACACAGGCGACAGTATCGTTATCGCTCCTGCGGTTACGCTTGCAGACAAGGAATATCAGATGCTGAGAACAGCGGCGCTGAACATCATCCAGGCGCTGAAGGTCGAGGGCGGCTGTAACTGTCAGTTTGCACTTAAGCCCGACAGCTTTGAATACTCGGTAATCGAGGTAAACCCCAGAGTTTCACGTTCATCGGCGCTTGCATCAAAGGCTACAGGCTATCCTATAGCAAAGGTTGCAACAAAGATAGCGATAGGATATTCGCTCGATGAGATAGTAAACCAGGTAACAGGCAAGACCTATGCCTGCTTTGAGCCTGCACTTGACTACGTTGTAGTAAAGTTCCCGAAGTGGCCGTTTGATAAGTTCGTATACGCAAAGAAAACGCTCGGTACTCAGATGAAGGCTACAGGCGAGATAATGGCTATCGGAACGAGTTTTGAAGAAGCTATGATGAAGGCTGTACGCTCAATAGAACTTGGTATGGACACGATGCGTAAAAAGGCTTTCAAGAAGCTGACAGACGAAGAAGTAAGAGCAAAGCTCCACGATGTCGATGTTGATCGTTCGTTCTGCGTATTCGAGGCACTGAGAAGAGGTTTCAGCGTTCAGGAGATACATGATATAACCACTATCGACAAGTGGTTTATAACCAAGCTTAAAAACCTTGCAGAGCTTGAGTTGTGGCTTGAGGACGGCGAACTTACGCAGGAGAAATACGACCTTGCGAAGAAGTACAGCTACCTTGACAGGACTATCGAGAAGCTGTCGGGTCAGAAGCTGGCTGACAAGGGTATAAAGACACGTCACGCAGTATACAAGATGGTTGATACCTGTGCCGCAGAATTCTCGGCTGAAACGCCCTACTTCTACAGCACTTACGATGAAGAAAACGAGGCCGCAGAATTTATCGAACAGCACCCGACAGATAAAAAGAAGATAATAGTTTTCGGCTCAGGTCCTATCAGAATAGGTCAGGGTATCGAGTTCGACTACTGCTCGGTACACTGTGTATGGGCGCTCAAGGAAATGGGCTATGAAGCAATTATCTGCAACAACAACCCCGAAACAGTTTCGACCGACTTTGATACGGGCGACAGACTGTATTTCGATCCGCTGACATTTGAAGATGTCGACTCGCTGATAGCTACCGAAAAGCCTTACGGCGTTGTAGTACAGTTCGGCGGTCAGACGGCTATAAAGCTGACAAAGCACTTACAGGAGAGCGGTGTCAGAATACTCGGTACTTCGGCTGAAAGCATTGATGACGCAGAGGACAGAGAGAAGTTCGACGAACTGCTCGAAAAGTGTAAAATTCCTCGTCCTAAGGGACATACGGTATTCACGACCGAGGAAGCACTCAAAGCCGCAAACGAGCTTGGCTATCCTGTTCTGCTCCGTCCGTCATACGTTCTGGGCGGTCAGAATATGATAATCGCTCACTGCGACAGCGATGTTACCGAATATATGACAATCATCACGGCTACAGAACTTGAAAACCCTGTGCTGATAGATAAGTATCTTATGGGTACTGAGGTCGAGGTTGACGCTATCTGCGACGGTACGGACTTCCTTATCCCCGGTATTATGGAGCATATCGAGCGTGCCGGCGTTCACTCGGGCGACAGTATCTCGGTATATCCTGCTCAGACATTATCCGACAAGATAAAGAGCACGATAGTGACATACACGGAGCGTCTTGCAAAGGCACTGAACGTAATCGGTCTTGTAAATATCCAGTATGTTGTATATAACAACGAGGTTTACGTTATCGAGGTAAACCCGAGATCATCAAGAACCGTTCCTTATATCAGCAAGGTTACGGGCGTTCAGATGGTCGATATTGCAACAAAGATAATGCTCGGCGAAACTCTCAAGGAGCAGGGCTACCACAGCGGACTTTATCCCGTTGGCAACTATGTTGCGGTTAAGGTTCCCGTATTCAGCTTTGAAAAGCTCCACGATGTTGATACACAGCTCGGTCCTGAGATGAAGTCAACGGGTGAGGCACTCGGTATAGCAAAGACATTTGAGGAAGCTCTCTACAAGGGACTTATAGCGGCAGGCTTCAAGATATTCAAGAAGGGCGGAGTAATGTTCACCGTCAAGAATTCAGACAAGCCCGAGATAGTACCGCTGGCGGAGAAATTTGAAAAGCTCGGCTTTGAACTGTATGCCACAAGCGGTACGGCATCAATGCTGAACAGAAATATGATAGCTACAAACTTTACCTATCGTATACACGAGGACAAGGAGCCTAACGTAATAAGCCTGCTTGAAAGCGGCAAGATAAATTACGTTATCTCAACGTCAGAAACAGGCAGAAAGCCGGCTCTCGACAGCGTTAAGATAAGACGTAAGTCGGTTGAGCGTTCTATCGCTTGTCTTACATCTGTCGATACGGCAAACGCTCTTGTAAAGTGTATCGCTATGGACAAGACTGTAGACGATCTTGAAATGGTAGATATAACAAAGATATAATGAGGTGCGATTTTGAGAACAGGCGAATATAAAGTAAAATTCAATTACACGATATTGAGGGGATTTATAGACGCTTTCGGTCTTATAATGGCGGTACTTCTGTATCAGACAACATACGCATACTATTATCAGATGGCGCATCCGACAATGGTGCTGAATAATGTTTATCCTGACGGCTTACCTGCATATATGTGGATATGCGGCGGCATAGTGCCTTTTATCGCACTTGCGGCATTCGTGTTCTCGATAGTGTATATGTTTATACCTCATAGGTCAAGGACGCTTGTAATCACGGCTGACAATGCTCAGAAGTATTACGACAATCTGATGATAACAAACAGCTTGCTGAGAATACTTGTGCTTATGGCACTGTGGGATTACACTTATATAACGCAGAGCAACCTTATGGGAGCTATGGAATCGTGGTTCAGCCTTCAGACAGTGCTTGACGTTATAGTGGGGGCGCTTGTTGTATACTTTATGTACGGCAGACTGAAGGCGATAGCGAAGCCTGCAGACAGAAAGAAGAGCAGCGTGATAAAGCCGAAGCAAAGCGAAAGTGATGATGAAGTGTTTACGGCGAAGGTGAAAATTGTCAAGGACGACAATACAATAATGCGTAGTTGATTATGCAACAAGGAAGCAAGGCAACATGATAAAATAACGTGTTGCCTTGATTTTTACACAGCGGCAAAACCGCAGGAAAGGAAAATATATGAGCTTTTTTTGTGATTCATATCCGATAGTTGATAAAAAAGCGCTCGGTGAGGGGATATATTCATATACGCTGAAATGTCCCGAGGTTGCCGAAAACGCACATATCGGACAGTTCGTTCAGATAAAGGCGGAGGGATATATGCTCCGCAGACCTATCTCTATATGCTCGGTCGATAAGGAAAACGGCACTATGAGGCTCGTTTTTGAAGTAAGGGGCAAGGGTACGGATAAGATCTCCGAACTTAACAAGGGAGATCTTATGGACGTTATCGCTCCGCTCGGCAACGGCTTTACCGTTCCTGCAAAGAAGGACGGCAGGGTAATAGTTGTAGGCGGCGGAATAGGCACGCCTCCCTTGCTTGACATTGCAAAGATGTACGGCGACAGATGTACGGCTATACTTGGCTTCAGGAGCTTTGACAAGGTTATACTTGACAAGGATTATTCGCTTGCAGGGGCAAACGTTATAGTATGTACCGACGACGGAAGCACGGGAGTACACGGTACGATAGCACAGCCGCTTGCAGATGAGCTTGCAAAGGGCGATGTTGCGGCGGTATATGCCTGCGGCCCTACTCCTATGCTTAAAGCGGTCGTTGCGGCGGCAAAGCAGGCAGGGGTATACTCGGAGGTTTCTCTTGAACAGCGTATGGGCTGCGGTGTCGGTGCGTGCGTTGTATGCGCCTGCACGGTTATCCGTGACGGAGAAGAAAAGGTGCTTAGAGTATGCAAGGACGGCCCTGTGTTCAGCGGTGAGGAGGTAGTATTATGAGTTTCAAGCCTGATATTTCGGTAGATGTATGCGGTAAGCATTTCAAGAATCCCGTAATAGCCGCTTCTGGCGCATACGGCTTCGGCGAGGACTATACCGACCTTTATCCGCTGTCGGCACTCGGCGGTATTTCCTGCAAGGGTACGACCTTAAACAAGAAGGACGGCAACATTCCGCCGAGAATAGCGGAAACTCCGAGCGGAATATTAAACTCCGTCGGACTTCAGAATCCCGGTGTTGACAAGTTTATAAATTACTATCTGCCCAGACTCAGAACGCAGGATACTGTGGTTATCGCAAATATCGCAGGTGCGGTAATTGACGATTATATAGCTGTTGCAGAAAAGCTGGACGCTACCGATGTTGATATGATAGAGCTGAACATTTCCTGCCCTAACGTAAAGCAGGGCGGCGCTACATGGGGCGTTACCTGCGAGGGTGCGGCAAGCGTTACAAGAGCGGTAAGAAATGCTACAAAGAAGCCAGTTATCGTAAAGCTGACTCCGAATGTAACGAATATCACAGAAATCGCAAAGGCTGTTGAGGCTGAGGGCGCAGACAGCGTTTCGCTGATAAACACTCTGCTCGGTATGAGAATTGATATAAGAACAAGACGGCCTATCCTGCACAACAATGTCGGCGGACTTTCGGGTCCTGCAGTGTTCCCTGTTGCAGTAAGAATGGTATGGCAGGTGGCGAATGCGGTCAAGGTACCCGTTATCGGTATGGGAGGCATTGCAACGGCTGAGGACGCTATAGAGATGATGATGGCAGGTGCATCTGCTGTACAGATGGGTACGGCTATCTTCAACGATCCTTATGCGCCGATAAAGGTATGCGAGGGTATGGAAAAGTTCCTCGCCGAACAGAAAATAGAGAAGATAAGCGATATTGTAGGCACGGTAAAGCCGTGGTGAGTTTAAGCATACAATAATTTCAGAATAAAGTACCCTCCCTACCGTATAAACGGCAAAGAGGGTACTTTTATTATGTTCGGTTAAATTATAAGATCGGTATCTTCAAGGCGTTTATTGAAGAACTTCATTATTCTTATACACGGTTTTCTCAGCACTATGCCGATAAAGAGGGCTATCGCAACATAAATCAGCAGGTAGAGCAGGTCTTCTATATAGCTTTGCGCATATACGCCTGCGACCGCTTCACGCATTGCGTTTATGCTGTATCTGAAGGGCAGATAGGGAAGAATGCTGCGGAAAAATTCGGGGAGAACTTCGGGAGGGAATGTACCGCCAGAGCCTGCAACCTGAAGTACAAGGATAATTACCGCAAGAGCCTTTCCTATTACGCTGAATGTGATCGTCAGTGAGTAGATGAGCAGTGAGAATACAATAGAAGATACAACGGCGGCGATGATGAACAACAGCGGGTCTTCACACTGTATTTTCAGGAATAAAAGGTCGCCGAGTGCGATTATTATCGCCTGAATTATTGATACCATAAGGTAAATCATATATCTGCCGAAATAAGCCTGTATCGGTCTTACATTACTGCCGAGCTTTTCGATGTCACGGCGGCTGATCTCTGCTTTCAGTACGGCGACAAGCACGATAGAGCCTACCCAGATAGCGAGTATCGTATAGAACGGCGTCATGGCTGAGCCGTAATTTTCTACAGGATAAACCTTGACGGTTTTTACTTCAACGGGCGAACTCATAAATTCGCCGATTGATGACGGGTCACTTGAAACCTCTTCGATAAAAGCTATAAGCGCCTGGTCACTGCTTATATCATCGACCTTTTTCTGCATATCTGTGAGCTTGTTCTTAGCGTTGCCGATTATTTTATCGAGGTCGGTAAGGCAGGATTTAAGGCTTGCAAGCGAGTTCTGAGCATCGGTGAGAGCCGTTTCGATATTCGGAACAGATGTTCCTGCGTCAGAAAGCAGTGCGGAAATTCCATCAAGCGTCTTGAACACTTCATTAACGGCAGTATCCATAGCAGTTTTGACAGAAGTGTTCCAAGTGGTTTTTATGCCGTCAAATTCTTTCTTTGAATCGGTTATCAGCTTGTTTACATCACTTTCAAAATTATCGGGGGCGTGACCTGTTGCGCTGACAGTGTCTGCACCGCTGTTTAATTTGTCGATGATTGCGTTCTGCTTTTCTATATTCCTGTCGATTGCATCGGTCATAATGCTGACATCAATTCCGAGCTTTTCACCGACTGTTACAACATGGGTGCGGATATTATTCAGTGCATCAATTGTTTTTCTGTTTATCTCCGCTGTTGCTCTTATCTTTTCGGCGGCTTTGTCGGCATCGGCGGCGATTTCACCCGTGATGCCCGAAATACTGCTTTCCGTATTGCTGTAAAGCGTGTCGATCGAATTAAGGACGGTATCTGTAGCGGCGGTTATCTGTGTTGCTACTGCCTGTACAGCCGTAATGCTGTCCTTGGCGGAAGATGTCAGAGTACCCGACTGCGCAAGAAGCTGCTCAAGATCCGGAATAGACTTTTTGGTGTTTGCAATCATTGTATCTGCACTGTCAAGTGTTGTGCTTATCAGCGAAATCGAGCTTTGGAAAGCGGAAAGATTGTCGATAACGTCGCCTATGGCTGATTTTATATTGTCTGTTATCTCGGTGAATTTCTTGTTGCCCTGCTCGGAGGTGTAGTTCAATATTCCTGCAAGCTCGGTGGTAATCGTGTCAATAAAGCTCTCGTTTACCTGAGTTTTTATCGCCTCTGCGCCTTTGTCGGTGATTTTCGGAGCGATAGCGTTTTTCTTTTCGTTGAGCGTGTAGGTTATCTGCGGACGTGTCAGCTTGCCCGAAAGTATGCTTGTGAAGCTCTCGCTGAAATTTTCGGGGATAACAACGCTGGCATAATATTCGCCTGTTACTACTCCGTTTTCCGCCTGCTCCTTATCTACGAACGTCCAGCACATCTGCGTGTTCTTTTTAAGATTATCCACTATCTGATTGCCGATGTTGATTTCCTTTGAAGCAAGCTTAGTGCCATTATCGCAGTTTGCGACCGCAACCTTGATATTGCCTGTGTTTGAGTACGGGTCCCAGTTTGCCGCAATGTTGAACCACGCATACAGCGCCGGCAGTATACAAATACCTATCATTACCGCAAACGCCATAAGATTTGTGCGTATCTTTTTTATATCGCTTAAAAATATCCTGAATATTGTCTTCATTTGTTTTCCTGCTCCCTCGTTTTCATTCCGGAAAGACGGCTGATGTCTTTCTTGGCTGATTCTATCGTGGCTTCTATGTTAACCTTTGCGTTTTCAAGCTCAGTTTTCGCGTTGCTTATCGTCTTGTCGATATCGTTCTTCATCTTTTCAAGGTCGTCTTCCTTGTCGGTGTTTTTAATGCCGAGTATCTTTTCGTACTTGTAGCAACGGTAATCTATCCGTGTCATTACCGCAATACCCGAAATAATGAAGATTATCCACAGCGTCAAGAAGAATGTTTTGCTGTCAAGGCTGAACATCAGGGCGAGAAATACAACTGCACTGATGATAATGAGCAGTATCCCGATCTTGATACATTTTTCACGTTTTGCGTATTCTGCCTTGTATTCGTGCATAAGGCGCAGATATGCGTTATGCTCCTTGTCCTGCGTTGTGGCAGGATCTTTTATAAGCCCGTCTATAAGATCAAGCTCGTCCGGCTCTTCCTCATGTCCCTCTTCGAAAAGGTCTATATCGGAAAACTTCGTTTTCTTTATCCGCTCTTTTTCCTTTTTATCTTTATTCTTCAAACCGACACCCCACTTTTTAAGTGTATTTTTCTTGTCACAATATGATTATACTATTAAAAAAGCGGTTTGTCTATTGACATTCTGACAAAAGCGACATACTTAAATATGCGGAAATTGGGAGATATAAGAGATTTCATAGCGGAAAGAAAAATTCTGAAATGAGAATTTATTTTGAGAAATTCGGAAAAAGTGCTGAAATGAGAATTATTCTTGACATTTTGAGCATTTTGTGCTAATATGAGCATATAATATAATAGCACAGAACGATAAGAGGGTGATTTTTTTGGTTGAAAGAAAAGAATATCTTGAAAAGCTGAAGCTCTGGAAGGACGAACAGGTTATAAAGGTAGTGACGGGAATACGCAGATGCGGAAAATCAACATTGCTTATGCAGTATCAGGACTATCTTAAGCAGAGCGGAGTTGACGCTGACAGAATAATTGCGATAAACTTTGAAGAACTGGAATACGAGGAACTGTGCGACTATAAAAAGCTGTATGAATATATAAAGGCTCGGCTCAGCGTTGATAAAACGACTTACATTTTTCTTGACGAGATACAGAAAGTGCCGTATTTTGAAAAGGTGGTAGACAGTCTTTATGTAAAACAGGGAACTGATATTTATATCACCGGCTCAAACGCATATATGCTGTCGGGCGACCTTGCTACACTTCTCAGCGGTCGTTATGTGGAAATATCAATGCTTCCGCTGTCGTTTGCAGAGTATTTGCAGGTAAACAGCAAGGACAAGGAAAGTGCATTTGCTGATTATATGAGATACGGCGGTATGCCTTTCATTGCTACGGCAGAAAAGACGGAAGAAAAGATAACCACCTATCTTGAGGGTATCTACAATACGGTTATCGTAAAGGATATTGAGGACAGGCAGAAGCGTAAGGAATGGGATAACAGCGATACAGGCAGGATAACGGATATATTGCTTCTTAAAACTGTCGCAAAGTACCTTTCAAGCGTTATCGGAAGTCTTGTGACGGTAAGGAGCATTACAAATTATCTTGTTTCATCGGGACGGAAAATTTCTCCGAATACGGTGAGCGATTATGTTAATGCACTGACCGAATCGTTCATATTCTACCCGGCGGAACGCTTTGACATTGTGGGAAAGCAACTGCTTAAAACCAACACGAAGTATTATATGGTTGACCTCGGCATACGAAATCTTATACTGCCTAAGAAAAGCTATGACCTTGGCTTTTCGGTTGAGAATGTAGTGTATTTTGAACTGCTCAGACGTGGGTACAAGGTGAGCGTGGGCAAGTACGGAAATACAGAGATAGATTTTGTGGCAGAGAGAAACGGAGAACTTGAGTATATTCAGGTAACTGCCGATATGACCGCTAAGGAAACCTTCGACAGGGAAATGGCTCCGCTTACAACTATAAAGGATAACTACCGCAAGAGAGTTCTGACACTTGATAAATTCACTGTCGGAAATTATGACGGCATTGAGGTGAAGAATGTTGTCGAGTGGTTGACGGATAAATGATAATTGAACAGGGAGAATAAAGCCGCCCGTAAGATAGAAATTCTTGTTGACAGATAGAAAATCCTGTGTTATACTAAGAAAAAAGATTAATTTCTACTAAATATGCGGAAATGTTAATTATTAAGGGCTTATTTTTTTGAGTTTATGTGAACTTTACAGGCAGAGAAAAAATGGGGAATACCAAGAGATACTATAGCTAAATATTATCTTGAGGGGAAATCAAATCTGCTGAACATGATAAAGCAGGCAGTCCGTGGAGAATAAGCATAGACGAGCCAAGACCGATTTATAGAGGAAGAAAGCAAAAGGAGTGATAAGCATGGTAAACATTGAAGAAAGCCAAAACACAACCGTAATAACAGGAAACACTAAATTGATGATGAGAATTGCCGGAGTGCTGTTTGCGGTGCTGGCGGTGATACATATTGCACTTACTTGTACCCCGGAAATTATTAGTAATATTCTAATGATGGGTTCTAAATTATTTTATTACTTAAATATAGTGGTAGAAATATTTTTCTCGATAGCGTGCATTATCCAGAAAAAAGCCTTTTTTTAATATCCTTGCTAATTGTAATAGGACTATATTCAACGAGAATGGCATATTGCATAATCAATCGGTATTACGTTGACTTGTCTAACATATGTGTTATTGTTTCCTTTGTAATTATTTTTTTGCTTTTCATTGCACAGCAAAAGAACAACAGAAAATTAATTACTGTCGGAAAGTGTGTCTTTGTAATTCCACTCATCGCCTATATGGTATTCCAATATGCATGTTTTGTTTATATTTTCTATTTTTTTTATGATTTGTTGAAAAGCGGCCATTTTAATTTGGGCTTATTACTGGAGTATCTTCAGCATATTCTCTTGATAACCGCAATTTTCATATTATCCCTGTCATTAATAATTACCCCCAAAAAATTCAACGTACCTGCAAGCAGTGCGGCTTACAGCAAGAGTTACCAATCCCTTGTACCTCACGTTCTGCTTTTGCTTTTTACCCGCGGTATTTATTATCTCGTGTGGATATATCGCACCACCGACAGCCTTAATGCCTGCAAGAATGAGGAATACCGTACTCCTATAAACAAGCTATTGCTGTGTATGTTTGTTCCGTTCTATTCGATATACTGGACATATAAGAGCGCACACCGTATAGATATGCTCGGATATGAAAAAGGCATACTGGGTGAAACCGCAACGCTGAGTCTTATATTGTCGCTGTTCGTTCCTATATTACCGCCTATACTTATGCAGAGCAAGCTGAACAGCGTAATAATGGCTGACAGTGCTTCTCCTGCTGTGGCAACAGCAATGCAATATGCAGCTAAACCTGTTGATAACGGATATAACGACCTTCAATATGCAGCTAAACCTGCTGATAACGGATATAACGACCTTGAAAAGCTGAAAGAGCTTTATGACAAAGGTGTAATCACCGAAGAAGGATTTACAGAGAAGAAAAAACAGGTTCTGGGTATCTGACAGATAGTATTAAAACCGTATGGCGACTAAACGCTCATACGGTTTTTGCTGTATTTATTCGCATAAGAACACAAAAACTCCCTGCCAACACGGCGGGGAGTAAATACATTCACTCTACGAAATATTATTTTCAAAAAAATCTTTAAGCATGTCCATTACGCCACTTGACGCCTGTATACTGCCAATCATGAGTATATCTGATCGCATAGCAGTATAATCAATATCATAACCGGCGTTTCTGATTAGTTGCATAAAAAATACTCGTTCTGTTCTGCCGTTTCCCTCTCTGAACGGATGAAGCATATTGATGCTATGATATAAATCAGTAACTTCATCAATAAATTCATTTCGATTGAGGTGTTGAAAATAGTTTAGTTTCTGTAACCGTTTAAAAATACTTTCACCTAAAGATTGTATTTTATCAGGTGAAACAAAATTTGTAGCACTTTTAGATAAATCAATTGTTCTTATTTCACCAGCCCAATTATATAGGAGTTCGAATAAGTGTTTATGAATTTTTTTGTAATCTTCAAAACAGAAGTTTGGTGTTAATGGTTGAGATATCAATTCAGACGCTTTATATGTGGTTATTATTGTTTCATTCTTATTGAGCTGCTCTTCATTGCGAATATCCAATTTGTTAATAAGAATATGTGTGCCCTCATAACAATCGGAATCTGTTGAATTTAAACTATAAGCCATAATCAGTTCCTATAACTACTATTAATTTTCTTCAAGGCTTCATCAAGCGTTATTTCTTTTTTGATTATTTTCATCAGAAGCTTTCTGTCGCTCTCGGTTACTTCAAAGCCTTCCATTTGTGTTGATACTATTGCATTTTCTATTGCCCTCTCATCTGACATAGGACGCATATAAGCACCTCCGGATATAAGTCTTACTGATATTTTAATACAAATCCGCTCGCTTGTCAACACAAAAACTCCCCGCCAACACGGCGGGGAGGTCGCATTTATTATATTACCTTGTAACCCTTAGCCTAAAACAACCTCAACCTTGTGAGTGCCGTTTCCAAATACGGGGATAACATTGCTGTCAACAGCCTTGCCGTCAACTGTAACGGACTTAACGCCGTGGCAAACGTGATCGGGGTTCTTTACTGTGATCTCGTAGGTTGCGCCTCTGAACAGTCTTGAAGCTGTGAAGCCATCCCACTCGTGAGGAATTGAGGGATCAATCTTCAGGCCGTTGTATTCGGGCTTGATACCTAAGATGTACTGAGATACCGCAACGAAGTTCCAAGCGGCTGTACCTGTGAGCCAGCTGTTCTTAGCTTCGCCGTGACGCTTAGCGTCCTTACCTGCAATCATCTGAGCATATACATAAGGCTCTGTGCGGTGCAGATCGGAAATATCCTCTCTGAATGCGGGAGCGATCTTTGAATAATACTCGAATGCCTTGTCACCTCTGCCTACTGCGGCTTCAGCACAGATTATCCAAGCGTTGTTGTGGCAGAAGATACCTGCGTTTTCCTTGTAACCGCCGGGATATGTGGAGATTTCGCCGTACTGGATGTAGTAGTGTGTGAATGCAGGGTTGTTAAGAACAAGACCGTGTTTTGAGTTAAGATACTTGTCTACGCTGTCAAGAGTCTGAATATCGTAGCCCTTGTCCTTGCCAAGACCTGCGAGAACGCACCAGCCCTGAGGTTCGATGAATATCTTGCCTTCTTCGCACTCGTGTGAGCCGACCTTCTTGCCGTAGTGGTCGTAAGCACGGAGGAACCATTCGCCGTCATAGCCGTATTCAAGGGTGTTCTTTCTCATCTTTTCAATCTCAGCCTGAGCCTTTTCAGCTTCTGCTGTGTCACCCTTCATCTTGCACATTTCAACGTACTCGGGAGCTATTGCACAGAACATACCTGCAATCATTACAGATTCTGCAACCTTGCTGTAGTAAGGAGGCTCTTTGAACATTTCCTTGTTGTTGTATGTCTGGAATGACTCGCCGGGCTTGTCTGAGAAGCAGGAGAGGTTAAGGCAGTCGTTCCAGTCGGCACGTCCGCTGAGAGGAAGTCCGTGAGGACCTACCTTCTTAACAACGTGGTAGAACGCTCTCTTCATGTGGTCGAGCATTGTGTCTGCAAGCTCGTCACGGTTCTCATAAGGAACCTTCTCGTCAAGGATAGAAACATCGCCTGTTTCCTTTATGTAAGCCGCAACTGCGAGAATCATCCACAGCGGGTCATCGTTGAAGTTGGAGCCAAGCTCGTGGTTACCCATCTTCGTGAGGGGCTGATACTGGTGGTAAGCACCGCCGTCCTCAAGCATTGTAGCGGCAAGGTCGATAAGTCTTTCTCTTGCTCTTGCGGGGATCTGGTGTACGAAGCCGAGTAAGTCCTGATTGGAATCACGGAAGCCCATACCTCTGCCGATACCGCTCTCAAAGTAAGATGCGGAACGTGACATATTGAATGTAACCATGCACTGATACTGGTTCCAGATGTTTACCATTCTGTTGAGCTTTTCATCGGGAGAATCAACGCTGTACTGACCGAGCAGGCTGTTCCAGTGTTCCTTCAGCTCTGCGAGGAGCTTGTCAGCCTTTTCGGCTGTATCGCACATAGCCATCATAGCCTGTGCCTTAGCCTTGTTTACGATGTTCTTCTTTCTGTCGCCGCTTGTTATAATTGTGCTGTTCTCGTCAAGGTCGGGAGCAAACTTTTCTTCAAACTTGTTCTCAACATAGCCCAGGCAGAATACAAGATCCTTGCTTTCGCCGGGCTGAAGCTTGATTTCGATATAGTGAGAAGCAACGGGTGACCAGCCGTCTGCAACGGACATATTGGGTGCGCCTGCGAATACTGTCTGAGGAGCGTCAAAGCCGTTGTATAAGCCGAGGAAGCTCTCTCTGTCGGTATCGTAACCGTTTATATCGGCATTTACAGAGTAGAATGCGTAGTGGTCACGTCTTTCCTTATATTCGGTCTTGTGGTAGATAACAGAACCGTCAATTTCAACCTCACCTGTGTTGAAGTTTCTCTGGAAGTTTGTTGTATCGTCGTTTGCATCCCAAAGGCACCATTCAAGGAAGCTGAACAGCTTTAAGTTCTTTTCCTTATCGCTGTCGTTTTTGATTGTAACCTTCTGGATTTCTCCGTTGAAGTTCTGGGGAACGAAGAATGTAACTGTGGCTGTAACGCCGTTTGATGAGCCTTTTATGATCGTGTAGCCCATACCGTGACGGCACTCGTAGCTGTCAAGCGTTGTCTTAACGGGCGACCAGCCGGGGTTCCATACATGACCGCCGTCGTTAATGTAGAAGTAACGTCCACCCATATCAATGGGAACATTGTTATAGCGGTAACGTGTAATTCTTCTCAGTCTTGCGTCCTTGTAGAAGCAGTAACCGCCTGCTGTGTTAGAGATCAGCGAGAAAAAGCCCTGTGTGCCGAGATAGTTTATCCACGGATAAGGGGTCTTGGGAGATGTAATGACATACTCTCTGTTCTTATCGTCAAAATAACCGAATTTCATAGAATCCTCCTAATATTTTTGTTCCTGTAGCGAAAAAATTACAACGTTACAGAAACGTCTATGATAATTATATCTTAAATGAAATTTTTTAGCAAGGGCTGTAATCGTTTTAAAAATAAAAATTTTTGTGAAAAGCAAAAATCCGCAATCTGCACAAAAAAACGGGCTGCGTTAGTGCATTGTGACGATTAGTTGCACTATATTGATATATAAGTAGCGGATTGCTTTACAATATGGCAGAAAAATGATATAATATTTGTATTATCGGGAGGATTTTAATGATTATTTTAACTTTATCCCGATTTTTGATATGACGATTTTGACAACTTAGCCAAAGGACGTAATATGAAATACATTGAATACCGAGAAAAACGTGAGCATGGCACAAGGGAATTTCCGTATGCCTGCTACAGAGTGACAGAAAATTTTCCCCGTTATAATATGATACCGCACTGGCATAACGAGTGCGAGATCATCTATGTCAGGAGCGGATATTTCGAGCTTTTTCTTGACGGTCATACACACAGGATAGACGCAGGCTGCTGTTCGCTGATAATAGGCGGAAGTATGCACGGCGGTACGCCGAAGGACAACTGCAGATATGACTGTCTTGTGTTTGATATGGCGGCTTTGCTTAAATCAAGTCAGATATGCACATTGCATCTTCAGCCGATAATCAACCACGAAAGACGGTTTATCACCTTCTTTTCCGCCGACAGCGAGCCTGCAAAGGACGCAAAGGCGGTTATAGACGCAATGCTTGAAAAAGAGCCGGGATATGAATTTACCGTACCCGGACGGCTTTTGTGTATGCTCGGTCACATTGTGGCAAGGCAGGAGCATTATCAGAGCGGAGAAACAGCGGCGAGCGATATAAAGAAGGTACGCCGTTTCAAGAATGTTATAAGCTATATCGAGCAGAATTACCGTAAGAACATAACGCTTGAGGAACTTGCGAACGAGTGCGGAATGAACAGAAATTATTTCTGCCGTGCGTTCAAGGAATATACAGGCAAGACACCTGTTGAATATCTCAATTATTTCCGTATCGAATCTGCCTGTGAGCTTATCGCAAGTACAGATGAGAAGCTGATAGATATTGCGATGAAGTGCGGATTCAACGATTACAGCTATTTTATAAAGGTGTTCAAGAGTATGAAGGGCGTAACACCGAGAGATTATTGCAGGAGAAGCTTCTGATCTATGATGTATATACTTATAGCGTTGCTTTCCGCATTCTTTGCGGCTATAACAACGATACTGTGCAAGTGCGGACTGCGTGACGCTGACTCCGATGCGGCAACGGCACTGCGTACAACGATAGTGCTTGTGCTGTCGATAGCGGTCGTGTGGATAACGGGGGAATGGCACGATCTTCCTAATGTAACGGGAATGACGCTGTTGTTTCTGATACTTTCGGGCTGTGCGACTGGCGGCTCGTGGCTGTGCTATTTCAAGGCCCTGAAAACGGGCGATGTGAACAGGGTCGCACCTATCGACAAATCCTCGACCGTGCTTGCTATGCTGATGTCGTTTATTTTTCTCGGCGAACAGCTAACGGCTTATAAGATCATTGCAATGGTGCTTATCGGCATCGGAACGCTGATGATGAGCATACATACCGGAAAAAGAGGGTCAAAGGCAGGCAGGTGGATGATATTTGCGTGGATGTCCGCAATATTCGCCGCACTGACCTCGATTCTTGCAAAGATAGGCGTACAGAATGTCAATTCAAATCTCGGCACTGCCATAAGAACGGCTGTTGTTCTTGTAATGGCGTGGATAGTCGTAGCGGCAAAGGGCAAGAAGAATGTTTTTTCGGGGCTTGGCGGCAAGGCATTTGTGTTTATCGCACTCAGCGCCGTATCTACTGCGGCATCGTGGCTGTGCTACTATTACGCACTGAAAATCGGTGACGCATCGGTAGTTGTGCCTATAGACAAGCTGAGCATACTCGCTGTTGTGCTGTTCTCAAGGATATTCCTTAAAGAAAAGCTCACGGCAATGTCGTCGGCGGGACTTGTGCTTATTGTCGCAGGTACGGTGTTTACAATACTTTGATTTTAACAGAATATGAAGAAAAGCGGAACGTGGGTTTCACGTTCCGCTTTTTATGTTGCATTTTATAAGGTCTTTGCTATTCTGCAAGGCTCGGTGTGAAGTGCGTGAGCGGCAAGTTCAACCGTTGCGCTTGACTCGGACAGCTCAATTATTCTGTTCTCTATGCCGTAAGCCTTGAAATATTCCTTTACTTTTTCAAGCGACATTTTAGCTCTCTTTTCTTTCTGTTCTTTTTCTTTAATTTTCTGCATAAGGGCGCAGTGCGTCAAGCAGCATATTTAAATTTGCGTATTGATGGGGGAATGCTCCGAAAGCCATTTTCGGCGCTATCTGCACTGTTGTCTTGTAATCCTTACCGTCCGTTATAAGTGTAAATTCAAGCTTGTACTGACCGATAAGCAGCTTCTTTATCTTAAGCCTCTTTATAGCGGTGAGCGGACACGAACCGCAGTTGCCGTCGCCTATAAAATCATAGCGTATCATCAGCAGTCTGCCCTTGTCGGTAACGGCTAAATAGCCGTATTCCATAGCACTTCCCATAAAGGATTTATCGTTGTATACGCAGTATACGGGGAACATTGCGGTTTCATCGGGATACAGCACCTTTACAAGCTGTGCGTGCATATCCGCTTCATCATATTTCAGCTTCATATTACTTGTTGCGAAGGTCGATTACACGCTTTGCCTTGCCCTCAAAACGTTCAATTGTCTTTGGCTCAACAAGCGTTACCTTTGTATCAATGCCGAGAACCGTCTTAAGATTGTGGCGGATATTTTTCTGTAAGTTTGACAGCGATTCAAGGCTTTCAAGCACGCTTCCGTCAACAAGCTCGCACTTGACCTCCAGTCTGTCACTGCTTCCCTCACGGGTAACAACAAGCTGATAGTGGGGTGCTATCTGCGGGATTGTCATTATAACGCTTTCGATCTGTGAGGGGAATACATTTACGCCTCTGATCTTCAGCATATCATCGCTTCTGCCGGAGGGCTTGCTCATACGGGCGTGAGTTCTTCCGCATTCGCACTTTTCGTAGGTGATAGAAGTAATATCCTTTGTGCGATAACGCAGAACAGGGATAGCCTCCTTTGAAAGCGTTGTTATAACAAGCTCGCCCTTTGAGCCTTCGGGGAGAACCTCGCCTGTTTCGGAGTTGATGATCTCGGGGAGGAAGTGATCCTCGTTGAAGTGCATACCGCAACGCAGTGAACATTCGCCCGAAACGCCCGGTCCCATAAGCTCGCTCATACCGTAGTTGTCGGTGGCAAGCAGATGCAGATAATCTTCTATCTGCGCTCTCATTTCGGGAGTGCATCCCTCTGAGCCGAAAAGACCGAGCCGCAGCTTGAGCTCATCTCTGCCGATACCCATTTCTTCTGCGACCTCGCCTATTCGCATAGCGTATGAGGGGGTAGCGACAAGTGCCGTTGTGCCGAAGTCCTTCATCAGCATAACCTGCTTTTCGGTGTTGCCCGATGAGCAGGGAACTACTGTAGCACCTATCTTTTCAAGACCGTAATGCAGACCGAGCGCACCCGTGAAAAGTCCGTAGCCGAATGCGATCTGCACTATGTCTTCATCTGTAGCGCCTGCGGCTGTAACAAGTCTTGCTACGCAGTCAGACCACATATCAAGGTCGTTCTTTGTGTAGCCTACAACGGTGGGCTTGCCGGTTGTACCAGATGAAGCGTGCAGACGTGTTACGTTTTTGAGCGGAGTTGCGAACATACCGAAAGGATAGTTGTCACGGAAATCCGACTTAGTGGTATACGGTATGTACTGTATGTCCGACAGTGCCTTTATCTTGGTGCAATCAAAGCCTGCCTCGTCAAATTTTCTCTTGTACAGCGGTACATTGTCATAACAGTATTTTGTTATGTGCTTCAGTTTTTCAAGCTGGAGCTTTTCAAGCTCGGCTCTCGGCATAGTTTCAATATCTTTCTGGAAAAAACTCATATTATAACCCTCTTTTTTATTCTTCGCTCTCGGTGTATGCACAGCTGAAACCTGTGAACTGTGCCGTACCTCCTACAGCGTATAATCCTGTCATTGTACCCGTGAAACCGCCCGAAACCTCGCTTGTCAGATATTTCACCTGGCCGCTTCCGAGATGTGTTTCGGTGTCGCCGCATTTCACAAAGAAATTATAATTATAATGGTCGGCTCTGACGATAAGCGTTGCATTGTCGGCATTTACCGCAACTCTGTTCTGCTCGTGCTTTATTCCGCCGATGTTGAGCTTCAGTATTGCAAAAGTGCCGTCCGCCGTCTTTTTAAGTGCAATATCGTAATGCTCGTTCTCGCACATATACATTGTGACACCGCCTTCACCGTTGCCGCAAAGGTTTACGTTGACACAAAGCTCCATATCAAAGTCACGCTGACGCATTGCGATAAATGTAGGTGAATCTGCATCGTCAAGCGTCAGGTCGGTGCCGCAAAGCTCGTACTTGTCCGCAGACAGCTTATAGTTTTCGGGGTGGTACTTACGCAGATAACACCAGTCAACCGAAGGATTTGTATTGCCGAATGTGAATACGGGCAGCTTATCCTGAGCAAAATCGCCCTTAATTTCATACTGTGCGTCTGTTGTGCCGTCAAGACCTGCGAACAGCCTGCCGTTTTCGTCAAAGTGTGCAGGGGAGAGGAAAACCTCTCTGCCGAGGCTGTGGAAGGGCATCCATATACCCATCTGTCTGAAGCCGAGACTTAATATATGCCAGTCGCCGTTCTTGTCCTGTATCAGATCTCCGTGACCGATACCCTGTATTATGTACGGCGCTTTGTTGCGGTTAGTGAGTATGGGGTTGTTGTCGCCTGTGACATACTCGCCCCATATATCGTCCGATACGGCATATGTAATCATATGACCGTATTCTGTGCCGCCCTCTGCCGCCATAAGATAATATCTTCCGTTTATCTTATAAACGTGGGGGCTTTCAAGATAACGTCCGCCCGAACCTTTCCAGATAGACTTACTGTGTGAGAGCTTTTTGCCCGTAGCAATGTCAATCTCGCACTGTACAACGCCGCTCTCGCCGTAGTCATCCTGTCCGTTGCTTATGAAGAATGTTCTGTCGTCCTCAAAGTACAGCGACGGGTCGATACCGCCCTGATCGACTTCGATAGGGTCTGACCATTCGCCGTAGATGTCATCGGTATAAACATAGAAGTTTCTGTGGGTGGTGTCATTTGTAGTCACCATATAGAACCTGCCGTTGTTATAGCGGATAGTGGGAGCAAATACGCCGCCTGACGCAGGTATTTTGTCAAGCATTACCTGTTCGGGACGTGTCAGCACATAGCCTATCTGCTTCCAGTTTACAAGGTTGTCGCTCTCAAAGAGCGCAACACCGGGGAAATACTGAAAGGTGCTTGTTACCAGATAATATTTTCCGTTTGCAAAACAGACGGAGGGGTCGGGGTAGAAGCCTTTTAGCACGGGGTTTTTGTATATCATGCTCAAATTCCTTTTTAAAAAGCTAAAATAAATTTATGCGTACTTTAATAGTATACCGCTTAAAAGTGCGAATGTCAAGTAAAAAGCTAATAAAGCGGTCATGTATTAGCTTTCTAAGAACGTGATATATGTAACTTGCCTGTGCATTTGAACAAAGGAGTATAAATACACAAAAAAGCATTTATTATTTGTTGAAAATGTACGAATTTATTAGAACAAGGTTGGCAAATTAAAACAATTTTGCTATGATATAAATAAAGGTACATTTTAATTAAATAAATGGTAACTATTGATTACATTAATCAGAATTCTGCCGATTTTCAAATTAGCTAATTCAAAAGGAGTGATTCTATGAAAAAAACAACTTTGATATGCACTTTAATTCTTGTTTCTCTGCTCAGCGGTTGTGCCGGCAATAACGCCTCCCAACCGGTTTCATCGCAGGATACCTCTGTTACATCATCTGCATCGGAATCAACAACCGAAAGCATCACAACTCCCGAAACCTCTGTGCCTGAAGAATCCACTTCCTCTTATGAAGACGAAAAATTTACTGCACTCGGCGTGGTGGACAGTTCTGCAGAGGAAAACAAACGTGATATAGCGTCATTCGGCTATAACTACGGCAGTGAATATAAGACGCCCAGCAAAACTACAATTGACAAAATGTTCAGTGAGGCGCTCGGTGATAAAATCATTGACGATGAGCAGGTGCAAAAAGAGGTTGCCGATATTCTTGAAAAGTGTGGTAAGCTTGAAACCGAGCTTTACAATGCAGGTAACAAGATAAAGGATATGCCGGATATAACCGCTGTCCCAAAAGACGATTACGATAAGTGGTTTGAAAGTTCGGCACAGCCGACTGCGTTTACGTCTATGAAGGAATTTTATGAATCGGAAAAGTCGGTATATTCCGATATTACGACATTTGAACAGTTTGAAAAGGACTTTGACACATTCACATATCAGGACGGTAAATTCTGCGTGAAAGGAATTTCAATCGGCAGGTGCAATGAGACGGGATTGCACGGTCCGGCTTTAGAAAGTTTATCACAGCGTGAATGCCTTTATGATTGTGCCAAAGCCTATAAAGACGGTGATAACGTAAAATTGGCTTATATGGTGCTTAATTCTCAGATACCCGGTACAAGCTGTTATATGGTTTTCTCCGCCGACCTTACTAAAACCGACAGCGGTTACAGAATCGCCCGTAACGTTGACTGGAGCAAGGCATTCGGTAAAGGCGGCAAATAACTGCGTATAACTATTATAAGCTATAAACAAACAGAAAGCCCGATACGGAAAAATCCGTACCGGGCTGATCTTATTCTGTTGAGTTTGGAATTAATACATTCCGCCCATACCGCCCATGCCGCCTGCGGGCATTGCGGGAGCAGGATTTTCTTCCTTCTTGTCGGCAACAAGACTCTCTGTTGTAAGAACCATAGCTGCTACTGAAGCGGCGTTCTGTAAAGCTGAACGTGTTACCTTTGCGGGATCTACGATACCTGCGGCGATCATATCACCGTATACTTCGTTCTGAGCGTCAAAGCCGTAGCCTACCTTGCCTTCACGGCGGATAGTGTCGATAATGACAGAGCCTTCAAGACCTGCGTTAGCGGCAATCTGACGAACAGGCTCTTCAAGAGCACGGAGAACTATCTTAGCACCTGTCTTTTCGTCACCCTCAAGTGTACCGATAAGAGTTTCAACAGCGGGCATAGCGTTGATAAGCGCTGTACCGCCGCCTGCTACGATACCTTCCTCTGCGCCTGCCTTAGCGGCTGCAAGAGCGTCTTCGATACGGAGCTTCTTTTCCTTCATTTCGATTTCTGTAGCGGCACCGACCTTGATAACAGCAACACCGCCTGCAAGCTTTGCAAGTCTTTCCTGAAGCTTTTCCTTGTCAAATTCGCTTGTTGTGTTCTCAATAGCGGCTCTTATCTGAGCGATTCTTGCCTGAATCTGCTCTGTTGAACCTGCGCCGTTTACAATCGTTGTGTTTTCCTTCGAAACTGTTACGCTCTTAGCACGGCCAAGCTGGTCGATAGTTGTATCCTTAAGCTCAAGACCGAGTTCTGATGTGATAACAGTACCGCCTGTAAGAATTGCGATATCCTGTAACATTTCCTTGCGTCTGTCGCCAAAGCCGGGAGCCTTTACACCTACGCATACGAATGTACCACGCAGCTTGTTGAGGATAAGTGTTGTAAGAGCCTCGCCCTCGATGTCCTCAGCGATGATAAGCAGCTTCTTACCTGCCTGTACGACCTGTTCAAGTAAGGGCAGAACGTCCTGAATGTTGCTTATCTTCTTGTCTGTGATAAGGATGTAAGCGTCATCAAGGTTAGCTGTCATCTTATCTGTATCTGTTGCAAAGTAAGGTGAAATGTAGCCTCTGTCGAACTGCATACCTTCAACGACTTCGCTGTATGTTTCTGCTGTCTTGCCTTCTTCAAGAGTAACAACGCCGTCTGTTGTAACCTTTTCCATAGCCTCTGCAATCAGCTTACCTACTGTTTCGTCACCGGATGAAACTGTAGCTACACGGGCAATGCCATCGCTGTTCTCGATAGCCTTTGAATTCTTCTTTATCTCTGCTACTGCCGAGTCAACTGCCTTTGAGATACCACGCTTAACATCCATAGGGTTAGCGCCTGCGGCAATGTTCTTCATACCCTCTCTGATAAGAGCCTGAGCGAGCAGAGTAGCTGTTGTTGTACCGTCGCCTGCGGCATCGTTTGTCTTTGTGGAAACTTCCTTAACAAGCTGAGCGCCCATGTTTTCGAAAGGATCGTCAAGCTCAATTTCCTTGGCGATAGTAACACCGTCGTTTGTAATCAGCGGAGCGCCGAACTTCTTGTCAAGCACTACGTTTCTGCCCTTAGGGCCGAGTGTAATCTTTACTGTGTTTGCAAGCTGGTCGATACCTGCCTGTAAAGCCTTGCGGGCTTCTTCACCGTATATAATCTGTTTAGCCATTGTGAATGTTCCTCACTTTCAATTATTCTACAACTGCGAGGATGTCTTCCTCACGGAGTATTGTGTATTCTTCGCCGTCAACCTTGACTTCTGTTCCTGAGTATTTGCTCATAAGAACCTTGTCGCCGACTTTAAGCTGTACGGGAACGAGCTTTCCGTCAACTGTCTTGCCGGGGCCTACCGCAACAACTTCTGCTACCTGGGGCTTTTCCTGTGCGGCACTTGTAAGAATTATACCGCCCTTTGTTGTTTCTTCTGCTTCGAGCATCTTGATAACTACTCTGTCCGATAACGGTTTGATCGTCATTTTGAATGACCTCCTTGTTATATTTGCTGTCACTTTTTAACTGTGACGGTGCTTTTGATTTCCAAGTTGTTAGCACTCTTTATGTTTGAGTGCTAACCGCTGATTATTATTGTAATCACTTTACGCATAAAAATCAAGGGGTAAAATGTGAAAAGTGATAATTTTGTTACATTAATATAAAAGTCGTTCGGCAGATTGATAATTATTTATGCAGATTTACACATAAAATTGACGGAATTTTTGAAAAAGGTGTTGAAAAAAGGCGTGAGGGGCTGTATAATATAAATAGAAACAGGGCGATAAGGATTTATCGCTTTAATATTTAATATTGTGTACTTTACGGAGGCACTGAAATGTCAAAGAAGATTATAATAGCCTGCGACAACGAGCATATATGTGATTTTATTGAGAACTATGCCGAAAAAGAGGGCTTTAAGGTAAAAACGATATGCGATATAAGCGAGGATACACAGCACGTTGTGCGTGAATGTCTTATTCTTCACCCCGATATTATAATACTCGGCGGCTGCTATCTTGATGCAGAGCAGGAATGCCGCCATACCTCTCTTATGGCTGATATATATACGCTGAAGAATGACGGTGGCGAGCATACTTTATCGCTTCCGCTTGATATAGGACAGCTGTCGGAGGTATTCGACAAATATGACGGGAAGCTGCGTGGCGAGTGTGACACGCTGTCGATTGATAATGAACATAACTGTGCGAAGGTAGGCGACAAGGAGTATCCGCTGGGGCTTAACGAGCTTGAGATACTCCGCTCGTTTATAGCAAATCCGAACCGTGTGTTCAGCAAGGAACAGCTTGCCTATGAAGTATTCGGTCCTGATGCAAAGGGCAGTGACGCACTGGTCGAAGAATCTGTCAGCCTGCTGAAATCCAAACTTGACGGCTTATCTTCAAAATGGAGCATAAGGCTTATATGGGGAGTAGGGTATAAGTTCGAGGTGAATGAATAAGAAAAACGGGGAGCGTTTCCAAGTGAAATGCTCCCCGTTTTATTATCGGTAAATTATTAAATTATTCAAACAGCTTTTCAAACTCTGCTACACATTCCTGATTGTATGCTTCATAATCAACGTTTATCGGTTTGATTTCACCGTTGTATAACATCTGTAATCCCTTGTATACACCCTCGTCGGAATTCTCTATAAGAGTACCGCCGTATTTCTTCATGAATGTTCTCGGGCCCGTGATATCGGTTGAAACTATCGGAAGACCGAGGATATCAGCTTCTGCAAGTACAAGACCGAAGCCTTCATACAGCGAGCTTAATATAAATCCGTCGCAAGCCTTGATTATAGGATAAGGGTTGCTTACGGCAAGCAGAAGTATAACGTTATCGGTAAGTCCCATTCCGTTTACTTTTTCAATAAGCTCTTCGTACTTTTTTGCTCTTGAGTTGCCGCCCATTATTATAAGATATATGCTGTTATCCTTCTGCCAGAGCTTATAGAAAGCGTCTATAAGTCTGTCGTGACCCTTTTCGGGCGAATAACGACCGACATTTATGAACTTCTTTGCGTCAGATTGCATGATCTCGTAGAACTTTTCGGGTTCTACCGAGCACTTTGTCGTTTCGTCAAGTGCTATAGGGAGATCTCCGTTTGCACGGATCGTCTTGTAGTCAATAGTATTTTTTACTATGTTTATCTTCTTGTCCTTACCTGCAAGTATCTGCGTAGGTGCGACAATATCATCGGTTACTGCAACAACATTGTCATAAGTGTGGTAAGCATATTCAAGAAGGTCTTTTCTCTGGTTGCTTCTTGTCTTGATTTCGGCGAGCATATCATTATGCACCCATATCGTCTTTTGACCTTTGAACTGACTGTAGAGCAGAATCATCTCGTCCTCATATCCGCAGAACTGGATAACCCTGTCAAACTTTGCATTGCCGTATGAACGCAGGAAGTTCTGTTCGATACGCTTTCCGAGCGATTTGATATACTGATTCGTAGAAACAAGGTGTTCCTTGTACAGCTTGTTTACGGTCTTGTTTGCGGCTGTAAGGTTGAAGTATTCTGCTACTGCGAAGAAGTTTACCTTATCACTGAATGTTGCAAGCTGTTCGCCGTGTCTTTTTGCTTTTCCCTGACAGAATGAAATGTAGTAGTTTCGCTTGTCAAGGTCAATGTTTTTCATAAGGGATCTGAGCGATGTGGTTATGCCGTTCTTGTCAAGGTTGCCGGCATATATCAGCACGTTTTCCTTGCCGTTTCCGGTTACAGGTCCTACAGTAAGTCCTGTGTCGATACCGAGGATCGTTCTGTCACAAAGCTGAGCTGTAGCGTTACTGCTGTCCCATGTGCAGTATGTCTTTACAAACTCTGTATCGTCGTAGTTCTTTTCGCTTCTCAGCTCGTCTACAAGAGCGTCAAGGTCAAATACCTGAGGGAAAGGCAGGTCGTCCATATCCATGTACATACCTCTGTCGCAGAGATATTCGTCTTTATCATACGGGAAAAGCACCACTTTTTTGCGTGTGCAGGCATAATCGAAGAATACGCTTGAATAGTCTGTAACAAGAACGTCTGCAATGTTAAGGAAGTCGTATGTTTCATACTCTGCGGGGAAGTTCTTTATATGTTTGAGTTTGCTGACTTCCGCCGTATTCTTGGCGTGCATTGCCATAGGGTGAATGTTGATATAGAATATCTCGTCATCGGTAAGTCTTTTGTCAAGCTCGCAAAGGTAATACATAAGATATGCGTCGTTTTTTGATACGCCGACCTTATCGACAGTACCTCTCCATGTCGGCATATATGCGTATATCTTCTTGTCGGTGATCTCAAGCTCTTCTCTTATCTTTTGCTCTGCGTCCCTGTCGAAGAATACTGTGTTTCTCGGATAACCGCAGAGTATATAGGAATTTGAAGAAATATTCTCGAGCATATAGTCCCTTATCATTACGTCTTTCGTAAAGATGTTGGGATAAAGCAGATAGTCGGCATTTACAAGGTTCTTCTGAACGTTTCCGAAGAATACATCGTTATGCACCTTGCGTCCCATGGCTTTGAGCGGTGTGCCGTGCCATGTGTTTATATATACCTGTCCCTCTTTCTTTATCCAGTAGTTAGGGAAGGTAGCATCGTTTATCAGATATTTTGCGCTTGCAAGCAGACGCATATAATCGTCGGAAGCATAAACAACAATGTTTACGTTTTCAAATCCGTAGTGTTCAAGAATAGCCGTAATGCTTTTTACATATCTTCCCCATGATGAAAGGTAAACCGTATATCCGGCATATTTTTCATCGGTCAGAAGATATTTCAGAATATAGAACAGGTTACCGCTGATCTTTGTAGCGGTCTGCGATTCAAGCAGTATTACCTTCTCATCTATCGGTAACTGCTCATAATAGGTTATATACTTGTTTTTCGCTACCCAGTAAGGATCCTTGAATTTTTTGCGTACCTTATTGGCGTAGGTAAAGGGGTTGCTCATTTTAGTTCCTCCGTGAAATCATGCGACTGCCTGTTTATCTTTATATTACTTGTCGCTCAGGTCGTGCTTTATCTGCGTAGTTGAAATTTCGGGTGTTCTGGGAAGATAAACTACCTCGCAGTATTCCTTGAGAAAATCGAACTTTCCCTTCCAGTCGTCGCCCATAACGAATGTGTCAACGTGGTATTCCTTTACGTCGCTTATCTTCTGATCCCAGCAGGTCTCGGGGATAACAAGATCGACGTAGCGGATAGCTTCAAGAAGCTGCTTTCTTATCTCATAGCTGAAATAGCACTTCTTATGCTTTTCGTTCCAGTTGAATTCATCTGTTGAAAGCACTACGATAAGATAATCTCCGAGTGCCTTTGCTCTTTTGAGAAGTTCAATGTGTCCGTAGTGGAGCAGGTCAAATGTTCCGTAGGTAATTACTCTTTTCATGCTTTTTGTCCTTTCGTATAGTTCCTTATTCAAATGCTTATTTGTCACTTTCAACGCTTGTGAAGTGACCGCTTTTTTCATCATCTTCCGGCGGTTTCATATAGTCGCCGTACATATTGGTGAGAAGACTGTCATATCCTGCCGGTGCGGGATATTCGCCGCTCTCAAACGGGAGCATTATCTTCTCCTCAAACCATTCGCTTTTATATGTTTCTCTGGGGAAGCCGTGCGCACCGCTTACGGTACACAGCTTTTTGCCCGAACAGAATACATTGAAGATACCGACAACAAAGTCACGAATCGCAATAACAAAGCCTCTTGGCATCTTTATCATAAAGTGATAAAGCATACGGGCTGATTTTTTGGTATAGTCAAAGTCAAAATCCTTGTTCTGCTTTGCTATAAGCGCATAAGATGTCGTGCTTACCCATTTGAACATGAATTGTGCCAGTTTATTGTTTTCGGGACACTTGTCCACAGGGAAAACATCTATATAAATACCCTTGTGCATATTTACGCCTTCAAGGAACGGATCGACAACCTCTGTATTGTCAAGCCTTATCTTGTCAAAGTGGAACGGGTAACCCTTGTCATTTTTCTTGTCCTGCAGAAAAAGTCCTTCGGGTAATGCCTTGCTGCAGACACGGTTCAACCTGTTGAAATCCTTCCTGAGCATTACAACGTCAATATCATCGTCCCACGGGATAAAGCCCCTGTGCCTTACCGCACCGAGAAGCGTTCCTGCTGTAATAAAATAGCGTAAATTGTTCTCCTTGCACATCCTGTCGAATTTTACGAGTATGTCAAGTTCCTTTGCTTTAAGGTCGGCAAGTTCTTTTTCTGAAAGCTGTTCTTCCAAGTTTTCACCACCGTGATAATTATTAGCCGTAAAAACAGATACGCATTGAACGGGTAAAGAAAAAATAAAGATAAAAATTTCTGTAAAGAAATTTTATTCAAAGCGTAAAACAAACTCATATTATTATACAACGAAATCGGCTGTTTGTCAAGAATTTAAGCCGTTTTACGCATTAGTAGTAATGCACAATAAAGCAGGTTAAATGCCTGTGATTTTACGGTAATATTTGCGTTTTGATAATGCCGGATAAACCGGTCGCAAAAAAAGCTGTCGCAAGAGCCTTCTAAGCTCCTGCGACAGCCGGTAAAGGTCGGCGGTCAGACACCCATTTTCTTATTATATGCGGCACATACTTCCTTTGCCGTGCCCTGCATTACGGGTAATCCGTGGTCGAGCCACAGTGCCTTGTCGCAAAGCTGTTCGATAGACTTCATATTGTGCGAAACATACAGCAGGGTAGTGCCGTTTGACAGCATATTCTGCATACGCTCCGAGCATTTCTTCTTGAAGCGGACATCGCCTACCGAGAGAATTTCGTCTGCGATAAGTATATCGGGCTGTACCGATGTCGCTATCGAGAAGCCGAGCCTTGCTTTCATACCCGATGAGAAATTCTTTACGGGCGAATCAAGGAAGTCCTGAAGCTCGGAGAACTCAACTATTTCATCGAACTTTTCCTGTATAAAATCCTTTTTGTAGCCGAGAAGCGTTCCGTTGAGGAAAATATTCTCCCTTGCGGTCATATTGGGATCAATACCTGCGCCAAGTTCAATAAGTGCGGCAACAGAACCCTTTACATCTACAGTTCCCTTGTAGGGTTTGAGAATACGGCTGATTACTTTAAGAAGTGTGGATTTTCCTGCACCGTTTGTGCCGACAAGCCCCCACGCCTCGCCTTTTTTTACATGAAGGTTGATATCCTTCAGTGCAATGAATTCCTGAAACATCAGTTCACGGCGGAGTAATCTCACTACATATTCTTTTATATTGTCAACTTTCATGTTCGCCTTATTGAAGCGGACGGTCACATTGTTTACGTCTATGATATAATCTTCCAAACTGATACCTCCGTCAGATATACAGAATAAACTTGTCCTGCTTATCTCTGAAGATAACAGTACCAAGTACAAAGAAGAGTGCGGCATATGCAACACCGAGGATAATTGTTTTCATATCAGAGATGCAACCTGTATAAGCGATATCTCTGAACTGTTTGATGTAGATATAAAGCGGATTGAGATTCTCAACTATGAACTTCAGCCAGTTCGGAAGAATGTCAACCGGATAGAATATCGCCGATGCATACATCCACGCCGTCGTAAACGCATTGTATATATATCTTGTGTCACGGAAGAAAACGTGCATCTGAGCGAGGAAGAATCCCATTCCGCAAGCGAATATATACGCTTCGAGCGTTATAAGAGGGAATAAAAGCATCGTCCAGTAGAAAGGCGAGCCTGTGAAGATAAGGACTATCAGCAGTGCACCGAGCGACAGGACATAATCGACCATACAGCTTGTGACCTTTGCAAGCGGGAACATATATTTTGAAACATATGTCTTTTTCAGCAGAGCGGCGTTCGAGGTTATACCGTCCATCGCCTTGTTTGTTGCGCCGACGACGAAATCATACATAGTTCTGCCGACAAGCAGATAAACAGGAAAGTTTGGTATGTTTCTGTCGAACAGTTTCGAGAATACAACGTACATTACGAGCATTATAAGCAACGGATTCAGTACGCTCCAGACGTATCCCAGTACACTGCGTCTGTATTTCAGCTTCAGATCTCGTGAAACGAGCTGGATGAGCAGATCCTTGTAGTGCCTTACTTCAAGAAATCCGCCTGTTTTATCCTTGCGAACAAGTGTCATTTATACCTCCGTCAATCAAAACTCTTGTTGTGTCTTACTTTGTTATAGAGCTTTGAGTTAAGAATTTTGTTATATCCTGTAAGACCTATATGCAATCTGTTGAGCGTTTTTAGTATCCTGCAATGCTTTTTGCTCATTTCATAAACTTCGTGGTATTCCTTATTCATAAAGTCCATCATCTCATCGGCTCTTTTTCTGCCTGCTTTCCTGTTTTTATCGCACAAAAGCGAGGTAACAAGGAAGCTCAGCAGCAGAAGGTGTGTTTTCTTTGCACAGTAAAGCGCCGCCGCACCCGAAAAGCTCTTGCCCTCTGCGGTCATACGCTTAAGCACGGTTTCGGTATGACCTATACGCTTAAGCTGATTTTCCGCAGAAACGCTTTGCGTCACATCGCCTATGCGGTATTCATATATGAAAAGATCGAGCGGCAGTATGCTCTTTGCCTTACTGCAAGGGAAAGTGGCATATTCGTGGTCTTCGTAGAACACCTTTTCGCTGAGTTTTATTCCTTCTGTTTTATAAAAATCGGTGCGGTAGGTTATGCCGTGGAACGTAAGGCTGCGGTCGAAGTTTTTCCACTGCGACATTACCTCGTCCATTGTGTATATTCTGTCAAACTCCGGCGGAAAGCAACGCCAGCTTTTTACTTCGCCGTTTGAAATGTTTATCGTATGATGAGGCGTCAGCACAACATCGGCATCCGTATTTTCAAGCGCCTTTATAAACTGCGGAATATTCTCGGTAAGAAACCAGTCGTCAGCGTCAAGGACTTTAAGATATTTGCCGACAGCCTTTTCACTGCCGACATTAATACCGGAGCCGTGACCGCCGTTTTCCTTGTTTATAAGGCTTATCGAGGCGGGATATTTTGCAATATATTCTTCTGCAATTTTTTCGCAACCGTCTGTAGAGCCGTCGTTTACAACGATTATGTCGAGCCTGTCCGTACATTCGCACAGGAGCGAATCAAGGCATTTTGCCAGAAACGGCTTGCTGTTGTAAGACGGAATAATTATACTCAGTATCTTTTCCATTAATTGTTACCTTTTTTTCAGTTTATTAAGTCTGTTTTCCTTTATTCCTGCGAGCGTATATGAAAATGCCTTGAACATACTTATGTCCGTCAGCTGTTTTCTTTTGGCAAAAGCGTAATATGCGGCATAGAGAACGGACAGGGGAAGCCCCATTATATATCTTGTCGTATTTCCTCGGTTCACAAAGAATTCCCTGTCGAAGCCCTTGAACCAAGTAGATTGCGTCTGAGCCACCGTTGCCAGCTCATAGGGGTAGTGATATATTTTCAGCCCTGCCTTACGGCACTGCGTCAGAAATCTGAATTCCTCCTCCGCACCGTTGCCTGAGCCTGCACCCATGTTTTCGTCAAACCGAATGCCTTTGGCGAGGAGTTTTTCACGTCTGAACGTTATCTGCCACGAGCTTACGCTCATAATATCCCTGTAGCCGAGTTTTTTTATGCTGTCACCCCATTTATGAGGTCTGCCTGCCATATCGAATATGATAATATCCGCTTGCGGAAGACTGCTGTAAGCGTTCTGTACCGCTTCTTCGTACCCTTGCGAGAACACCTCGTCATCATCACAGATAATGCACACGTCGGCAACGGATTTTGATATGGCGAGGTTACGGCTTTTAGTCAGCCCTCTTTCCTTTACAGAAAAGGTACGGACAAATGCATTGCCGATATGCTCTTCCTTATATCCGTCCTCATCGCACTGATTTATTATAATCGTGTCTGAGGTGATATGAGAACGCTTTATCATTTCTTCGCTGTCGGACAGAAACATACACGACAGAAGTATTTCGGTCTTGTTCAAAAGTTCAGCTCCTTAATTTCAAAATGCCATATCATACTTTTGCTGTAAGCCACATTTATCTTATTATACAACCGTTGCATAAAAAAGTCAATCGACATAATTTTATAGTATTTTGCCGCACAAACGCCTGATTATATGCGTTTTACATAAAAAGACCGCCGGAAAGGCGGTCTTGCTGTTTTGTGTTACTCGTCGGTCTGGGGTTTATCCTTGCTGTAGTCATGCAGCATTCTTGTTCTCTTATGCGATTCCTTTTCAACGTACATCTTCGAGTCGGCTTTATTTATATAATAGTCTATATGGAGCTTTGAACCTTTCGGCACAATACATCCGCCGAAGCTGCCGTGTACATTGTACGGCTTTTCGCTTGTCAGGTTGTATTCCGAAAGATATTCGTTGACCTTGTCGATATACGCATTCATCTCGTATTCACCCTTGCCTTTGCCGAATACGACATATTCATCGCCGCCGAAGCGTGCGCATATATCGTTCTCGTCTGCGGCGGACTTAAGTGCGTTTGCCATAGTGAGAATAGCGTTGTCGCCCTCGTTGTGTCCGAAGTTGTCGTTTATCAGCTTCAGATTGTCAAGATCCACCGAAATGACCATACAGTCATCCTTAACTCCGTCCTCGGCATAATCGTTGTATATTCTGAAGAAGCCTCTGCGGTTGTACAGTGAGGTGAGAGGATCGGTGATATAGAGCATATCGATCTTCTTTGCATATGCGTACAGCTCGTTCTGCCTGCGTACCGATTCTAAAAGCTGTGACATTGCCATAGTGAGATAGTTCAGCAGATAGTTCATGCTGCTCCACGGATAGAAATTGAACGCAAGGTATCCCAGCGTGTTATCCCTTATGTGAATAGGCGTGTACAAAATGACCTTGCTTTTGTCGGACATTTCGTAGAAGTCGGGGAGCATTTCAGAAGTGGGAAATTCGGTTTCACTCTGCGGCTTTTTATCTGCGTATCTTGCTATGCACTTCATAGTATCGCAGTAGCCGTGTATGTGTATGGGACAGTTGTCTTCGATATCGTCGATTGAATCGTTTACAAGCGAACTTTCCATAAAGTCCTTGCAGATACATATCCAGGAATTGTTGCACCATATTCTCGAAAGCGTCGCCGAAATACTCCTGCTTGCATCGTCAAATGTAGAGCAGTTTGCAAGCTCCTGCGCAATAGCCGCCGTTCTTATCGAAAAACGCCTTGCGTCATATAGTTCTTCGAACAGATCGTGCCTTTGCTTCGGCAGAATATCAAGGGCGTTCTGCGTATTCGTACAGCGGCAGGATATACCGTAAATTATGTTGGGCGGAATTATGCCGAGCTTTGCAGGCTTCTTGCCTCTGAGAAGAAGATTAGCCACGATATTGGCGGCCTCCTCGCCGGATTTGTCGGCGAGTATCTTTGCGGTCGTGATATATCCGTTGGCCTCGTCTGTACCGTCCATTCCGGTGACGGCAATTTCGCCCGGCATATCAAAGCCAAGCTCAGACAGCTTTATCATAACAGCCGATGCCATTGTATCGTTTGCACAGACAATTGCTCCGCAGTCAAGATTTCCGTCCTCGTTCATCTTTTCCACCTGCTGAATTGCAGGGGCGCTCCACAGATTGCCGTAATATATTCTTGACGGCTCTATCGGTATGTTATGGCTTTTGAGTGCGTCAAGGAAGCCCGCAAGACGTTCGTCACTGGTAAAGTGGTTCTTGAATCCTCCCAGAAAATTCAGCTTTCTTATGCCGTGTCTTTCTATAAGATGATTTGTTATCATCTCTATCTGGCGACGGTAGTCCGGCATTATGCAGTAGCAGTTGGGGTAATCGTACTGCTTTCCGATTGTCAGCACGGGTATGTTCTTTTCTACCGCACGTTCAATAGTATGCTGTATCACTTCTTCGCTGCTGCTCAGATAAAAAGGAGCAATGACAAGCATATCAATAATATCATAGTTAGGGAGAGTGAAGATGTTGGTCTGACCTATATTATGCGGCGCTCCATCGTAGTAGCAGGTACAGCAGTTGAAGATATGTACATTTATAAGATTATCGCCGAGTACTTTACAAAAGCCTTGTAAAAGCATTTTTCCGCCTTCAAGATCTCCGATACAGAAGGCAACATTTTTTCTGCCGCTTTTATTTTCCACAGATAAGTCCTCCTCCTATAAATCAAATTAAAATAATACCGAAAATTTCCTCAAATCAAACGTATCACACAATGTTTTTTCGGGTATATAATATAAATTCAGTATACCACATTTGTATACAAAAATCAAGAAGATTTGCTGAAAAATGAGCATATCCGACACGGTTTTTTCGGTTTTGAGCCGCACCTGCCTGTACTTGTCTTTCTTAGCACAACGAATTTCGGCGGTACGCCTAAAATCACACAAATTTATTGCATTTTCCGCTGATATGTGATACAATAAATTCTATCAAATTGTATAAACTTCATCGAGGAGTGTTGAAATTGGAAAACAGCAACAAAAATAACAATAATTATAAAAGCAACAAGCCGTCAAAGGATAACAGACCGTCCTTTCCGAAAAGAGCGGTAATCACAGGCGGTATGCCTTACGGTAATAAACAGCTTCATTTCGGTCATGTCGGCGGTGTGTTCGTATTTGCGGATACATACGCAAGATTCCTGCGTGACCGTATCGGTAAGGATAACGTAATTTTCGTATCGGGTACAGACTGCTACGGCTCGCCTATCGCAGAAAGCTACAGAAAGCTGAAGGAAAGCGGAGAGTTTGACGGTACTATTGAGGATTTTGTAAGGAAGAATCACGAGAGCCAGGAAAAAACGCTCAGAGATTATGATATAAGCCTCGACCTGTTCGGTGCGTCCGCACTGGATGAGCCTGCAAAGATACACAACGTAGTATCCGACAAATTTATCAGAAGGCTGTACGAAAACGGTCAGCTTGAAAAAATCACCACCTCGCAGTTCTATGACGAAAAGGCTGGCGTATTCTTAAACGGCAGACAGGTAATAGGCAAATGCCCCGTTCTCGGCTGTCAGTCGGAAAAGGGCTATGCTGACGAGTGCGATCTCGGACATCAGTATATGCCTTCAAGCCTTATCGACCCCAAAAGCACGCTGACAGGCGAAACACCGGTAATGCGTGACGTTGTGAACTGGTACTTCCGCCTTACCGAGTACACGAACCTGCTCGGCGAATATGTTGACAGAATAAAGAAGATGCCGAATGTCCGTTCTCTTGTTTCAAAGACTATCGGCGAGTTCCTTGAGCCGCCCGTTGTTCATATCAAGAAAGAACTGCGTGAGGATTATGAGAAGATAAAGGATCTGCTTGCGCATCATACGCTGACGGACGACCCGAAAAAGCCTTCGTTCACGATATGCTTCGACACGCTTGATGAGCGTGATGCGGCAACGGAGATCATGGCACATCACGGTCTGCGTTTCAGAACAGGCAAGACGCTTGTTCCGTTCAGACTTACAGGTAATATCGAGTGGGGCGTAAAGGCTCCCGACCTTGAGGATGAAAAGGGACTTACCGTATGGGTATGGCCTGAGTCGCTCTGGGCACCTATCTCATTTACCTGCGCTTATCTCAAGAGCAAGGGCATTGATATGGAGCATTACAAGGATTACTGGTGCTCAAAGGATTCACAGGTATATCAGTTTATCGGCTCGGATAACATCTACTTCTACGGTGTTGCGGAAATGGCAATGTTCATGGCACTGAAAAAGGGAGAGATAACCTCCGACCCTGAGGACGGCGAAATGCAGCTTCCTATCCTCGTTGCAAACAACCACATTCTGTTCCTTGACAAGAAAGCAAGCAGCAGCGGCTCTATAAAGCCTCCTATGGCGGCGGATCTGCTGAACTACTATACAGCCGAACAGCTCCGTATGCACTGGCTCGGACTGGGTCTCGGTACAAGGAGCGTCAGCTTCCAGCCCAAGCCCTATAACCCCGATGCAAAGCCTGAGGACAACGACCCAGTTGTAAAGGAAGGCTTCCTGCTTTCAAACGTGTTCAACAGAGCTATACGTTCCTGCTTCTATTACGCTCAGAAGTATTTTGACGGCAAGATGCCCGTAGGCACACCCGATGCGGACGTTATCGCAGAGTGCGAAAAGGCTATTCTTGAATATGAGCGTTATATGTATAAGTTTGAGTTCCACCAGGTGACCTATGTGCTTGATTCGCTTGTAAGAAAGTCGAGCAAGGTATGGTCAAAGCTCAGCCGTGAGGCTGATACGGCAGATGATAACGAGCTTCGTAAAAAGACGCTTATCAACGTGTTCCACTATATAAGAACAGCCGCACTCCTTCTGCACCCCCTCGCTCCCGAGGGTACGGAGATGCTCAGAGAGTATCTCGGATTCGGCGAGGACTTCTGGAGTTGGGATCATGTGTTCGAAGGAATGGACTACTTCTGCAAGGGCGAAAGCGAGCATCAGCTTAAGTTCCTTGAGCCGAGAGTTGACTTCTTCAAAAAGCATCCCTCACAGCTTGCAGGCAGTGAAGAAAATTAAATTATTGCATCAGCACCGCCGCCGTGAAAACACAGCGGCGGTACTTTGTAAAGGATTTTTTTATGAATATAAAAGACAGCAACATTGACAATGGCAAGGTGTTTGACTGGGGCAGAACGTCGCATGATTACGCTAAGTACCGTGATATATATCCCGATGAGTTTTATCGCAGAATAACTGACAGAGGACTTTGTGTGTCGGGACAGAGTGTGCTTGATATAGGAACGGGAACGGGTGTAATTCCCCGTAATATGCTACGCTTCGGTGCAAAGTGGACAGGTACGGATATATCACCCGAACAGATAGAACAGGCGAAACTGCTGTCGCAGGGTACGGATATAAAGTATTATGTCTCAGCCTCAGAAGAATTGTCGTTTCCTGACAATTCGTTCGATGTTATAACCGCTTGCCAGTGTTTCTGGTACTTTGACCACGAAAAACTTATTCCTGAGTTCAGACGTATGCTTAAAAGCGGCGGAAGCCTTGTTGTTCTCTATATGGCGTGGCTACCGTTTGAAGATAAGATTGCAGGTATGAGCGAGGAACTTGTACTGAAATATAATCCCGACTGGAGCGGCAAGGGCGAAACAATACACCCGATACATATACCGCAGTGCTATGACGCTTATTTTGACAATGTCTACAGCGAAGAATATCCTCTCGATGTGCATTTCACACGAGAGAGCTGGAATGGCAGAGTGAAAGCCTGCCGGGGCATAGGAGCATCATTGCCTGAAGAAGAGATAAATTCGTGGGAAAAAGAGCATATAAAACTCCTTAAAACAAATGCACCGCCCGAATTTGATATACGTCATTACGGTGCAATCGTACATTTAAGACTTAAAGATAAAGGATAAAAATATGGAAAAATTAGCGATAGCGATGAGCGGCGGAGTGGACAGCTCAGTGGCTCTTGTGCTGTTAAAGGATAAATATGATGTCAGCGGTTATACGCTGAAACTGCACGACAGCAGAGGAACGGACGACAGCGGACTTTGCGGTTCGGCAAGCGACATCGAGGACGCAAAAGCGATAGCGGCAAAATTCGGCGTACCTCATTATCTGCTTGATATGAGGGATTTGTTTTCCGATACGGTACAGAAAAGTTTCGTACAGAGCTATCTTTTGGGAAGAACGCCTAACCCCTGCGTAGAGTGCAACGAAACGATAAAGTTCGGCGCACTGCTCGATGCGGTGAAAAAGCAGGGAATAAATCACATCGCCACAGGTCATTATGTACGCAGCTGTTACGATGAAAAAAGCGGCAGATGGCTTTTGAAGAAAGCAATCAACGCAGACGGCACAAGCAATGCAAAGGATCAGTCATATGTGCTGTACCGATTAAGCCAGCAACAGCTTGCCGCAAGCGTTTTCCCTCTCGGTGAAATGACAAAGGACGAGATAAGGCATATTGCGGCTGACAGCGGACTTATCAACAGCGACAAGCCCGACAGTCAGGATATATGCTTTGTGCCGGACGGCGATTATGCCGGCTTTATCGAGCGTTATACAGGCAACGCCTACCCCGGCGGCGATTTTCTCGATGAAAACGGCAACGTTATAGGCAGGCACAAGGGCGTTATATTTTACACGATAGGACAGAGGAGAGGAATAGGCACAGGATTTGGTAAACCGATGTATGTTATCGGAAAAAATGCCGATAATAATACCGTAACGCTCGGCAGTAACGAACTTCTTTTTACCGATACGCTGTATGCAGACAATCTTAACTGGATAGCGTTTGAATATCCCGAAAGCGAGTTTAAATGCAGGGCAAAGACACGTTACAGACAGACCGAACAGCCGTGTACCGTATATCCGCAGGGCAGAAATACGGTCAGGGTCGTGTTTGATGAAAAGATAAGAGCGGTAACTCCGGGACAGCACGTTGTGTTCTATGACGGCGATATTGTACTCGGCGGCGGTGTAATAATGTAGAATTGTGAAAGTTTGACAAATTTCATCTTCACTTTTCATCTAATTTACACAAAACTATTCTTTTAATTTCACAAACAAGCATTATTATATAATCACAGTCAGCGAGGAAACAGAAAAGCAAGCAAGCTGACAGATTAAATTGCTATCTTCGATTTTCATATATATTTCCCCAAAGCAAAGGACTCCGGTGTAACAGCCGGAGTTCTTTGTTTTTATGCTTCTATAGCGAACAGGCGGCACGACATTTGCCGTACCGCCCATATCTATTGCTTTTTGATTGTCATACAGCGGACGATGTGTGTTTATCCGTGCTTTGCTCAGATATTGCCCGTAACCGTAATTACTGCCGTACCGGGAGTAACTGAAACCGTACCGTCTGTGTTTGTCGCAAATGTTGCCGCAGGTACTTCTATAGCGCCTGCTGTAGTTTCAAACACGCCTGTAGCTTCATTGTAAGTGTAGAGTGTATTGCTGAGAACGGTGCCGTTGTAGGTTACTCCGATATTTTTCAGTATCGGGTTGAATACGTCACGCAGAACAATATCGTCTGCCTGTGTGGCAGCGGTGTTGCCCTTGTTCGTAACGGTAAAGGTGTAGGTTATCTGACCGTTCTCGCTTACTATTGTCGGGCTGAGCGACTTTTCAATATCAAGTGCAGGAGCGGTTGCGGCATTTACTGTTTCTGTGGCGGCGATAGGTTCTGTAATGCCGTCACCCGTTATCGAGATGTTGTTGGTTATACTGCCCTCAATATTGAGCGGAGCATAAGCCGTTGCTGTGGCGCTGTATACTATCTGCGCCTCCGAGTTTGCGGGAACGTTTATTCCCGTTATTGTCATAGGCGGACCTGCTGTTACGGCAGGAGCTGTCTGCAATGCGCCGTTGATATAATAGCGTATATCTCCGCCGTATGCCAGAGGATATACTGTTCCTGCACCGTAGGTGTAACCGCCGAGATTATCGGTTAACGTAAGATTTGTAAACGCTGTGTTTCCCGTGTTCACAATATTCACGATATAGGTCAGAGTGTCGCCCTGCTTGTAGGTCGTTGCAAGGGAATGCTTCGTTGCGGCAAGAGTCTGCTGTATCTCGCCTGTTGTTACGTTTGAATTTACTACCGTGCCGTTATACGAAAGGGTAGCAACGTTTGTGAATGTTGCCATTGTTTTTCCTCCTTGAAAGTATTTTTTATTCGGGTACCCTTTACATTTTATGACACAGTGTGACTTTGTGTCACTGAAACTTACTTTCCTTTTATAAACCCCTGCAAAAAAAGAACGCACTTGACTGTGCGTTCCAGAAAGTGCGTTCTTATTAACTATTTATATCGCTCTTGAAATGCTCCCCGTATTTCTCTTTAAGTATCTTCCAGAAAATCTTACCGAAAATAATCGCTTGAAATCGCATTATACCGTAAACGACAGCACCTCCTTTCTTTTGCGTAATATCATTACCCGTTGCGACAAAAAACGCTGTCGGACAACTGTAAAATAATTACATAGTCGGTGACTGATGTCTGATTGCGAAAGGAAGTTTGAAATGTCAAGGGCAGTAACAAAGGATAAGATAAATATCCGTGAACATTCGGTAATAAGATGTACGGCTGTAATGATAGCGGCGGCGGTAATTTCAATGAGTACAGTGCTCGGAAAGCCATCGCCGTTTGCGGCATCGTTTGCGGCGGCTATGAGCGGAATCGACTGTATCAGCGCATTTGTGGGAAGCGTGGCAGGCTATATTCTCGGCGGTAATTATACCGACGGCGTTACCGTTACATCCGCTCTGCTTTCCGTTGTTGCCATCCGTATGATAGTTTCACGCAGAAAATCAGCCGTGTCTGAGATAGTATCGGCTGTCACGGCGGCAGGCTCTGTCTTTGCGGCGAATTTTCTCACATCGTCTACAGTAAGCGAGGTGATGAACTGCATCATTCTTTCGGTCATGGCAGGCGGAGGTGCGGTTGTCGCTTTACGCTTGTCACGGCTTGCCGAAAAGCGTGAGATAGCAAAGATAACCGTCCGCAGCGATCCTCACAGCTTTATCTGCGTTCTGGGCGGCTGTGCTATAGTGTCCGGTATACTTTCACACTACAGCGTCGGCATCTTCAATATAGGAATAATTTTCGCATCCTGCCTTTCTCTTTGCAGTGCTATGAAGTACGGCAGGGGAGCAGGTGCTGTGTGCGGTGCGGTGTCTGCACTCGGGTGTGCGGTTGCCACGGCTGACTACGCTTTTCTTGCGGCTGTTGTTGCTCCTGCGGCGGCTGTCGGAGGTATGTTCAGCGGCGGAAGAAAGCTGAGTGCCGCAGGAGGCTTTGTGCTGACCGCAACGCTTGGCACTGCGCTGTTCGGAATGGATAATTCAAAGCTCGCCGTTGTTGCCTGCATATTCATGTCGTCGGCGGTCTTTATGCTGTTACCGGCAAAGCTTACAGCCGAGCAGGGCGATATTGCCAGAGTTAAAGCGGGTGAAAACAGCGTCAGAAAACTGTTTTCAAAACGGCTGAAATTTGCCGGAGGAGCGATTGCCGAGGTCAGAAGAACGGTCGGTATCACTGCCGAAAAGCTGGATAATAATATAGGAAGTGATATAAGCTGGGTGTACAATACAGCCTGTGACGAAATATGCCGTAAGTGCAGGTATAATATGCAATGCTGGGGCAAGGAGTACGGCGACAGCATTAAACAGTTTGCGAAGATTACGAATATGGTAAAGTCCGGTGAAAGTGTGGGTCAGGATGCTTTTTCTGAGCCTTTAAGCGCACGATGCCCTAAAAAGCAGGAACTGATTGACAAAATTCGCAGGCTGTGTGATGTTTATGTAGCGAGCAGTACGGAAAAACGAAGAATTGCCCGTATGCGTAATATCCTGACGGCTCAGCTGTCGGCAACGGAGCAGATTCTCTCACAGTTATCCGATGAGATCGAAAACAGCGGAGAGATTGAGCCTCAGTACAACAAAACCGCCAGCAATGTGTTGTCGAAGCTCGGCTGTGAAGATGCAGACGCAGTGAATGTGGAGCTTGGCGAGCAGGGAAGAATGTTTGTCGAGGCATATTCCGATACCGGTTTTTTCGCATCAAAGCAGGATATATGCGAGGCAATGACGCTTGCTTTTCGCCGCCGCTTTGATTTGCCGACCTTGAGCCGTGTCGGAGGGGCGTGTAAACTGAGTCTTTTTTCGGGAACCACCTACACGCTTGATGTTGAAATATGTCAGATAAGCAAGACGGAGGGTACTGCCTGCGGCGATTATTACGAGAGCTTCATAGATAAGAACGGTACAGCGTATGTTGTATTATCGGACGGTATGGGCAGCGGAGGCAGAGCGAGAGTGGACTCATCGTTTGCCTGCGCAATGCTCATACGTCTTTTGCAGGCAGGTGTCGGAGTAGAGGCGGCAATCAGCGTGATCAATACATCGCTTGTGTGCAAATCCTCCGATGAGAGTTTTGCTACTCTTGAAATATGTGCTGTCGACCTTTACAGCGGAAAGATAGACTTATACAAGGCAGGCAGTGCCAACACTTATATCAAGTGCGGAAACCGCTTTGTCACCATAGGCTGTAAGGGCTTGCCGATAGGAGTAAAGGACGAGCCTGTCTACGACAGGAGAACGTTTACGATAGGAAGCAGGGATATGATAGTTATGACAAGCGACGGTGCAGAGCTGAATGAGAAATGGCTTTACAGGGAGATGGATAAACAGCCCGACCTTAAGGAATTCTCTAAAGAAGTCGCCAATACCGCCAGATTCTATGCCGGTGACGAAAAGAGCGACGATATATCGGTGATTGCAATGCGGCTCAGCAGATAACATTCCGGATGATGCTGTGCGTTCCGCAACGAAATCCGCAACGCTGTCGGAATATCAGAAAAAACAGTATTGACCTTGTTCTTTCAGAGTGATAAAATATATAGCGGTGTGTCTGTGCGTTTGTGCCGAAGATACACCGCTTATTTTGTGCATATAACGAGGTCATTATGAAAGCCGATATTCTGACAAAAACTTGGGTAGCCGCAATTCTCGCAATATTCTGCTCTGCTTTGTGGGGCAGTGCTTTTCCCTGCGTAAAAATCGGTTACGGGCTTTTTGGCGTTGACACTTCACAACCGATGTCATTGATACTTTTTGCGGGGATACGTTTTTTCACAGCAGGAATTATGGTTATTATAACAGGAAGCATAATGCACAAAAAGCCGCTTGTTCCGAAAATCAAGGAACTGCCGAAGGTGGCGGCACTGAGCCTTACTCAGACGATTTTACAGTACCTGTTCTTCTATATCGGACTTGCCAATACAAGCGGAGTGAAATCTTCCGTCATTGAGGGCATGAGCGTGTTTGTGTGCATACTTATCTCATCGCTTGTTTTTCGCCTTGAAAAGCTGACAAAATTCAAACTTATCGGCTGTGTGCTTGGCACTGCGGGAATAGTAGTTATAAATCTCGACCGCTCTCTGCTCAGCGGATTCAGCCTTACAGGAGATGGCTTTATTCTTCTTTCCACCATTGCCTATGCGATTTCCTCCGTGCTTATAAAACGCTTTTCCAAAGACACCGACACTATGATGCTCAGCGGCTGGCAATTTCTGCTCGGCGGTGCGGTCATGACCGTTATCGGATTACTTGCAGGCGGCAGCATAACTCTGCCCGAATCGCCTCTGCCTGCCGTACTGATGCTTTTTTACCTTGCGTTTATTTCCGCTTGTGCCTACTCGATCTGGAGTCTGCTGTTAAAGTACAACCCCGTATCGAAAATCGCTGTTTTCGGCTTTATGAACCCGGTTTGCGGTGTGCTTCTTTCTGCGCTTCTGCTCGGAGAGGCACAGCAGGCATTCCGCCTTGAGTCGCTGATTGCTCTTGTACTGGTCAGTGCAGGAATATTTATAGTCAACAAAATGGGGGAGAAAAATTGACAGAATGTTTAAACTATTTCGAATATAACTATAAGTAATTCAGGAAACGAAAACAACCGAAAAAAATCGAAAAATATTTCAAAAAATGCTTGACATCGGCTTTTCAATGTGATATAATAATCTACGTTGTCACGGCAGTGATAACTTAAAGAATATTGGGGTGTCGCCAAGTGGTAAGGCATCGGACTCTGACTCCGCCATTTCGAGGGTTCAAATCCTTCCACCCCAGCCATTAAAACCGCATCGTTCTGATGCGGTTTTGTTTTATGCCGATATTAAAACCTTGAAAGGCTTAAAGCCATTGTCGGTATACTCAGCAAAACAAAACACCGGCCCTTTTCGCACAGTGCTAAAGGGCTGGTGATTTTTGTTATTCGTTATTCGGTTATGCTTATTTGCCGAGTGCAATCTTACCCATAGCGTCAGCCTGCATAATAGCGTCATACAGTTCAACGGGCTGTACATCGCCTGCGAGGTTGTGGATAGTTTCGCCGGGGATACAAGCGTTCTCGGAAATAGTCTTTACCTGCTCAGGAGTTGTAACACCGATTTCTTCAAGCGTTACGGGAAGACCGACCTCAAGGCAGAAGTCCTGAACTTCCTTGAATTCCTCTTTAGGCGCACCCTCAAGCACAAGCTGTACAAGCGTGCCGAGTGCAACGCAGCAGCCGTGATCTGCGTGCTTTATGCCGAGAGAAGTAACGCCGTTGTAGAATGAATGAGCGGCGGCACAGTTTACGTTATCAGCGCCGACACCTGAAAGGTAAACGTTAGCTTCAACGATATTTTCAAGTGCGGGAGTAACGGCGTGTACCTTACAAGCCTCGATAGCCTGCTTGCCGTATTCACGTAGCGTGTCATAGCAAAGACGAGCAAGTGCCTGACCCGCTCTTGTGATGCCCGTACCCTCAAGGCTTGCGGATTCGGTGCGGATAGAAGCACGACCCTCGAAATATGTGCCGAGCGCATCGCCCATACCTGCAATAAGGAACTTGACGGGCGCATTTGCGATAACGGTCGTATCTACCATTACAGCGTCGGGATTTGTGGGGTAGAACAGATATTTATCGAAGCTGTGGTCATCATTGTAAATTACGGAAAGTCCCGTGCAGGGAGCATCCGTAGCCGCAACTGTAGGCACTATCACAATGTGCTTTCCGCTGTAGTATGCGGTAGCCTTTGCTGTATCAACGGCACTGCCGCCGCCTACAGCTACTACCGTATCAATGTTGTCCTGCTCTACAATAGCCTTCATCTTATTTATTTCGCCGTTGCTGGATATTCCGCCGAATATCTCATAACGTCTGTAGTCGTCAAGCCCTTCAAAGCTCTTTTCTATTTTATCGTGGCATGCCTTGTAACCGCTGTTTGAGCATACAAACAGCCAGCGCTTGCCCATATAACCCATTTCTTCGTGAAATTTAAGCAGTGCATCTCTGCCCTGTACATATTTGAGCGGCTCACGCATCGCTCTCAGTCTTCCCATCATAATTGAAACACCTCCGTAGAATGATAAGAAATTACAGACATTATTATCTGCTTTTACGACTAATTTATATCACTTTTTTATGGGTATGTCAATATTTACGGGCATTCCGATTTTTGATATGGGTATGTCAAATTTTCATTGCAAAGAGTAGAGAAAAAAGACGTGATTGCATTTAGAATCAAAGTAAATTCAGTATCATTTGTTCGCTCCACAAATCGTTTGGATATATGGAAATTTCATCTTTGTGTTTTCGTATGATCCTTACAGGCTCGATTGTATTATCGTGAACATGCATTATGTCACATATTTTCATAAGTTCTTTAATGTTGCCAAGAGATTTGCTATACCGTGCTCTGATTGATTTTTCATCAACATTGTGTCCGCCTGAGGCAACTCTGGCTGACACTCTGGCAACGTTTACAGATGCATCTACAGTTAATATGAAGAAACACTTGATGAAATATCCCTCTTCTTTTGCTTTCTTCAGAATATCAAGTTTATAGTGTGAAGAAAGAACGGTTTCAAAAGTAAAATCTTCTTTTTGCTCAATAGATCGGTATCTCATTTTATCGACAAGACGAGCCGCTTCCATATTATCCATTCCGGTAGCCGCAACAATATCATCAGCGTTTGTATATGTGCCGACCTTGTCAAAATATGTCGTAACGGTACTTTTACCTGAACCGTTAGGACCGGCAAAAACAAGAACCATCGGTTTTCTTTCAGACATATTTTTTCTCTCCGTCGGGTGTTGCTATATATGCTTGTTTCCTTTGCTTATCATACATTGCAATCGGTTTTTTACAAGTGGTTGCACGGTTGATAGCTGCTCTTACAGCTTCACGGGCTCTTTTGTCCATTTCGGCATCATTTGCTGAAACTGAATGTTCAGGGCTCTCTTTAGTTATAACTGTGATTGTCTGCATATTGTCAAACTTAATTGTTTTTTTCATAAATTGCTCCTCCTTCTGAAAGAGTGGAAATATCCGGCGGTTATCTGTCGGTCGTACTTTTGTACGGCATAATCCGCTGACGGCGGATTATGTGCCTAAGGTTATTATAACATATAATATCCGGGTATTCAACAAAACGAGATGCTTAAATATCTGTTTTGCCGAAAAACATAAAACAAAAGCCTCGCAGATCTCTCTGCGAGGCTTTGTGGTGACCCGTACGGGAATCGAACCCATGATTCCGCCGTGAAAGGGCGATGTCTTAACCGCTTGACCAACGGGCCGTAGAAATGGTAGCGGCAGTCGGATTTGAACCAACGACACCCTGGGTATGAACCAAGTGCTCTAGCCAACTGAGCTATACCGCCATATCTTTCTGTTTTTGTCGCTCTGTATCAGCGACTTTTATATTATATCACAGCGCTTTGCGTTTGTCAACACTTTTTTAAAATTTTTTTCGATTTTTTTCGTTCTTCAAAAACGCCGTGATATTTTATATAAAAATCCTTAAATCAGACCTCTGCGTACTGCTTTCTGCCGGTTTCAAAAATGTTACCGCCGACAGCATCTATTGCAACGATAAGAGGGAATTTGTCGAAAGTCAGCTTTTTCACACTTTCACAGCCAAGATCCTCAAAGGCTATTACCTCACACTCGGTTATGCACTGACAGGCGAGTGCGCCTGCACCGCCTATGGCACAGAAGTATACCGCACCGTTGCGTTTTATGGCGTCTACTACGGCAGGCTTGCGTTCTCCCTTTCCTATCATTGCGGATAACCCCATATCGAGCAGCAGGGGAGCGTAGGGGTCCATTCTGCCGGATGTCGTAGGACCGCATGAGCCTATTGCCATACCTTCTTTAGTGCCGGTCGGACCTGCGTAGTAAATAGCCGCACCGTCTATTTCAAAGGGCAGTTCGCCGCCTTCGTCGATAAGCTGTTTTATACGCTTGTGTGCGGCGTCACGGGAGGTGTATACAGTACCGCTCAGCTCTATCTTGTCGCCGGCTCTGAGCGTTTTTGCCTTTTCTTTAAGTTCGCTTGTGTTAAGTTCCAAGTTTGTACTCCTGTTCGCATTGAATTTATTATGCCGGAAAGCGTACACTTCCCGGCATATGATATTTACTTTTGATTAAAGGTCGAAGAATCCCACGTTATCCGAGCTCATCTCGTCGTCATCGTCATTGTCGTTAAGACCTTCCATCATCTTGAGATCCCACGAAGGATCGTACTGTGCCGTGTTGGTGGTCATATTGTCATTAATTCCTCCGAGCATTGATGAATAATCGGACATATCAATCTTTTCTTCCTTAGCGGAAGCTGCGGGAGCGGTAGGATCGTCAAACGAAGAAGTCATTCCGTCATCGTCCGTCTGCTTTTGTGCAGGGGGAGGAGTGATCGTCATGCCGTTCATCTGTGCTTCGAGATCCTTCCAGGGATCGTTCACCTTTTCTTCCTTGCCGGCAACACCCATTGAACGACTTTCATTCAGCTTTTCCTTAGGTTTATCGCCGCTACGGTCGACAGCCCGTTCGGTCTTAGCTGCAGGAGCAGGCTCTTCTGCGAGCAGGTCGCTGAAATCATCGGCTGCAGGAGCAGGCTCAGCCTTAGCTGCGGGAGCAGGAGCAGGCTCATCTGCAAGAAGGTCGCTGAAATCATCGGCTGCAGGAGCAGGCTCTGCCTTAGCTGCGGGGGCAGGTGCAGGCTCATCTGCAAGAAGGTCGCTGAAATCATCGGCAACAGGAGCAGGCTCTGCCTTAGCTGCGGGAGCAGGAGCAGGCTCTTCTGCAAGAAGGTCGCTGAAATCATCGGCTGCAGGAGCAGGTTCTGCCTTAGCTACGGGAGCAGGAGCAGGTTCTTCTGCGAGAAGGTCGGTGAAATCATCCGCAACAGGAGCAGTATCGGCTTTGGGAGCAGATGCTACAACAGGCTCCTCTGCAAGCAGATCGGCTATATCATCTGCCGCAGGAGTTTCCTCAACGAGCAGATCGCCGGTATCTACGTTATCCGCAGAAATGTCATCGTCACCCGAAACTATCTCAAATGAGCTGAGCAGACCGTTGTTGTCTGTCAGCATATCGTCGTCATCGTTATTGTCCGTCTGAGCCGGCATATCCAGCTTAAGCTCGAAGCTATACGGCTCGATTTCCATAGGAGCGTAGGCGTCAAGCTCGCTCTCGTCAAGTCCGCCGATATTTTCAAGCTCGCTCTTTGCGTTGATAAGCTCCTCATCATCGGACAGCTTTTCTTTGGGAACGTCAGCCGTGTTATCAGTGGCTGTTTCTGTCTGTGAGGCTTCTTCAACAGCCTTAGCGAGTACATCGTTCACAGCCTTTGTATCTTCAACAGCCTTTGCTACCGCATCGTTTACGGCATTCGCTCCGGCAAGTGCCTTTTCAACGGCTTCATTTACTGAGGCGGTTATGCCGGCAAGAACAGTCTGAATATCTATTGCGGGAGCAGCCGCCGCACCTGATGTAACGCCGTTTGCGAATGTGTCCGCCTTTTCAAGCACAGACTGCTTGTAATCGTATGTTTTCTTTACTGTATCGGCAAAATATGCCTTTGCGGCTGTGATAATCTCGTTCGCTTTGCTCTGAGCGTCATTTATTACAGCGTTTGCATCGGCATTTGCTTTTGCGGAAATTTCTGCAAGCTGAGCGGGGTCAATCGTTCCGCCGCTGTGCTTTGCTTTATCTATTTTTGCTGCCGCCTGTTTTTTGAATTCTGCGAATTCTTCTGTCAGGGCAGAGTATTTGTCCTGCATAACGTGCAGTTCTTTTTCGGTCTGAGCCAGCTTGCGTCTTTCGTCAAGAACCTGCTTTCTGCTTTCAAGGATCTGTGCGTCAAGCTCAGCCTTTTTCTTTTCAAGCTCTGCTGTAAGCTCATTGTTCTGACCTTCATTCGTCTGCTGTTTTTCTTCGAGTGCTCTTTTCAGCTCTTCATTTTCTTCCTTAAGGGCTTTACGCTCTTTGTTGTGCTGTACTATGTATGCCATTACTTCGGCTTTGTCGAAGCCGAGCGGAGAGGTTTTGAATTCGCCGTTTGTAGATGGCGATTTTTTCTGTTCTGCCATTATTGTACCCCCTGAAAAATCTGGTTATTGTTATTATACCAAAAATTATTCATTAATTCAATAGCGAATTGTGAAGTTTTATCAATTACCCAAAAATGAGAACCGCTATTGGTGATTTTAACGAAAATTTGCTATCGGCTATTGTATTTTATTGAACGGTAGTGTATAATAGTATAACAACCTTAAAATAATTTCGGTTTTTAAAAGATATTAACGAAAGGACTGATATTGATGATCGACAAAACTATGCCGTTTTCGCTCAAGGATGAAAGAGAAAACGAGATGAAGGAAATACTGACAACGGTTTACGGTGCGCTCAAGGAGAAGGGCTATAATCCTATAAATCAGCTCGTCGGCTATATTCTGTCCGAAGATCCTACCTATATAACTACATATAACAACGCCCGCAGCCTGATCCGTCATATTGATCGTGACGAGCTTTTGCAGGCAATGGTCAAGACTTATCTCGGCAGCTGATGAAAACCGCCATTTATTTCAATGAATTACAACCGCTCCTTTACGGATACTATATCTGTAAAGGAGTGATTTTTTTGCACAGAAAAATATCTGCCGCAGTATTTACGGTATTGACGGCAATGTCCATGTGCGGATGCACGTCCGATAAGAATACTGTCGGACAAAGCACCGGACGTAACGGCAGGGGAGGCAGAACGCCTGCCGAAACGGCTTTTCTGACAGACGGCAGTGAAAAGGTCTGCTACGGTCAGGGCTATGAAACCGATAGCGATAACCGCCCTGTAGGAGCGACACAGGCGCAGGAAAAATACGGGTCATACGGCGGAAGATTCATATTCGGCAAAGATGACAAGACAATTTGCCTTACGTTTGACGAGGGCTATGAAAACGGCTGTACCGGAAAAATACTGGATATTCTGAAGGAAAAGAAGGTTACGGCAACGTTCTATGTGACGCTTGATTATGTAAAAAGCAGTCCTGAGCTTGTGAGCCGTATGATAAACGAGGGTCACGAGGTCGGAAATCACAGCTGTACCCACCCGTCACTGCCGGATATAAGCGATGATATGGTGTTTGAAGAAATACACGGACTTGAAACTTATATTTCCGATAATTTCGGCGGATACAAAACCGTTACGATGCGTCCCCCTCGAGGAGAATTTTCGGTCAGAACATTACGCATTGCCAAAAATATGGGTTATGATACTGTGCTGTGGTCCTTTGCATACAACGACTGGAATACGGATGCTCAGCCCGACAGGGATACGGCATACAGGCGAATAACCTCCGCAACGCACAACGGGGCTGTATATCTTCTCCATGCGGTATCCGAAACAAATACGGCGATACTGCCCGATGTCATCGACTACTGGCTTGATAACGGATATACGGTAAAAAGCATTTCGGGATAAAAAAAGAGCATCGGCACATAATAATGCAAGCCGATGCTTTTGTATCACCGCAATTAACACAAAAAAGAAAACGCTCCCGCAGGAGCGTTACGTTAAATCGTTATTCTCAGGAAACAGCGTTTAACTTCTTAGCAAGCTGAGATTTCTTTCTAGCTGCAGCGTTCTTGTGGATAATACCCTTTGCTGCTGCCTTATCAACTGCTTTAACTGCAACCTTAACGTTGTCAGCATTAGTATCAGCGTCAACCTTCTTCAGAATAGTCTTAAGAGCGGTCTTGTCAGCCTTATTGCGAGCCTGCTTTGTAGCAGATACTAAAACTCTCTTCTTGGCAGATTTAATGTTAGGCACTTACGGCACCTCCTTTATACAGATCTACATATAATCATAGTTATATTTCACAATACGCTTTATTATAGCACGTCCAAAACGAAAATGCAATACTTTTTTACGATTTTTTTGAAAAAATTCTTCGGGAGGAAATTTTATGCGGCTTACGGGAAGAACAGATATGGCGGCGGAGTTTGTAAAGGGCAAAAACGGAATAAGATGTGAAAGCTATGAGCTTTACGGAGAAAAGATAACCGAAATAATCGTTTCCGAAAAGGAAACTGCTCTTTTTAACCGCCCCTGCGGTAGATATTTTACCGTTGACAGTACGGACGTTCCTTATGCGGACGGTCAGATCCATGCGCTGTGTACGGTGCTTAACAAGCTCCTTCCGGAAGGAAAATGTCTTGTCACGGGGCTTGGAAACCCGTCTGTAGCGTCTGACAGTCTTGGCTGGAGAGCGGCAGGCAGGGTACTTGCGACCTCGCATTTCATAGAAAGTATGCACAATGCGGACGGAATAGGGAATGTGTCGGTAATAAGGACGGATGTTTCGGCAAATTCCGGTATAGACAGCGTCTTTCACGCAATATTCTGTGCGGAGAAGATAAAAGCAGACTATATTGTAGCGATAGACAGCCTTGCGTGCAGTGAGCCGGAGCGCCTTTGCAGGAGCATACAGGTCACGGATACCGGCATAACGCCGGGCAGTACCGCAGGCAACAGGAATCGTCTTGACAGAGCGGCGGCAGGCATACCAGTAATCGCTGTAGGCGTTCCCACCACTATGGAGTATGAAAGCGATAACGACAGATTTTTTGTGACAAGATATGATATAGATGCCGAGATAAGCAGGTACGCACATATAATATCCTGTGCGCTGAACCGCAGTCTGTGTCCGTCACTGTCATACAGCGACATATCAATGCTGATGAATTATTCCTGAATATTTGCGGAAAATGAATCATAAGCTGTAACAAGAAAAATCCAACCGAGAAAACACCTGGCGAAAGGAAAGGCTTATGAGAGGCAATAAAAACAAAGGTATTGTAAAGGTTCTTGGCATAGGGCTTACTGCGGCGGTATTATCGTTTACCCTGACGGGCGTAGCTGAAAACGCCGTAACCGGAGCGGTAAGCGGCAAAAGCGTTTCAGACGGACTAAGACAGCTTACCGCACTGAGCGTTATGCTTGCTGTTCCTGTAAACGAATTTGACGGCAGGGATGAAGATACGGTTTTATCCGAGCCTTGCACAGAGAAACCGGACAATGAAACAAAGACTGAAAAGCAGGAGCAGAAAGCGCCTGCGACCGATAATCCGTCAAGCAGTACGCAGGATATTTCCGGTGAAACGCTGGTGCCGGTCGACGCTCCCGCCGATGTAAAAACACGGCTGATTTCCGTCAACATAAGAAAGGACAAGGACGATCTTACGCAGTATACGGCAAAGGACGGTACGGTCAAGGAAAAGCACTACGGGAAGATAGGCGGCGACAATGTAATAGACCTCGAAAACGGTCAGATAAGAAACTGCACCAAGCTGCCGTTGGAGCTTATAGGTGCTGAGGCTGAGAAAAAGCCTTCTGTCACGCTGTCGGACAGCAACGAACCTCAGGTGCTTATAATACATACGCATACGACCGAAAGCTACGAACGTGACAGCGACGGATATTACGATACCGCTTATGACGGCAGATCGCTTTGCCCTGCAAACAGTGTTGTGGGAGTAGGAGCGGTGCTTGCGCAGACGCTTGCCGATAACGGAATAAGCACGCTGCACGACGGAACGGTCTTTGACGATCCGGTTTACAACTACTCTTATTCAAGAAGCAGGGAACGAACAGAGGCGTTGCTGAAAGAGTATCCGTCAATAAAAATAGTGCTGGATATTCACCGTGACGGAATAGCGGACGGAGATGTGAGAATAGCTCCCGTTGCAGAAATCAACGGCAGAAAAGCGGCGCAGATAATGATAATATGCGGATGTGACGATGGCACGGATATATTGCCGGATTATATGGATAACCTCCGCTTTGCGTCATATTTGCAAAATGCGATAGAAAAAGATAACAAAGGCATAACACGGCCTATGCTTTTCGATTATCGGTTTTATAATCAGGATCTGGCTGAGGCTTCACTGGTTATAGAATTCGGAGCGTTGGCAAATGATATTGAGCAGGTGCGATACTCAGCCGAGCTTGCCGGCAGGAGCATTGCAAATCTGCTGAAAAATGCAGATTAATAGAAGTATACTGCCGTTAAAATGCGTATCAGAAAGATTATGATAAGAATCGGAACATAAGCGTTATAAACAGATAAACCGCCCGGGTATTAAATCCGGGCGGTTTTTGTGAAGTTTGACGTAAAAAAAGAGGTAACCCTCCGCCAAAATAGCAGAGGTTCATCTCTTTTTGTACAGATGAAACACCTGTATTACTGATATTATAGGCTGTTTGACCTTAAAAGTCAAGCGGTACGTTCCGAAACATTACGCACCTGAGGTATCGGTAAAATGCCGACACCCTAAAAAAGATAGCGTAACTAGTTATGCGAACTTTCGGGAATGGTACAAGCTTGTAAAGAGGGCTTGTCGGCAGGAGCATTGCAAATTTGCAGAAAAATGCAGATTAATAGAAGTATACTGCCGTTAAAAAGCGTATCAGAAAGATTATGATAAGAATCGGAACACAAGCGTTATAAACAGATAAACCGCCCGGGCATTAAATCCGGGCGGTTATTTTTATGGAGCTTGTGACGGGACTCGAACCTGCGACCTGCTCATTACGAATGAGCTGCACTACCAACTGTGCTACACAAGCATATTTATTCCGATATTCTGATATATTTACACACATTTTCCGTTTTCCGAAAGCGTCCGCTTCACAAGTCAAAACATTGCATAATGCACAATTAACACTTGAAAAGAGCGAGGCGATGTGGTAGAATATAAATGGTCATATTTCGGAATACAGTTCCAAAATGACTATATTATTATATCGTATTTTTGATTTGTTGTCAATAGCTTTTTTGACGGAAACGAGGAAAATTTGATAAAAAAAACATCTGTGGCAAGGTGTATCGGTGTAGTTATCGGCGTACTGCTAATTGTTTTTGCGGTATTTCTCGTAGTTACATCAATGCTGTTTTCATTCGGCGGCTCTGCTGCGCCGGATATTTTCGGATATAATGTTTACATAGTGCGTGACAACGATTTCTATCAGCTTAAGGCAGGCACAGCCGCTATAGCGCAGAAGGTGTGGCCCGACGAGGTAAACAACGGAGAGCTTATAATATATAATCGGTATGAAAACGGCGGAGCACAGCTTGCAAAGGTAAATTCCTCCACGCTTAAGGAAGGCGTTATGAGTTTTGATGTTGAAACTCAAGGCGGAGAAAATATCACAATATCACAAAGCCAGCTTGTTGCAAGAGTTAACTATTGCAGTGATTTCTGGGGTGCCGTTATCGGATTTGCAATGTCGCCGTTTGGCGTTATGGCTATCGCCATACTGCCGTGTATCGCAATAGTGGCATTTGAGATAGTGAAGTTCATTATGTCAAAGCGTCCGGTACCGCAGGTGGAAACGGTCAAGTTGCAGGAAGAAGCTCCGGTGTATGTTCCCCTTGAAAGCGAGGAACACAAGCCGCCAAAAGCAAACAAGAATGACGCAAAAAAGGTCGCTATGCCGTCTTTATCCGATAACGTAAAAGTGCCGTATAATCGTGTTCCCGACAGTTCTCACGGTAAAACGGATGATTTCACGGAGCATCTGCGCAGTAAAAAGAATATAGCGGCAAGTGCCGATAACATAAAAGACCGAGCGGATTTTTCCTCCGGAGCAAGAAAAAGGATGGAATCGGACAGAGCAGAGCAGCAAAAGGAAAAGAAAACTGAAGCCGGAAATGTTAAAAACGAAAAAGCCTTGCCCAAAATGACGGAAAAAACGGGTACGGCTGAAGTAACGCACGGCGGTTCTGAGCCTGATATATCGCTTGTGTTCAGAGATGACGAGGACAAGAGATATGATATAGACGATATTCTTGCCGATATAGAAAAACGGCATCATTGACGGGCAGAAAAGCAGAAAGAAAAGTAAGAACGAAAGAGAGCACTTACAATGAATAAAAAATCAGATACTGTGAATTCAGAGCTTCGTGACAAGCTGTTCATCGTACTGGCATTAACCGGCTGTATATCGAATATAGCGGGATTTACCGCAAATGCAGTGATATTCGGATTTACCCCGCAGACCTTATTCTGTGCGGCTTGCGCAATTGTAATTATAGTATCGTCAATGGTCGGTTTCTTTACCGGAAGAACCTATGTCGCTACGTTTATAATACTCCTTGTGCTTGGGTTTGTCGAGTTTCCGATGTTGTATATTTCATACGGTGCAAGCACGGCAGTGTATATGCTTGTTGCGGAAATCGGAATTATTACTTTTATGAAGCCGTTGCACAGAGTTATAATGGGGGCGGCGGTGTTCGTTGCAGATATAGCCGCATTTATTGTCAGAAGCAAATTCCCCCATCTGAATATGGCTAATGATAATATGGAGCTTGACACGCTGTTTTCGTTTATAATAGCGTTTATAGGCATAATGGTTGCGGTCGCAATAGTGATAGTACAATTTGAACGTCAGGCAAAACAGCTCAGCGAAATGGGCGAGGAGCTTACGCTTGCTGTAAATACCGATCCGCTGACCGAGATAAGAAACCGCCGTTATCTTATAGAATATCTTGAAAATCAGCTTTCGCAGGACGAGAAAAAGAAACACTGTGCGGTGCTTATAGACCTTGATCTGTTCAAGTCGGTAAACGATACATACGGACACGTTTTCGGTGATAATGTGCTTAAACATTTTGCGTATGCGGTCAAAACAAATATCGGAGAAAATGACCTTATAGCACGATTCGGCGGAGAGGAATTCATGATCCTCTTTGATACGGACAATATCGAAACTGTTATGATGGTTATGAAGCGGATACGCAAAAGCTATTCGGAGTTTTCCGAGAAAGAAAAAGGGAAAGAATTTACTTTCAGCGCAGGCGTGGCTGTGTACGGAAGCGGCAACTCGATAACCGAGATATTCACAACTGCCGACAAGCGACTTTATAAGGCTAAGGCGGCAGGAAGAAATAAGATAATGATAGATTGAGAACTTTGGTACCCTACCGTTTCGTGACGGCAGGGTATTTTACATTTCGTGAACTGCGTGAAGCTGAATATATGCCTGAGGAAATAACAGGAAAATATTAACGTGATATTTTCAAAAAAGATTAATTATATATTAATTTTAAGATTTGATAAGACTATATTGCCATTCTGACTTGACAAAGCATCAAGAAAATTGTATTATAAATTCAGCACATTAAATTGTTACTATATAAAAATAAATGGGAGATATTATGACAGTACCTGTAATAGTAGAAATAATTTTCAGGTTCATACCATCTGCTTTGCTTGTATTCGGATTTATCGAAATCAATCTTACGGCTAAGTATAACAAGTATATTCAGTTTATCGCAATGAATACGGTGTATTTGTTTGCGGGTCTGTTTGGGCAATATATGAGAGAAAAGTACAAGCTTGAATTTTTAGATTTTGTGCTTGCGGTAGCACTGGTTCTTATTTACAGTATATTTTTTCATACCGATGCGGTCGGATACCGTATTTTCATAGGAACGCTGGTCTACCTTTCGCTGATTATATTTGATACCATCACAACTGCTGTAATATTTGTCATATTTCCGGAATTTTCGTTTGACATCGGACACTTAACATATCCCGCACTGCTTTTTGCGGATATTGATCTGATTATATACGGCATTCTGATGTATTTTGAACATTGTATTATCAAAAGAATACATGACAGAAAATCTATCAACAAGCGTGCAGTGATTTTTATGCTTTTTCCGGAAAGTCAGGTGTTGATTTTATGCGTGATAATGAAGCTCATTATGGCTAACACCGATAATGCAACACCGGAAATTATGTATTTCACACTGATTTGCGTTGTAATCTGCGTAATCAGCGATGTGTTGTGCTACAGAGGCCTTATCCAGAATTCACAGCTGTACGAAACGAAAATGAGAAACGAACAGCTTGAATACGAGCGTAGCACGCAGTACCGCTATTACGAAAAAATCAACGAGCTTCAGCACGAAATAATGAAGTACCGCCACGATTTCAACAACGTTCTTACAACGGCGATGAACCTGTACACCTATCCCGATACAGCCGAAAAGGGAAAGGAAATGCTAGATGAACTGAGCCGTAAAAATCAGAGCAACAAAATGCCGTTCTACTGTGCTAACAATATCGTTAATGCGATTCTGTGGGATAAGTCGAATACAGCTAAAGAATCGGGTGTGACGCTTGACTGCGATGCGAGCCTTAGCAATGACATTCCGATAGATGATGTTGATTTATGCTGTCTTATTGTCAATATGCTTGACAATGCGATAAGGGGAGCGAAAGCGGCGGAAAGCGATAAGAGCATCGGCATAAAGATAAAAGAGGAGAACGGGAGAATATATATTTCTGTTTCAAATTATGCCGATATGCCCGACTTTGAAAGCACAGAGAAACTGCCCAGCACAAAGGCAAACAAGAATCACGGCTACGGCACGGAGATAATACGGAACATAGTGCAGAAATATGACGGCGATGTGCTGTTTACCTGTAAGGATAGAAAATTCAGCACGGCTCTTTCGATAAGAAAAGGCGAACGTGAAATAGAAGATATATAAGTTTTAGGGGGAATCAGTATGACGACAGTACCGCTGATAGTGGAAGCAATATTCAGGTTTATTCCGTCGGCTTTAGTAGTGTATTTATTTATTGATGTTAATCTGACATCCAGATTCAACAAATACATACAATGGACGTGCGTCAGCCTTTTATATATGGCTGCGGGATTGATAGGACAGTATCTCAGAGAGGCTTACAATATTCAGGTAGTCGATTTTTCACTTGCACTGATATTGGTTACTTGCTACAGCTTATTCTTTCACACGGATTCAGTCGGTTTCCGCATATTTATCGGCTCGTTTTCTTTTCTGTCACAGATACTCGTAGATACAGTTTTTGCCGCAATTATATTTGTTTGTTTCCCGGACTTCAATTACGAAATCGGACACCTTTCGTATCCTGCACTCCTTGCGGCTGATATAGAAATGCTTATATACGGTATATTTCTGTTTGCCGCAACGATGGTTATCAAAAGAGTACGGCTTAAAACCGGTATCAACAAAAAAGCCCTTGTCTTTATGCTGTTTCCTCTGAGTCAGGTTCTGATATTATGCGTTATAATCAAACTGATTATGGCAAATTCGGAGAATGCTACCGCTGAAATTACATATTTCACTCTTGCGTGCGTTGTAATCTGCGTAATCAGCGATGTGTTGTGCTACAGAGGCCTTATCCAGAATTCACAGCTGTACGAAACGAAAATGAGAAACGAACAGCTTGAATATGAGCGTAGCACGCAGTACCGCTATTATGAAAAAATCAACGAGCTTCAGCACGAAATAATGAAGTACCGCCATGATTTCAACAACGTTCTCACAACGGCGATGAACCTGTACACCTATCCCGATACAGCTGAAAAGGGAAAGGAAATGCTTGATGAGCTGAGCCGTAAAAATCAGAGCAACAAAATGCCGTTCTACTGTGCTAACAATATCGTTAATGCGATTCTGTGGGATAAGTCGAATACCGCTAAAGAATCGGGTGTGACGCTTGACTGTGATGCGAGCCTTAGTAATGACATTCCGATAGATGACGTTGATTTATGCTGTCTTATTGTCAATATGCTTGACAATGCTATAAGGGGAGCAAAAGCGGCGGAAAACGATAAAAGCATCGGCATAAAGATAAAAGAGGAGAACGGGAGAATATATATTTCCGTTTCAAATTATGCCGATATGCCTGACTTTGAAAGCACAGAGAAACTGCCCAGCACAAAGGCAAACAAAAATCACGGCTACGGCACGGAGATAATACGGAGCATAGTGCAGAAATATGACGGCGATGTGCTGTTTACCTGTAAGGATAGGAAATTCAGCACGGCTCTTTCAATAAGAAAAGGCGAACGTGAAATAGAAGATATATAAGTTTTAGGGGGAATCAGTATGACGACAGTACCGCTGATAGTGGAAGTAATATTCAGGTTCATACCATCGACATTGATTATTTTTCTGCCGATAGACGCTTGTCTTACACCGAAATATAACAAATACATACAAATGAGCATCGTGAGCTTTATTTATATGTGTGCCGGAGTGTTTGGACAATATATGAGAGAAATGCACAATATGCAGGTGGTGGATTTTACTCTTGCAGTTGCAATAGTTTTGTGTTACAGCATTTTCTTCCATACAGACAGCATAGGCTACCGTGTTTTCATCGGTTCGCTGGTGTACCTTTCTGTAATCATATTTGATACTGTTTTTTCTTCGCTGATATTTGTTCTTTTCCCGGATTTCAGTTTTGATATAGGTCATATGACGTATGCTTCACTGCTTGCCGCCGATATTGATCTGATGATTTACGCTATACTTATGTACATTGAATACTGTGTAGTAAGAAGAATTCGTAACAAAAAGGCTATGAACAGGAGAACGCTCATTTTTATGCTTTTCCCGACAAGTCAGGTCCTGATACTGTGTATAATCATAAAACTGATTATGGCGAATTCGGAGAATGCTACCGCTGAAATTACATACTTTACGTTGGCTTGTATTATAATCTGCGTAATCAGCGATGTGTTGTGCTACAGAGGCCTTATCCAGAATTCACAGCTGTATGAAACGAAAATGAGAAACGAACAGCTTGAATACGAGCGTAGCACGCAGTACCGCTATTACGAAAAAATCAACGAGCTTCAGCACGAGATAATGAAGTACCGCCACGATTTCAACAACGTTCTCACAACGGCGATGAACCTGTACACCTATCCCGATACAGCCGAAAAGGGAAAGGAAATGCTTGATGAGCTGAGCCGTAAAAATCAGAGTAACAAAATGCCGTTCTACTGTGCTAACAATATCGTTAATGCGATTCTGTGGGATAAGTCGAATACCGCTGAAGAATCGGGTGTGACGCTTGACTGTGATGCGAGCCTTAGCAATGACATTCCGATAGATGATGTTGATTTATGCTGTCTTATTGTCAATATGCTTGATAATGCGATAAGGGGAGCGAAAGCGGCGGAAAACGATAAGAGTATTGGCATAAAGATAAAAGAGGAGAACGGGAGAATATATATTTCTGTTTCAAATTATGCCGATATGCCCGACTTTGAAAGCACAGAGAAATTGCCCAGTACAAAGGCAAATAAAAATCACGGCTACGGCACGGAGATAATACGGAACATAGTGCAGAAATATGACGGCGATGTGCTGTTTACCTGTAAGGATAGAAAATTCAGCACGGCATTGTCAATAAGAATAAAAGGGAAAGATCAAGAATGATAATTTTAATATGTGACGATGATAAAAATTGCCTTGTAAATGAAGAAAAATACATAAGGGATAATACCGAAGCAGTACCCGAATGCTTTCTCGGCGGTAAGGAGCTTTTAAAAAGGCTTAGCGCAGGCACTGAGGATATAGCGGCTGTTTTTATGGATATTGAACTTGACAATTCGGAAAACGGAATTGTGGTTGCCGAGCAGATAAGCAATCTGTATCCGGATATAAGAATAATATTCCTGACGGCATATTCGCTCAAATACTGTGAGGAGATTTTTCTTGCAGGGAAGAATCTCGTTCCGTTTGCATTGGTTGACAAACAGAATCTTGATGTGAATCTGAAAAGAGCAATGGACAAGCTGAGAACAGCACTTGATTCTGATAAGGAGAAAAGCAGGATTGCCGTAACGGTTAATTCGGAAACGCTTTTCATAGAGCCTATGCAGACTTTATACCTTGAGAGCAATGCCCATACCCTTATTATAGTTACATCGGGCGAAAACAAGTCTGTCAGAAGCAAGCTGTCCGATGTGCTTGAGGCTTTTCCGCCGTATTTCATACAGTGCCATAAAAGCTATGCGGTGAATATCCATCATATCGTTTCGTATACAACAAAACAGATTGAGCTTGACAGCGGTGTAATAATTCCTGTAAGCCGTAAATTTTCGCTGTCTGTCCGTGAAAAGATGCTCAGGCATGAATGTGGAATATGATAACCGAGATATTCACAACTGCCGACAAGCGACTTTATAAGGCTAAGGCGGCAGGAAGAAATAAGATAATGATAGATTGAGAAAATCAAGATTTTAAAACAGACAGTCCCACCGTGATTATTGCGGTGGGACTGCTTGTTTATGTATTATCATACTGCACACGGGGAAATATCATTCAAACCTCAGAGAATCAGTCACTTTAATTTCAGCGGCATATAGGCTGGGGACGATACAGCAGACAACCGCTTCAAAAATTCCCACCAAAAGAGGTGCAATTATCATTTGAGGAGTGATGTCCACGGAAAATGTCATATACAAAATCTCAATAAGGAACGTTTCAAGCAATTTGCAAGTTACAATACTTAATCCGATTGCGAGCAACGATGCAAAAACTGCTATTATTATCATTTCAAACACGAATTGAAAGGCTATATCGAGTTTTCCTGCACCAAAAGCCTTTCTTATTCCGATTTCGGGAATTCTTTCCTTTACTGAAAAGAACGTTATGCTCATAATACTTATACCCGAAATTACGCAAAGAAGAACGGAGATCATATTCAAGATAGTTTTTGTATTAGACAGCTCGTTTTCTAACTCGGCAGAAAGATTATCTTTGGTGATTACGGAAAATCCGTTTCCTGTTCTGCTTTTGACTTCTGACAGTGTTTGTGCGTAATATAAAAAGTTGTTATATTCCCCGTGATTGTTGAAATTGTATAAATAAAGACTATTCTTATCCTGACGAGCAAATCTTTCATTGATTGAAGTTAACGGGCAATATATTGATACGCAGGTCGTTATACTTTGCTGACTGCTGTCTATTTCCTGTTTCAATTTCATTTTTGCAACATCGGCTGTGTATGAATTTTCAACCACGCCGATTACCTCAAATCTCACAGGTACATTGGCTTGCGACTGTGACGATACTGTTGCACCGAAAGCACCGCAACCGATTTCGATATATTTACCTAATCCGTTACCTCCGGAAAAAATAAGGCTCTCGGTCAGGCGGTCAATAACCACGACGGCATTTTTCGTTTGAATATCGTTATTAGAAATCAATCTGCCTTTTATCAGATTCGATTCAACACTTATTAAACAGCCATCATCGGTAACAATCGGCATAACAGAATTCAGTTCCGATACGCCATGCACATATGCCATTACCGTCAGATAACGATTATCGCCTATTGAAACGGAAAAAATTGATTGCTTTTCCGAAAGCGTGGATACATCAATACAATTTATTTTATCAGAAACCGCCAGTTCTTGTTTTAATTCTTTGTTCCCCATAGGATTAACAATTACGGTGTTTTCTGACATCTGACTAACTTTTCTCATACTTTCACTGTAATAAGAATCCGTAATAATTTTACCGGAGGAAAACAGAAAAACAGCTACAAATATTCCTATTGATGTCAATATCAATCTCACTTTGTTTACAGTAGCCATTTTTATAAGGTGATGAAAATAAAAGAAAAATTTTACTGCGCTATTCATTATATAATTTGCCACCCCTAAGCGTATATGTTGTGTCCGTGCCGAAGGATAAGAATTTATTATGAGTGACGACTATAACGGCGGTTCCCTTTTCGGCAATATACTTAAATGCTTTAACGACCAGATCTGTATTGCTTTCATCAAGGTTTCCTGTCGGCTCATCGGCTATTATCAGCTTAGGCTCTTTGATTATTGCCCGCATAATTGCCACTCTTTGCCGCTCTCCTCCCGAAAGAAGCGATACCTTCTTATTCTTTAAACTCAGCATATCAAAGCTGTCCAAAAGTTTATCTACCGTTTTCTTCACTGAACCCGATAAGTCAATTCCATTGTATAAAAATGGCATAAGTATATTGTCATTAACACTTAACGAATCTATCAGGAAGTACGACTGAAATATAAAACCTATATCTTGCGCACGATATTTATAATAGTCGTTTAATCTTTTTGGATTGATATTTGTTTCGCAAAACAGATATTCTCCGCTTGTATAATTGTCTAACAGACCGACTATATTAAGGAAGGTGCTTTTACCGCATCCCGAAGCTCCAAAAATTGTTTTTATTTCACCTTTCCCGATTGAAAAATTCAAACCGTCTAAAACATACCGCTTACCATCATATGTTTTACGCAGATTTGTAATTTTGATAAGCTCACTCATTTTTTAAGGACTCCTTCAACTGCCGGCCTGAATAATCTACTTTTTCAACTATAAGCACATCTTTATTTGAAACACCGGACAAAATCTCAATATATTCAAAACTATTTCCATCTTCCTCGGACGAAAATCTTTGTCCTACAGTAACGGGAGTTTTTTCCGGTTCATTTTCGGTTTCGATATATACATAATATTCCTCGCCATCAGAAAAAACAGCTTCTGAAGGCACATACATTCCGGCTTCTTTAATCTCCAAAGTGAAGACTAATTTTACGGGAGTGCCGGGATATAGTTTCATTGGCAGATATATATTCACAGGCAGCTTTTCATCGGTAATTTCATATCCGATAGTATCTATTTTTGCCTGTGCCTCACTGCCGTTAAATATTACTTTGACAGGAGTGTCATAAGTGATTTTATCTATTTTCTCCATTCCGATATTTGCCGATATGAACAGATTATCGTAATTCAGTAATCTTATAGTAACGGATTTGCCGTTTTCGCCGCCTTCATAAATAATATCTGTAATCAGCCCGTTAAAATCTACCGTATGAGTTTCATTGCCGTATACATACAGAATTTCATTTGGACTTATCGAATCGCCCTTATTCTTTTTCAATGAAAAATCGGAATCGCTTATATTGTCAAGACGCACTTCCGTTATATAAATCTCAGGCATTCCCGAAATGACCTGCGCATCGGTTTCGTATGTATGCTCAATCTGTCCTTCGAGTATATGATACTTAATTCTCTGCACTTCAGGTAGCATAGAATCATGGCTTTCATCAGTGGACTGCAGAAAAAGCTGTGGTGCTATCGACCAAATTATACCTGATACAATTGCCGATATGAACAATATCAAAATTACAATAAGAGTTATTTTTCTCCTCATAAGATTCCTTTCGCAGTAAAAAAATATGGCTTCAATACTTTTAAATTGAAGCCACGATTGCTTACTTGATATTATTTTTCAAAATATAGTCTATAGCGCACTTTGCATCATCTTCGTTGGATATGCTTTGACTTATCAAATTGTTATAAAGCGTGAACTGCTTACCTGATTTTAAAGCATAGGTCAGGACGGAGTCACAGTATATGCTGTCATAATCGGCAGTATTATCCGGATTTTTAAAATCCAAAACACATTTTACAGATAATTCTGAGCCTTTCTTTAAAGTCAGCGGTAATGAATCCATTCCGCCGATTTCAATATCGTCTACCGAAACGACGGCACTTTTAATACGCCAAAAATCATTAAATGCAAAGCTTTGAACGGTAATTTCATCTTCAGCACAATATTTAAAACAATATTCTGACGATGAATATGAATTTGTAGAAATAAAAACAGGATGATCCTGCACATAAGCATACGAATCTGCGTCGTCATTCTTAAGATGATGTTCTATCGGTGTGGGGAAATCGAATTTTTTATCTGCTCCGTCAATTTTTAAATTCACGCTGTCAATTTTCACATAGTCATCTGCCGTTTTGCAAACAAAACCTAAAAGCCTTATGTAATAGCCGTTGTGATTCAGCTTCTTTATTTCTTCGTAGCTGTCATCATTAAGCTGCACTGAAAGTCCTTGTGTATTTTCACCCTCAAAGCCCAAAAACTCAACGTCAATATCTTTATTGCGAGATATAAGATTGACATTGAAACCGAAATCCTCGATTCCGTGCAAATTATACTTTACCATATCAGTAGCGACAATATATTCCTGCGACTTTATATCTGTGTCTGCTCCGCAACCCGAAAGTATCGGTATGAAAAAAATCACCGCTGTGACAAAAATAATAAGCCATTTTTTCATTTCATATAGTACTCCTTGAATGTTTTTTCATAATAACATTCTCTCTTTCTAAAAGCATTACAGTTTTGTAATATATTATACATTTTTTTAAAAAAAATAGCAAGTGCTTTTTAATTTTTACATAAATTTTGTCATTTCTTCCAACTTGCCGATCCCAAAATAAAGCATTATAGTAAATTTCATATAAACAACCATACGGTAGAGAAAGCTGAAACAGAAATCTTTGAAAGTGACAGCTAATTCATGCAATTATAAGTTTATTTTGCAATAATTTTCGCTGTTGATGACTGTAAATCTGTTTTGCCAACGCTTATGTAAAAACAGCCCCTATGCCATGATTGTGACATACGGGCTGAGATTGTATCGGTAACGGAGATTTGCATTAAGCCGTGGCAATTCATAGCTTACATCATATTCGAACCATTTTGCAAGAACAGATGCACGCTTATGCCGTTTGAAATAACCGTCCTGCTTTCGCAGGGCGGTTTTCGCTTAAAACTGTGCTGTTGTTACGTTTGATTCGCTGTTTGCAGAATCGGCAGTGTCGTATTCGTCCGACAGGTTATCCTCTATCCACTTAGCCATCATCAGCGGTGAAAGTATGATGTCCATAGTCTTTTGTTCACCGTCGCTGACGCTTTCCATAGTAACGATCTCTCCCTTTTCACGTCCCTCACTGCCTATTATATCGTAGGTCAGCTGACAACGGTACTTGATGGAGCAGAGCAGGAATTCGGGAGGAATGACCTCACAGCTTGCAATCTCGTCAAGCCATACGAAAGGACTCATTCCGCCTATACTTATATCCTCAATGATCCAGCCGCTTGCCGCATAGGAATCGTTAGCGCACATATAAAGAGAGAATTTGAACTTTTCTTCTCTGTCGTCCTTGAACAGACCGACTTCAAAGCTCTTTATAACGTAGTTGTTTATAATGCTTGATTCAAATCCGCAGCAGGAGCAGGTTCCGCCGTAGCCGAACATCGTGCCGTTAATATCCTTTGCAAAATAGTTGCGGTAAACACGCAGGTTTGAAAGGCTGCGGAGCGACTTGTATCTTGTACGCAGGTACTGAAGCTCCTCGGCGGTAATTGACGGCAGAGGCTTATAGTAGTACGGAATCTGGTCAAGAAGTACCTGGTTCGGTTCTTCGGTGCTTGAGTAGAACTGGCTGAGAACATTGTTGTTCTCACCTACCAGCAGATATTCGACATATTTTGCGAATTCGGGTTTGGTGCAGTCGTCACGGAGTATAACATACTTTGTGATGCTCTGACGTTCCTCATCACTTATCGGGTCGTTTATATCTATGATACGGATAATCTTGTCTTTTTCGCCGAGAAGTGCGATACGGGGAATTTTAAGGTCGCAGATATAAAGGTTAGGCATAGTTGCCGATACCTTTTCATCTGTCAGATTGCTCTCACGCAGAAGGCTCATAAGCGAAGCCTTTTCGAACGAATAGCCGGACTTCATGAACGGGAAGTCGAATACACGTCCGTTGAACATTCCGCAGTTGATAAGTGCATAAACGTCGCCGATTATCTCAAGAAGGTCGGCGTTTGTGATACTGCTCGGTATCATGAACTGTTTGCCGTATGCGGCAAATCTGAACTTCTTGTTAATATCAAGCTGGAGCGTGATGTCACTGCCCTGCGATTTCATCTCACGCAGGAAGGTCATAGTATCCTTGCCCTGTGTGAAGCTGTTTATCAGCATATTTATGACTTCGTTGTATATCTGGTGATTCTCGAAGCTGTTCTTGTGCGCCACAATGCAGTCATAAGCCCGCTTGAGATTATGCACTGTCATTCTCGCAACATCGAAGTTATGGGTGATGTCACGGTAGTGGACGTTGAACTGGAAGTATCTCATTCCTATCTTATAATCCTGACCGTACATCGTATCGAACAGACCGAGCGCTCCGATAAGTGCGTCCTCATCGGCAACAGCGTCATTTATAACATACTTGCCGAGCTTAAGGCTGACTATACTTCTGAAGCCGAAGCTAAGGTCGAAGTCTTTGATAGCGGGATTCCTCTCGCTGTCAAGAACGTATGTATTACCGTCAAAATTGAAGTTGTAGCAGAACTCTCTGCCTTCCTCGTCACTGTCCTCGTCAACCCACTTATAGCTTGCCATTATGATGTTTTCGGGCATATCCGATACATCCTTACGCATCTTGACAAGCTCATCTTCGATATACTCGGTAAATGCCGAGCCGTTCTCATGCTCCTGCTTTGAAACGTGGTCGGTGAGCGAGAAGAAACCAATCTCTTTTACTTCGGAATACGGCATAGCCTCGCTTTTTCCGGGTAAAAGCAGTGAGATGCTGTTGTGGAAAACACTGCGCAGATCGCCTACCATAACGCTGGTAGAAAGATAATTGCTGAAGAATTCAAACACATAGTGCTTCGGACGCATATAATATTTGTCTGAATTCGTTCTCGGCAGCAATTCGATAACGAAATAGCGTGAATACTTTTCAATCATATATTTGAGATCACGGTTTATAGCTTCCGAAACCTCCTCCTCACATTCGTGGCGGATGCCGGTTCTGTGGGTGGTAATATATGAGTTCGGCACACTGATGAAGAATGCCGACAGCTTTTCCTTGATGAAATCCTCTCCCGTTGACTTGATAAGACCTGTCAGCTCATAAGTGGAGAAGTAGTTGTATTTATCAAGCAGGACTTTTACCAGCGTGTCACGCTTTGCGGAAGAAACCGCAAACGGAATAAGATATACAAAGCCCTCGTTTTCGTGCCAGATAAATTCGATAACGCTTTTGCCGTTCTGTAAGAAACGTACTGTCGGGTCGTCGTCAGGCGTTTTCTGATAACGGATAACCTTATATACCGCAAGAGGCTTGCCCATATCCATAACGGCAACATTGAACGTGCGGTTGGGATTTTCTGCTTCACCGAATCTGCCAAGCTGCTTCTTTCTGATAAATGCAAAGCAGAATTCGACAAGATTTATATATTCGCCCTTGTGGATAGTGAGGTTTACGAGGTTTTCCTTGATCTTAGCCTGTTCTTCTTCGGAAACCTTGAAGACGATCTCTGTACCCTTGAAAACGGGTGCGGTAAGGTTAAGCTCTCTTATCTTGAGAATGCCCGCATCGTTTACTATTCTGAAATTGAAGTTGTTCGAACGCAGCTTCAGCCACTCAACGTTCATAAATACGCTCTTTGAGCCTACGCCGAAACGACCTTCACGGGATTTGTCGCCGTCGCTTCTGCCGATACTGAGATAATAAAGTATCTGCTCAAGCGTAAAGCCGTCCTCGTTGTATGTGAGCCTTACTTCGCCGTCCTGCTCAAAGTTGAAAAGAACCTTGATGTCGGGGTCGGAGTAGTAACAGCCGAATGTGTTCTGCAACAGCTCTCTTATTATTGATTCCTTCGGATAGTCGCTTACGGACAGCGAAGCGTTATACGGTGTGCGTCCGCCGAATACCGAGTTGAAGTAGTCTTTGAACGGGGTGCTGTCGGCTTCACCTGTGTAAAGCAAGTTCTGCATCTTCATCAGCGACTGTTCCATCACTTCACGGTTCTCGTTTGCGTGTGCCTGATAAAAATCGCCTAAAAGCCCCGCAATTTCTTCGTTACGAAAAGCCTCCACCTTACATCACTCCCTCGTTGTATTTTTTCATGAATTGTCTGAATGTTTCCTGTATCATAAAGTTATCGGTAAGATAACGCCAGGAGTTGAGAAGCACAGGCATCTTTACCGTATCGGGCAGCATATTTACGCATAAACGCAGTTCCGCATTCTTGTTATCGGTGATAAAGTTCTCAAAAGCCTTTTGAGCGGCTTTTATGCCTGCCGAAATATCAAGCGTGGAGCATTGCTCCTTATATGAATGGAACTGCTCGCTGTACAGACATTCCTCAAGCGCCGTTCCGCCGAGCGCAACGATATGCTGCTGATCGTCCAGGTAGAGCAGCGATCCGCTGAAGCGTTCCAGTGCTTCCTTTATCATAGGCTTCAGCACCTTTTCTTCTGTGGAGGTGTTTTCCTTTATTCTGTTTTCAAGACCGAATGCACGGCAGATCTTATCCAGCTTCAGCTTTGTGTATTCGTGCGTCTTTGCCGCAGAGGAAATATCTATAGATGGCGAAATGTTGTAATCGCTTTTGAATTGCGTTATTACATCATGGCAGTTTGAAACCTCGCCTGTGTAGGAGCAGACGTACTGCAGATCCCGTATAGCGTCGGTTATAAGCTGTGCGGCATTAGGAAGATCGAAAAGCACGTTTCGTCCGGGAAGCCCCGCTACAATGCTCTTGTATATCTTTCCGAACAGAACCTTTGACAGCATTCTTGCGTCAAACAGATTGTTCTTGTCGCACATAACTATAAATTCTCTTGATTGTTCGTTTCTGCCTCCGTGACGTGCGGCACGCTGTTCAAAGATAACAGGGCTGTCGGGAAGCTCATAGTTGAATATATGAGTAAATCTCTTTACCTGAGGGTTTATCGAGCCGATTTTATCAACTGTAATCACTACTCTTGCATTGTCACGCACATCGTTTGTGAAATTATCGTAGCGTGTGTTGAATATGTCGCCTCTGTCGATTTTCAAAAGACCGTTTATATTAGGATAAAGAGCGGATATAACTTTCTTCAGATACTGGATGGTCGAGCCGGTAACACAGTAAACGACCGCTCTGTTTTCCGAACTTTTCAGCACCTCGTCCAGCTTTGTAAGGAAGCAGTCGAGCTTCTTGTCGACCTGACGAAGCTCCTGCACATCAGCTATATTATAGGAGGGCTTGGTGTAGGTTTTCTTTGCTTCCAGTCCGTATTCCTCAAAGACGTTACCGCCCTGCGCATAAAGAGGAAGGCCTGTCTTTATGTCGATAAGACGTCGTGAGTTCGAGATGAAATCCTGTGGGAATTCATATTCGAGCATCACAACATTTCTTGCTACCTCGCCGTTATAGACCGATTTGTCGAAATAACGCATTACCGGAGTGTAGGGGTTGAAGCATATTGATTTTTCGTCAAAGCTGATGTCATCGACCGCATTGGCTTTATTTTCGTCGGCAAGCAGTGCCTTGACAAGCGACTTTATCTCATCGTAGCTCTGGTGATAACCGCACGGTACGGGGCTGAGAATAACGAGCTTGTTCGTTTTTGCTTTCAGATGCTCCGTATAAAGTCCGCACTTTATACCCGATGTGCTGAGGCCTGCGTCTATTATCACAAGATCCCATGTAAGACCTGCGTCCACAAATTTCTGCATCAGAGGATTGTCCGCCTCAAGCGCTTCTTCTGCGATTATATATGTATTTGACGCTTTTTCGTTAAAATATGTGATAGCCTTAGACGAGCCTGAGATCATCTTGAAGTCAACGCCGTTACCTGTTACGACACAACGGTACCAGCTGTGCATAAGGTGTCTGGGACATATCAGCAGAATGTTCGGTGTCTGAACCTCAAGCACCGTATCAAGTATACCTATCTGAGCCTTTGTCGCTTTATCCGAGCCGTATTCGTCAAGGACAAGACAAAAGCCGTATTTATTTAATTTTTCGTGAAAAGAACAGCTTATCGCACTTATGTCCTTGCCATAATACGATATCCATTTAATCTCTTCGGTATTCAACAAATCACCCTCCGCTCTCCTGCATCTGCCGACGCAGATTAAATAATATAACTATTATAATACATTTGAGCATTTTTTACAACAGATATTTCGCGTTTTATAGAAAATATATAAAAAGTGAAGTGTGATTTTAGCAAAAAACAACAAATATCTTTCGAAATCTATAAATACATTATCAAGAAAAAAAGTCAGTAATTCTTGGCTTTCGGTTCGACTTTACTTGACAAAAGCCGATAAATATAGTATTATACTGATATATGTAAAAGGGGAGTGGTGCGCTTGTATTTCGGTAGTGTCAGATTTTTTAAGCATCTTATTCTGACTGTAACGGCATTACTGATAATAGTGCCTACGGTGCTTTGTATATTGCTTGCGGTTGACAACGGCAAAAAGTCGGATGAGATAGACAGGCTGAATTCTCAGCTTTCTGCGCAGTCGCAGGTGTCACAGATATCGGACGATCAGAGCAGAACGTCTTCGGCGACAGAAAGTTCCGACAATGTTAAGGCGGAGCCTTCTGTGACCGAAAGCGTAAAGCCGGAAACATCGGCGGTTCCCGAAACGTCGTCAGCTGTCCCGGAAACCACAAAGGCGCCTGAAACAACGCCGGCTTCATCATCGGCGGTTGAAAGCACCGACAGTTCTCTGTCCTCCGGTGCGGACAGCTATACTTCACTTTTCCCGACGCTGTATGCAGATAAATATGACGGCGAATATGAAAACAGTGAAAACACCGTTTATCTTACATTTGACGACGGTCCTTCTGTGCTTACGGAAAATCTGCTTTATTATCTGAGACAGGAAAACGTCAAAGCTACTTTCTTTGTGGTTCCCGAAAGAACGGAGTATTGCTATTCATTACTGAGAGAAATAAGCAATGCGGGACACACGATAGGAGTACATTCCGCATCTCACGATTACGAAAAGATATACGCATCGGTTGACGCATTTCTCGAAGATTTCAACGAAGCGTATGAGATAGTCCTTGAGGCTACGGGCAAAGCACCCGACATTTACAGATTTCCCGGCGGCAGTGTGAACGATTATAATGAAAAGGCCCGTGACGATATTATCGCCGAGATGGATCGCAGAGGTTTTACATATTTCGACTGGAATGTGGACAGCAACGACTGGCAGGGTTACGGCTGGACAACACTGTACACAAACGTTTTAAAAGATGCTGAGGAATTTTCCTCGCCCGTGATACTTTTCCATAATACAGGCGACCGTGATAATACGGTGCTTGTGATAGAGGATATAATCAAGGCGCTTAAAAACAAAGGCTATAAATTCGGCAGTCTTTCTCAGAAGATAAAGCCGGTTCAATTTTAAATTCTGATTTCAAGAAAGGGATAACAATGGGAATCAAGGATAATTTCACACAGGCTATGAAGGAGCTGACGAATCCCAGACCGTCTGACGCTCGTAAAGAGGTCAGGGACGTTGCCTCATATATGAATGATACTGCCGACGCACAGCCGACAGAACCTGTACAGCCCGTACAGAATACTCAGCCGTCCGAGAACAGACAGCCCGAACAGCAGACACAGCAGGCACAGCAGAGCGTAAAGCCCGAAACAGCAGGCAACGGCTTTACACAGCAGGAGCAGACACAGGATTTTTCGCAGAGGATAGCCCGTGATATGAATGAACAATACACACAGAACAACTCGTTTGATCAGAATGTACGCAGTGATGCTTTTACGCAGACACCTCAGAACAACGGATTCTCAGGCGGTCAGAACGGATTTGCGCAGAGCGGTTCAGACAACGGCGGCAACAATCCCTTTATGAGCGGTATTAGGGCTGATAATTCGCAGGAAATGACCGTTATATCCAAAAACACCATGATAGACGGCAATGTACGCTCGTTTGCCGATATGAAGATTGACGGTAATATAAAGGGTAACGTTGAAACGACCAAGAATATCACTATAAACGGCAAGGTCGTAGGCGATCTTACCTGTGACAATATCAGCATGAAAAATTCGGCTGTACAGGGTAATGTACGCCTTAAAGGACAGGCTGTAATGGCTAACGATTCGATGCTGATAGGCGACCTTTCATCACAGGTGGCACAGCTTAACGGCAAGATAAAGGGCAATATCGAGATTTCGGGCAAGATAATGCTTGACAGGGATTCTGTCATAATCGGTGATATAAAGGCAGGCTCGATTGCAATATCCGACGGTGCGGTTATCAACGGCTTTGTTACTACGACTTATCTTTCAAAGGATGAAAGTGCCAACATCTTCCCCGAAAATATCGCACTCGGAGATTAAACATAAAAATATTGAAGCCCTGCGTTGCGGGGCTTTTATTTGACTTTATATGAAAAGGAGGTTTTGCAATGACGCAGAACAACGAAGCAAAGGTACTCACACCCGAGCAGATCGAAAATAACAAACAGCAGATAATAGATATTTACAGAAATTATGTTAAAAGAGAAGGCTCGGATAAACTGCTCGACTATCTTATAAACAAGAGCGATTTCTTTACAGCCCCCGCAAGCACACGTTTTCACGGTGCGTATGACGGAGGACTTGCACAGCATTCTCTGAACGTTTACAACTGCTTCAAGGCTTATCTTGAAAGAGATCGTGTCCGTGAGCTGTATAATCTCAACGCAAGCGATGAAACGATAGCTGTATGCGCTTTACTTCACGATATATGCAAGGTCAACGTCTACACAAGAGGCACAAGAAACGTGAAGAACGAAGAAACGGGTCAGTGGGAAAAGGTGCCGACATTCTTCTTCGATGACGGATTGCCTTACGGTCACGGCGAGAAGTCAGTTTATATGATAACGGGCTTTATGCGTCTTACCCGTGAGGAAGCCTTCGCTATACGCTATCATATGGGATTTTCGGGCGAAGAAAACGCAAACAACGTAGGAAAGGCATTCGGAATGTTCCCTCTTGCGTTTGCTCTCAGCACCGCCGATATGGAGGCTACATATTTCCTTGATTGATAATACGCAATAATATAAAAGAGCAGTCGCTGTCACACGATTGCTCTTTTTTGCTATGTGATGCTCGCTTAGAAATTAATAACCCCTAAATGCTCCAGCAGGATTTTAGTACCGATAAGTATCAGTATGACACCCCCTGCAAGCTCCGCCTTCGACTTGTACTTTGTGCCGAATACATTTCCGACCTTCAGACCTATCGCTGACAGGATAAAAGTTGTTGCTCCGATGAACAGGACAGCCGCAACTATATTTACATCGGGAAGAAGCGCAAAGGTTATTCCGACCGCAAGTGCGTCTATGCTTGTCGCTATCGCAAGCAGCAGCATTGTCTTGAAGCTGAATGATGCGTCAAGCTTTTCCTCGTCCTTTGAAAGCGCTTCTCTTATCATATTTCCTCCGATAAAGCACAGCAGCACGAACGCTATCCAGTGGTCAACGGCTGTGATATATTGTTCAAAGGTCGAGCCGAGAAGATAACCCACAGCAGGCATCAATGCCTGAAAACCGCCGAACCAAGCGCCTATTATCAGATAATGCTTAGCTTTAAGCTGTCGCTCGGACAGCCCCTTACAGACGCTCACCGCAAACGCATCCATCGAAAGTCCCACAGCGATAAGAAATAATTCCAACAGTCCCATAATTTGTCCTCCGGTGTTTTATCTTAATCTTATGCGGGAGCCTGATGCGAAATGTGCAATAAAAAAGACCTGAGTACAGTTTTCCTGTACTCAAGTCTCAACATTTAAGACAAACCAGACGTGATTTAAGAGCATTATCACCGTCAGTGTGTTGACTTGTCACGGTATTCCGCCGTCTACTCCCTTAAGTTATCGGTATTATAGCACAAGAGTCAGCAAAAGTCAAGCGTTTTATACTTCTCCGACAATGCCCGATATTCCCTCGTAAATTCCTTTACAGCACAGCTTTCCGAGAGCTTGCGAAATCTGTTCCGCCAAAAGCACTGCATAATCTCCTTTCCTGCGGTTACAATATCTGTAACTTAAGAAAAGGAGATGTTTTTATGCAATTATCCGAATCAAAGACCCTTGAGAACCTGAAAACCGCATTTGCGAACGAGTCTGCGGCGATGGTGCGTTATGAGATATTTGCCGAAAAGGCAAAACAGAACGGCGATGAGGAAATATCGCAGGTTTTCCGCACCACAGCAAGAAATGAAAAGGCTCACGCACAAATATGGCTCGGACTTATCTACGGAGGTATACCCGAAGCCGCTGATGCGCTTGAAAAGGCAATGCACGGCGAAAACTACGAGTGGACGCAGATGTATAAGGAGTATGCCGAAACCGCAAGACAGGAAGGGCTTGACAATATAGCCGATCTGTTTGAAAAGGTGGGCGATATTGAAAAGGAGCATGAAAGCAGATTCAAGCTGTTCGTGAATAAGCTGACCGACGGAAGCCTGTTTACTTCCTGCGGCGAAACGGTGTGGCTGTGCAGGAACTGCGGTCATATACATTGCGGAAGTACCCCTCCGGAATACTGTCCTGTCTGCAGAAAACCGCAGGGATATTTTCAGCGAAAGGACGACAGCATTCTGTCTTAGCCTGCGAAAAAGCAAAGGAGCGGCAGTATACGCTATGTAACTGTCGCTCCTTGTATTTTATCCGGATTTACGGAATTTACACATATTGACGGTTATACGCAATTCTCTCTTGCATTACTCACGGCGATGTAGTATAATTATTATGATAGGGCAGATATGTCCGCAGTACAGCTATAAGCAGAAAGAGGAACAGTATGGCACAGGAATTTACCGTATCGTTACAGGCAATAATCGACGAGTGCAAGCTTGAGGTTATCCACACACCGCAGGACCCTGCAAAGATATTCATTTCAAATATTGATGTAAATCGACCCGGACTTCAGCTTGCGGGATTTTACGAATATTTCGACAAGGGCAGAATTCAGATAATAGGCAAGGCGGAAACCGCATATCTTGAACAGTGCGGAGCAGAGATAAGAGCGCAGAGAATAAAGAAATTCTTCAGCGAACAGCCGGCGGCTGTGGTAGTGTCGAGAGGTATGGATATTATGCCCGAGATGCGTGATCTTTCAAAGGAACTGAACGTTCCGCTTTTACGCAGTGAGGAAAGCACCTCGACATTCACGTCAAAGCTTGTTGCTTATTTAAGCCTTCAGCTTGCGCCCAGAATCACACGTCACGGTGTTCTTATCGAGGTATACGGCGAAGGTATGCTTATTCTCGGCGAGAGCGGAGTAGGTAAGAGCGAAACCGCCATAGAGCTTGTAAAGCGTGGTCACCGTCTGGTAGCGGACGATGCCGTTGAAATAAGAAAAGCGTCAAATATTACTCTTGTAGGCAGTTCGCCCGATAATATCCGTCACTTTATGGAGCTGAGAGGCATCGGCATTATCAATGCAAGACAGCTTTTCGGTATGGGTGCTGTAAAGGTAAGCGAAAAGATAGATATGGTAGTTGAGCTTGAGCTGTGGAATCCCGAAAAGGTATACGACAGAATGGGTGTTGACAACCACTATGTTTCCATACTCGGCGTAAAGGTTCCCTCGCTGACTATCCCCGTAAAGCCCGGACGTAACCTTGCGGTTATACTTGAAGTTGCGGCAATGAACAACAGACAGAAGAAAATGGGCTACAATGCCGCACAGGAACTGCTTGACAATCTCGGACTTGATATGGAGAGCAGTGATACAGTCAAGAGCATGGGCTGATAAACAGATATAAATACAGACAGAAAAATAAAAATGTGTAAGAACAGATAAAAGAAAGGATATGACCCTAAAATGAAATTCGTTGCTGATATGCACACTCATACGTTGGCATCGGATCACGCATACTCAACTATAAGCGAGAATGCCGCTTCAGCCGCAAAGGCGGGACTGAGCTATCTCGGCATGACCGACCACTGCATAAATATGGAGGATTCGCCGCATATATGGCATTTCTGCAATATGGGCGTTATACCTCATTTCCTGTCGGGAGTGCGTATTATAAAGGGCGTTGAAGCAGACCTTACAGGATATAACGGCGAGCTTGATATAAACGATGATATTTATTACAACGTTGAGTGGATAAATGCGTCGATGCACAACCCCTGCATAATACCGGGTACGGCTGAGCAGCACACAAACGCATATATAAAGGTTATGGATAACCCGAAGGTGTGCGTTCTCGGACATACCGAATCGGCGGATTATCCGTATGATTATGATGCGGTGACAAAAGCGTGCAAAGAAAAGAACGTTGCAATGGAGTTCAACGTCAGCCGTTTCAGAAGTCAGACCTCTATACAGCGTCTGCACGATATTATATTGCCGACCTGTGCAAAAAACGGCTGTTATGTTATCGTTGATTCGGATGCGCATTTCTGCGACAAGATAGGTGCGTTCAAAAAAGCTGAGGCTCTTCTTAAGGATATTGATTTTCCCGAAGAGCTGATAGTAAATGCCGATCTTGAACGCTTTGAAAACTTCCTCAGGCTGAGGGGAATAAAGACAAATGCCGAAATAGAGCCGGATGAAGACTGACGGCGAATAAGCATAAAAAGTAAGGAATATATTAAATATCGGAAGGAAATATAACATAATGTACAACATAGGAATTGATCTTGGCGGAACAAACATAAAAGTAGGAGTAGTAAATGACGATTTCAAAATCGTAGGAAAATCAAACATAAAGACAGACCTGCCCCGTCCTGCCGAAGAAATCGCAGACAGCATAGCAAAGGGTGTTGAGCTTGCCTGTAAGGAAGCAGGGATTGATGTAAAGGACATCAACAGCATCGGTATCGGAACACCCGGAGTTGCCGACAGAAACACGGGCGTAGTGCTTTATTCCTGTAATCTGGGATTTAACAATACCGATCTCGGCGGACTTTTAAAGCACCGCCTCGGCACTGATATATATGTTGAAAACGATGCTAACGTTGCCGCATACGGAGAGGTTCTCGGCGGAGCGGCAAAGGGATATAAAGATGTTGTCGTGATCACACTCGGTACGGGTGTAGGCGGCGGAATTATAATCGGCGGCAAAATATACACGGGCTTCAATTTCTGCGGTGCGGAGCTTGGACACGTTGTTATCGAATATAACGGCAGACAGTGCAACTGTGGAAGAAAGGGCTGTTTTGAAGCATACAGCTCGGCTACCGCACTCATCACAGCCACAAAGAAGGCTATGGAAGAGGATAAGGACAGTGCAATGTGGAACATAGCAGGCAGTATTGACAAGGTTGACGGCAAGACTGCGTTTGATGCTATGAGAGCAGGCGACAAGAGCGGTAAGGCTGTTGTTGACGAGTACCTGAATTATCTCGGATGCGGACTTACAAACGTAGTAAACACATTCCAGCCCGAAATGCTGCTTATCGGCGGAGGAATCTGCAAGGAGGGCGACTATCTCACAAAGCCGCTCGAGGAATATATAAAGCGTGAGAGCTACTGCATAAACCCCGAACGTTCGACCGTTCTCGGCATATGCAAGCTTGGAAATGACGCCGGTATCGTCGGAGCGGCAAATCTCTACAGACTTAAAGACTAAAGGCTCATAAGGGGAAGTTTATTTGGCGTAAAACGCAAAAAAATAAATTTACAAGGAGTATGCTTTGAACGATTACAGCATATTGGAGCAGACCGCCGGGAAATACGGCGCAGTCGTGCTTAAAAATGAACCTATGAAAAATCACACCTCGTTCCGTATCGGCGGACCGTGTGATGTTATGATAAAAATAAATTGCGAGGCGTTGCTGTGCGAGCTTATAAAGCAGTGCCGTGAGAACGATATTAAATACTATGTTGTCGGCAGGGGAAGCAATATCCTTGTCTGTGACGAGGGGCTTCAGGGAGTTGTACTGCTTATAGGAAGCGACTTCGGCTCGGTGAGAGTAGACGGTGAATATATAGAGTGCAACGCAGGTGCGTCGCTTGCGGCTGTCTGTGCTGTGGCTCTTGAAAACGAGCTTACGGGGCTTGAGTTTGCATACGGCATACCCGGTTCTGTCGGCGGTGCTATTTTTATGAATGCGGGAGCTTACGGCGGCGAGATGAAGGACGTGGTCGTATCCTGCCGTTATATCACTGAGAAAGGCGATATAAAGGAAATTCCGCTTGAAAAAATGGAGCTTTCCTACAGACACAGCTTTTTTTCGGAGCGTAATCTTTGCATAACATCCGTAAAAATGAAGCTTGCAAAAGGCGAGCGTGAAAAGATAAAAGACCGTATGGATACGCTGATGGAGCGTCGTAAGGACAAACAACCGCTCGAATATCCCAGCGCAGGCAGTACATTCAAGCGGCCTGAGGGCGACTTTGCCGCAAGGCTTATAGAGGTCTGCGGACTTAAAGGTACAGCCTGCGGAGGCGCAGAGGTCAGCACAAAGCACAGCGGATTTATAATAAATAAAGACAACGCAACGTTCGACGATGTAATGGGCGTTGTGGATATAGTAAAACAAAAGGTCAAAGAGCAGACAGGCGTAACGCTTGAATGCGAAGTGCTTATAATGAAGTGAATTTTCGGATAAGTGCCTTAGATATGTGACCGGGCGAGATAAGACAATGCTTTATCGGAAGCTGACGGGTATATAAATAAAACGGCACACCAAAATCATTCATTAAAAGAGATAAAGGGCGCAGGGAAAGGAACACAAATGAAAACCGAATTTGTTATAGTAACGGGAATTTCGGGTGCAGGCAAATCCTGTGCGGTAAATGTTATGGAGGATATAGGCTATTTCTGCATAGACAATATGCCGCCTCAGCTTATACCGAAATTTGCCGAGATATGCGAAGAAAACGATGATATTTCAAAGGTCGCTATTGTTACCGACATTCGTGGCGGAACTATGTTTCTGAACCTCAACGCTACCATAGATGAACTGAAAAAGCGTGGTCTTGACGTAAAACTGCTGTTTGTAGATGCAAACCATCATGTAGTAAAACAGCGATATAAGGAAACACGCCGCAAGCATCCGCTTTTTGATGCGACAAACGGTGACATAGACAAGGCGATAGACGCAGAAAGGGAGATAATCGAGCCTCTGCGTGAAATTGCCGATTATTACATTGACACAAGCCTGATGTCAACCTCTACGCTGAAGGAAAACGTGCTTAATATTTTCCTTGACACTCCGTCTGACAGCATGACTATAAGCTGTATATCCTTCGGCTTCAAGTACGGTGTGCCGAATGAGGCAGACCTTGTTTTCGATGTGCGTTGCCTGCCGAATCCGTATTACATACCCGAACTTAAGGAAAAATCGGGACTTGATAAGGAAGTCAGGGATTATGTGATGAGCTTTGAAAGCTCACAGACTTTGCAGACAAAGCTGTTTGACCTTATCGACTTTCTGATACCTCAGTATCTTCACGAGGGAAAAAGCCAGCTTGTAATAGCTTTCGGCTGTACGGGCGGCAAGCACCGCAGTGCGACATTTGCGGAAAATATGTGCGAGCATCTCAGCAAAAATCACCTTAAAGCAAGAGTGCTTCACAGAGATGTGAATAAGGATAAGAAGTAAAATCGTTTAACGGAGGGAAAGGTATGCTGTGTATTATTTTCGGAGAAATACCCGAAGATATGGAGAAGAAATACGTCTATAACACCAGTATGTATTTTGACAATACCTATCTTGATAACTGGCTTACCGATGACCTTTCGGTTAAAATGATAAAAAGCGTGGACAAGGCTGTGGTGCTTAGTCCGAATGCGGTTGACAGCAAGGCTCTCGGAGTTATTCCCGTAACGAAAATATCCGGAGGGCTGAAAACGCTTTTGCTTCTGCGGCACGATGATACAAAGATTTTCAATGCCTCGACCTGCGGTGACAACTGTGCAAAATGGATACTGCGCATAGCTAAGGAATCAAAAAAAGATATTGTTATCAATTTAAGGCACGTTATGGATTTCGGAGATAAGCCGTTTGAGATAAAGATACTCAATAACGGAAAAACGGTTCACAATATTCAGGAATATGTAATGAATGCAGGCTTGTATTTATAGGGTGGTGTCGTTGTGAAAGGTAAATATGAGGTGGTGGTGAAAAGCCGCCGTGTACAGTATAAGTTTTCCGTTATAAGAAATATCACGATACTTCGTGGCGACAGTGCAACAGGTAAGACCACCCTGATAGATATGATAGCCGCATATCAGGAAAACGGCGAAGCCAGCGGTGTTACGGTAATAAGCAAAAAGCAATGCACGGTGCTTACAGGCATACGCTGGCAGGAAAATCTCAGTCTTATACACGACAGCATTGTATTCATTGACGAGGGCGATAAATTCGTTGCGTCTGAGGATTTTGCAAAAGCAATAAAAAATACCGATAATTATTATGTAATCGCAACAAGAACTCCGCTTTTCAATCTGCCGTACAGCGTGAAAGAAATATACGGCATAAAAAACGTATCGGGTAACAGATTTCAAGGGACAAAACGGCTTTATGCAGAGTTTTACCCGCTTTGCAGAGTGGATACCGACATTTCGTTAAAGCCCGATCTGGTTATAACCGAGGATTCAAAAAGCGGTTATCGCTTTTTTGAGAATTATTTTTCGGAGTACGGGATAAATTGCGTTTCAGCCGCAAGCAAGACGAAAATATACAACGAGCTTATAACAAGGCAGTACGAAACGGTACTGGTAATTGCAGACGGAGCAGCATTCGGTCCGGAGATACAGCGTGTCCTATCGCTCAGGAAAGCGAAAAATATCGTACTTTTTCTGCCCGAATCTTTCGAGTGGGTTATTCTGCGTTCAGGTATCGTAAAAGATAAAGAAATAAAAACGATACTCGAAAAGCCGTATGACTATATAGAAAGCGGCAAGTATTTCAGCTGGGAGAGATTTTTCACAGCTGTGCTGACAGAGAAAACAAAAGATACTTATCTTGAATACGATAAATCGCATCTCAATAAGAACTATATCAATCCCGGCGAAAAAGATGCGATACTGAGTGCTATGCCGGAAATAAAGCTTTAATCAAAAAGGCAGGATAAAGGAGCGATTCTGATGTCATTTGCCGCCGATGTGAAAAATGAGCTGTGCAAGGCGGAACACAGCAGAAAACAGCTTGAGCTTTTGTCAAAAGGAGCGGCGTATGCCATGACGGAAGACGGCGAAGGCTGTTTTTTTAATACGGAAAACAAAAGGGTAGCCGATAGCATTGCCGATGCCTTCGATTCGGTCGGCAAGGAATATTCGACCGGTGAAAGTACCTTCAGAGGAAGAACGCTTTACACGGTTACTCTTGCGGATAAAAGCTACGCTTACCCTGTGCCCGACTGTTCGGGCGATGACGCTTTCGGCGTGTATCTCAGAGGAGTTTTCCTTGTCTGCGGACTGGTTGCAAATCCCGAAAAAGGCTATCAGCTTGAACTGTTCCTGCACGATGAGAGCAAATGCAGAACATTGCTTTCCATGATAGAAGAACACGGTATGGGGGCAAAGCTGTCAAGCCGCAGAGGCAGCAGCTTCCTTTATATCAAAGAGAGCGAAAAGATCTCCGATATGCTGACCTATATGGGCGCTATGATGCAGGCAATGGAGATAATGAACGTAAAAATCTATAAGGAAGTACGCAATAATGTCAACCGAAGCGTCAACTGCGAGGCGGCTAACCTTGACAAGACTATCGCCGCCGCACAGAAGCAGGCGGATGATATTAATTACATATTCGAAAAAAGAGGAGAAGGGTATCTGCCCGACGAGCTTTTGCAGGTGGCAAAAATCCGCCTTACCGCACTTGAGCTGTCGCTGAGCGATATAGGCAAAATGCTTGAGCCGCCTATAAGCAGGAGCGGAGTAAACCACAGGCTCAGGAAGATAAGCCTTATAGCAGATACACTCAGAGGAGAAGATAATCGGGGAGAGTAAAAGTGAGCGGTTTTGTACATCTGCACGTTCATAGTGAATACAGCCTTCTTGACGGCGCCTGCCGTATAAGAGGGCTTGTCCGTCGTGCAAAGGAAATGGGACAGACAGCCGTAGCACTGACCGATCACGGCGTAATGTACGGCAGTATCGACTTCTATAACGAATGCGTCGAAAACGGCATAAAGGCAATAATCGGCTGCGAGGTGTATGTTGCACCCCGTACAAGATTCGACAAAAGTACAAAGTCCGATATGAAGCCTCACCACCTTGTGCTTCTTTGCAAGGATAACGAGGGCTATAAAAACCTTTCAAAGCTGGTGACGCTGGGCTATACAGAGGGCTTTTATAATAAGCCGAGAGTGGACAGGGAGCTTTTAAGACGTTATTCAAAGGGGCTTATCTGCCTTTCCGCCTGCATTTCGGGAGAGCTTGCAAGAACGCTTCTTGACGGAAGGCTTGCGGACGCTGTGACGCTTGTAAAAGAGTACAGGGAGATATTCGGCGAGGACTATTATATAGAGCTTCAAAGTCACGGCATAAGCGAGCAGGAACGTATTCTGCCGTATCTTCTGCGTGTGGCGAAGGATACAGGCACACAGCTTGTCGCAACAAATGACGCTCATTATGTCGAAAAAGAGGACAGCTATGTACAGCGTGTGCTGACCTGCATTGCTACCAACACTACCCTTGACGATAAGAACTCAATGCAGTTTGCCACCGATGAATTTTACCTCAAAAGCGAGGACGAGATGAAAGCACTCGGCTTTCCGCAGTCAGCCTATGACAATACCGTAAAAATTGCGGAAAAGTGCAATGTCAGCTTCACATTCGGACATACTATCCTGCCGTTTTTCAAGGCGGAAGGCTATGACAACAACGAAATATACTTTAACGCTCAGGTAAGAAAAGGGCTTGTAAAACGCTACGGAGATCCCGTGCCGAAAGAGGTTCTTGATCGTGCCGAATACGAAATGTCGGTAATAAAGAAAATGGGCTTTATCGACTATTTCCTGATAGTAGCCGACTTTATAGGCTATGCTAAAAGAAACGGCATCGCAGTAGGTCCGGGCAGAGGTTCGGGAGCAGGAAGCGTATGTGCATACTGCCTTGGGATAACCGATATTGACCCGATACGCTTCAATCTGCTGTTTGAACGTTTTTTAAACCCCGAGCGTGTTACTATGCCCGACTTTGACGTTGACTTCTGCTATATAAGGCGGCAGGAGGTCATAGACTATGTCGTAAGAAAGTACGGCAGGGATCATGTGGCGCAGATAATAACATTCGGCACAATGGCGGCAAGAGGCGCTATCCGTGACGCAGGCAGGGCTATGGGTCTGCCTTACGGCAAGGTGGATGCCGTAGCAAAACTTATCCCTATGTCGATGCACTCCACGATTGACGGCGCTTTGAAAAGCGAGAAGGAGCTTGTCAAGCTGGCATCATCTGATAGCGAAGTCAGCCTGCTTATAGAAACCGCAAAAAAGATAGAGGGTATGGCGAGAAACACGTCTATCCACGCCGCAGGCATAGTAATTACCCGTGACCCTGTAGCAGACTATGTGCCGCTGTATCAGAACAGCGAGGGCGAAGTTATGACGCAGTACACTATGACCGCTATAGAGCGGCTCGGACTGCTGAAAATGGACTTTCTCGGACTTCGTTATCTTACCGTGATACAGGACTGCTGTAAGCTCGTAGAGAAAAACAATCCCGGTTTTGACATAGAAAAGATACCGGAAAACGATGCCGAAACATACGATATGATGTCATCGGGCGGCACTCTCGGAGTATTCCAGTTTGAAAGTGCCGGAATGACCTCGCTTTTATCCCGTATGAAGCCACGCTCTGTTGAAGATCTTACTGCGGCATTGTCACTATACCGTCCCGGACCTATGGATTCGATTCCGACCTATCTTGCAAACCGCCGCAACCCCGAAAAAATACGCTACAAGCACCCTCTTTTAAAGGGCATACTTGACGTAACCTACGGTTGTATCGTATATCAGGAGCAGGTAATGATGATATGCAGGGTGCTTGCCGGCTATTCATACGGCAGAGCCGATATTGTCCGCAGAGCTATGGCAAAGAAAAAGCCTGAGGTAATGGTAAAGGAGCGTGCGACATTCGTTGAGGGCGCTGTCGCAAATAATGTTGACAGACAGGTAGCCGAAGAAATATTCGACGATATGATGAGTTTTGCAAGCTATGCCTTCAACAAATCCCACGCCGCCGCATATTCACTGCTCGCTTACCGCACGGCATATCTCAGATGTCATTATTATAAGGAATATATGGTCGCCCTGCTTACAAGCGTGATAGGCTGGGGCGGCAAGACCGCCGAATATATCGGCGACCTTGCACAGCACGGACTTAAGCTCCTGCCGCCCCATGTTAATTACAGCGAAACCGGCTTTTCGTGCGAAAATGACGGAATACGTTTCGGCCTTCTTGCAATAAAAAATGTCGGCGCTAATATGATAGCCGATATTATAGAAGAAAGAACCAAGCACCCGTTTAAGTCGCTGTTCGACTTCTGCGAAAGAATGTCGGACAAGAATATAAATAAACGTGCGCTTGAATCGCTTATCAAGTGCGGAGCGTTTGACGGACTTGGCAATAACCGCCGTGAAATGATGATTTCCCTTGAGCTGATGCTTGATACTCTTTCACAGCGCCACGATCTTGAAGGGCAGATGAGCCTTATGGGCGAAGATGATACGGCGGATGAAGGCACGTTTCAGATAAAGCCTGCCGATGAATATTCACACGCACAGCTTCTGTCATACGAAAAGGAAATGCTCGGAATATATATTTCCGGACATCCTGCAGATCCGTTTTACAGGATTGCCCGTGAATCCGGATATGAAAATATCGGCAGTATTCTTGAAAGCAACAAGGATAAACAAAATGTCAGGGTAACGGCACTGCTTACATCCGTCCGCAACCATATCACGAAATCGGGAAAGGCAATGGGCTTTATCGTAATAGAAGACGCAAGCGGAGAAATCGAGTGCCTTGTATTCCCGAAACTGTACGAGCAGTATTCGTCAATGCTAAGGACCGGTAATGTTTACGCTTTCGAGGGTACGGTATCTGCGGAGGACGAGGGTGACCCCAAGCTGCTGATAAATGCGATAACACAGCCGGATCTTGCTAAGCTGCGGAAAATGCACGACAGCCGAAAAACAGGGCAGGATAAGGCGGCTGTGCTGTATATAAGGTTTTCCTCCCGTGACGATGCCAATATTCCCGCTGTAAAGGCGCTTCTTAAAGTAAACAAAGGCAACACTCTTACGAAGATATGCTTTGAGGATACAAGGGAAACTATAACCTTGCCGCCTGCTCTTTCCGTTGATTTGAACAGTGATTTTATACAAAAATTGAACGGGATTTGCGGCAAAAACAATATAATCATAAAATAAGTCGAAAAAATGAAATTACCCCTTGACTAAATTGCATTTTAGGAGTAAACTAAGGTGTGTGTAAAATAATCTCGGAGGGTGACCTCTAAGGAAGGATGTACGATATTATGAAAAAGATTGGCGTTTTAACAAGCGGCGGCGACGCACCGGGCATGAATGCCGTTATCCGTGCGGTAACAAGAGCTGCTATTGCAAAGGGAATGGAAGTCGTAGGTGTCCGCAGAGGATATAACGGACTTATCAACGGCGACATTATTCCTCTTAATGCAAGAAGCGTATCTGATATAATTCAGAGAGGCGGCACAATGCTTTACACAGCAAGATGTGCAGAGTTCAGATATGAAGAAGGTCTTCAGAAGGCTAAGAAGACTTGTGAAGAACAGGGTATCGAGGGTCTTGTAGTTGTCGGCGGCGACGGCTCGTTCAGAGGTGCGGCTGACCTTTCTGCAAGAGGCATCCTGAGTATCGGTGTTCCCGGCACTATAGATAACGATATTTCTATGACCGAATATACCATCGGTTATGATACAGCTATGAACACAGTTGTTGAAATGGTTGACAAACTGCGTGATACAGCACAGTCACACGACAGATGCTCCGTAGTTGAGGTTATGGGCAGAAATGCAGGCTACATAGCTCTCAATGCAGGTATCGCCTGCGGTGCGACATACATTATTACTAAGGAAGAGCCATTCACTGTAAACGATGTTATCTCAAAGATAATCGAAGGACAGAAGAGCGGCAAGCACCACTTCATCGTTATCGTTGCAGAAGGTATCGGCGGAAGCGAACAGCTCGCTAAGGAAATCGAACAGGCAACAGGCGTCGAGAGCCGTGCTACAATTCTCGGTCACGTTCAGAGAGGCGGCAGCCCCACAGTTCAGGACAGAGTAGCAGCAAGCCAGCTTGGTTATTATGCCGTTGATCTTCTTTCAAAGGGCATAGGCAACCGTGTTGTAGGTCTTCAGCATAATGAAGTTGTAGACTATGACATTCAGGAAGCACTCAAGATGAAGAAGGAATTCCCTCACGATCTGTACAAGATCGCTAATGAGATTAGCTTCTGATTTTAAAAACGTTTATAACGGTTTTCCGTTATATAAAAAGACTGCACCGAAATTTTAACGGTGCGGCCGACAGAGTAGGTTAACGTGCGTAAAGTGCCTGAGGGACGGGGAGTTGTCCTCAGGACGAACACTGAAAGGTGGCGGTACGTTTTCCGCATCTCGCTGTTGCATATAAGAGATAATCGCCGTATTTATCCCGCATTATGCGATTGCGTCAGCTTGCGTCATTGAGGAGGTAAATATGGCGTTTTTTCGTAATTTCAAAAAGTCGTTCGAGGAACTGAAATCTATTCGTTGCCTTACAGTAACGGCGCTTCTTATCGGTGTTTCGGTAGCACTGAAATTCGTAATGATCATGCCGAGCGAAACGCTGAAAATCAGCTTTGCGTTTGTAGGCCTTGCGGCTATCGGTATGCTGTACGGTCCTGTTGTGGCAGGACTTGCAGGCGTTGTCACCGATGTAATAGGCTTTCTTGTAAAGCCTACCGGTGCGTTTTCACCGATATTCACACTGGTTGAAGTCGCAGGTGCTGTAATTTATGGCATATTCCTGTACGGACTTAATCCCGTGAAGCTCGATTTTTCAAGCAGATCCGCATTTTTCGGCGGACTCAAGACAAACGGCTTTCAGGTGTTCAGAATATTTATGGCGAAGTTCTGCGTCAATCTTTTCTGCAATGTGTTCCTGAATACAATTGCAATGGTGATAATGGGCTACTTTGCACCGGAGGTATTCTGGGTAAAGATAACGACACGAATAGTAAAAAATCTCACGATGCTGCCTATAGAGGTATTCATACTTCTGCTGGTGCTTTATCCTGTTATGGTGGCATATCGTGCGGCATTCAGAGAAAAACGCTCGGCTTGATACAAGAAAAGAGGACTTAGTATGACTGAACTTGGATTTTTAGGCGCAGGTAATATGGGCAGTGCGATAATGCGTGGCATCTGCTCATCAGATATGCAGATAAGCGTTTCGGCGTATGATAAGGATACGGCAAAGCTTGAAGCACTTTCGGCATTCGGAGTAAAGCCCTGCAAGAGCGAATGTGAACTTGTTAAAAAGTGCGATTACATACTGCTTGCGGTAAAGCCGCAGGTGCTGGGCGGAGTGCTTGACACTGTCGCAGGGGAAGTAACGCACGATAAAGTAATAATCTCTATCTGTGCGGGAATATCCGAGGATTTTATCCGCAGTCATACAATACCCAACGCAAAGGTGGTGCTTGTTATGCCGAACACCCCTATGATGCTCGGTCTTGGCGCAAGCGCAATATCAAGAGCGGACGGTGTGACCGATGAAGAATTTGCTTTTGCAAAGTCGGTTATCGAAAGCTGCGGTATCGCAGAGGAAGTGCCGATAAACAAGATGAAAGAAATAATTGCCGTAAACGGCAGTTCTCCCGCTTTCATCTATCTTTTTGCAAAAGGCTTCGTAGATTACGCAAAGAGCGTAGACATTGATCCCGATGCGGCACTCAAGCTGTTTGCACAGTCGCTTGTCGGCTCGGCAAAGATGCTTACAGATTCGGGCATGACGGTAGACGAGCTTATAAAGCAGGTTTCTTCTCCGGGAGGAACGACTATAGCAGGTCTTGACAAGCTGTATGAGGGTAAGCTCACAGATACGGTCGATGAATGCTGTAAGGCTTGTACCGCAAGAGCATACGAGCTTGCAAAAAAGTAAATATTGTTACGGCTGTCGTATCTTGCGGCAGCCGTATTATTTTGGCTGACATTGTTATCTATACTTATGGTCTTCATAACTGAGCCTGTCCGGAAACGCAGATACTTTTCCGCAGTAATACTGTATTCTACGGCATAAGTCACTTATCTTGCAATGTTAAATGCCTGCGATTATATCCGTGAATATAAAACCTTCAATTCGTTCCCGGATAAACCGCTTTCGAAATCACAACATAACCGGTTCATCGCTGAATATAAAATTTTCGCATCGAAAACCGTAATGTTCCGCACGGGTTAAGCCCGTAATTCCGCATAACAAAGCCGTTTGGTTAGCTGCTTCTAACCATTTTTTTCTTGACTACACCGTTTTACCGTGATATACTTAAATCGGGCTGGATTAGCTATATCTAACAGCCGCAGTATTTTAACATTTTGTTCTGTCGCAGTAAAAACGCAGATATTAAAACCTGTCGGTTTTGTTCTGACAGGTTATATTTAAGCCTGCGAAAGTGCTGAATTACGCCTGAAACATACAGATTACAGAATTAATCGGAACAGAGCATAATGTTTACGGAGGTCTTGTCAAAATGACAATGGATGAATTAAAACCGGGAGAAAGCGCATATATTGAAACGGTCGGCGGAAGCGGAGCCTTACGTCACCACCTGCTTGATATGGGACTTACACCCGATGCTGAAATAACCTTGCAGAAGGTCGCACCTATGGGCGACCCGGTGCAGTTTGAGGTGCGTGGATACGAGCTTACCCTGAGGCTTGAGGAGGCTCGCAAGGTCACTGTAAAAAACGTACATAAGAAAGACAGCCCCCTTAAAGCCGCAGGATCAAGACGAAACGATACGCCTCACCCCGGCGTCGGAGAATTTGCCAAATACGAGAAGCTGCACCTGAAACACGGAATAGTGCTTGAAAAAGGCGCACCGCTTACATTTGCTCTTGCAGGAAATCAGAACTGCGGAAAAACAACGCTGTTCAATCAGCTTACAGGCTCAAATCAGCACGTTGGAAACTTCCCCGGCGTTACGGTCGACCGCAAGGACGGAACTATCAGAAATCACCCCGAGGCGACAGTTACGGATCTTCCCGGTATATATTCCCTGTCACCGTATTCGAGCGAAGAGATAGTGACCCGTGATTTTCTGCTGAACAATAATCTCAGCGGTATCATAAATATAGTTGATGCTTCGAATATCGAGCGTAACCTTTATCTTACAATGCAGCTTATGGAGCTTGGCATACCTATGGTGCTTGCGCTCAATATGATGGATGAGGTAAAGGCAAACGGAGGTTCTATCCGTGTAAACGATCTTGAACGGATACTTGGAATACCCGTAGTGCCGATTTCCGCCGTAAAAAACGAAGGTATAGACGAGCTTATCGACCATGCGATACATATTGCGAGATACGGCGAAAAGCCCGCCCGTATGGACTTCTGCACCGACAGTGACGATCCGCACGACCCAGTCGCCGCTGTTCACCGCTGTATACATTCAGCCGCAACACTGCTTGAGCCGGATATAAGGGCGGCAGGGCTTCCTGTAAGATTCGCCACAACGAAGCTGGTTGAGGACGATGAACAGATAAAGAAAAAAATCACCATTCCGGAGGAAAAGCACGACGCTTTCGACCACCTTGTTTCCATAATGCAGCAGGAAACAGGTATGGACAGAGAAGCGGCGCTTGCCAATATGCGCTTCACCTTCCTTGAAAAGCTGTGCCGTGAAACCGTAGTACGTCCGCACGAAAGCAAGGAGCATAAACGCAGTATGGCAATTGACCGTCTGCTGACAGGAAAATACACGGCTATCCCTTGCTTTTTAGGCATAATCGCACTTGTATTCTTCCTTACGTTCTCCGTAATAGGTGCGGCACTTTCCGACGTTATGCAAATGGGCATAGATTTTCTCACCGACCTTATCGACAAAGGACTTACGGCGTTTGAAATAAACCCTGTAGTGCATTCGCTGGTAATAGACGGAATATGCGCCGGCGTAGGCAGTGTGCTGAGCTTTTTGCCTACTATAGTAACGCTGTTCTTCTTCCTGTCTATTCTTGAAGATACGGGCTATATGGCACGAGTTGCGTTTGTAATGGACAGGCCGCTCAGAAAGTTGGGTCTTTCGGGCAGAAGCTTTGTTCCTATGCTGATGGGATTTGGCTGTTCAGTACCTGCGATAATGGCGACAAGAACGCTCTCAAGTGAGCGTGACCGTAAAATGACTATACTGCTCACTCCCTTTATGAGTTGTTCCGCAAAGATACTTATATATACAACCATCGCAGGCGCATTCTTCGAGCCGCAGTACCGCTGGCTTGTGCTTGTAGGCTTGTATCTGTTCGGCATAATTTGCGGTATTCTCTATTCGCTTATACTTAAAGTGACGGTATTTCACGGCGAACCCGTACCGTTTGTAATGGAGCTTCCGAACTACCGTCTGCCCGGAGTAAAGAGCGTCTGTCAGCTTATATGGGAAAAAGCAAAGGACTTTATCCAGAAAGCGTTTACCGTAATCTTTGCGGCATCTATCGTTATATGGTTTTTACAAACGTTTGACATCAGACTCAATGTGGCTGACAGCGCCGAAAACAGCTTGCTTGCGATGCTCGGCAGTCTGTTTGCGCCGATATTTGCACCGCTGGGCTTTGGCGACTGGAGAGCTTCGACCGCTCTTATCACAGGTCTTACCGCAAAGGAAAGCGTTGTTTCCACTCTTACTCTTCTGCTCGGCGGAGATGTTTCGCAGATACAGACGCTTTTCACGCCGTTCACGGCTATTGTGTTCCTTGTATTTACTCTGCTGTATACCCCGTGCGTTGCCGCTATAGCAACAGTAAAGCGTGAGCTGGGAAGTGTACGTTCTGCCGCAGTAACAGTGTTTATGCAGTGTGCTATTGCGTGGATAATGGCGCTTCTTGTACGCTGTGTCGGAATGATTTTCGGCATTGCATAAGGTGAAATTATGGATGAGATGAATATACCGAGCATTATTCTGCTTGCGCTGATAGTAATCGCTCTCGTGCTTGTGATCATACATATTATAAGAAACGGCGGTTGCTCCGGCGACTGTTCGGCGTGCAAGGGTTGTAATAATTGTAGCAATTGCAAAAAAGGCAGAAAAAGTAAAAAGTAAAACATATACTGAAAGGCAGAGCCGAAGCTCTGCCTTTTATATTACCATTTATCAGTTCTCATTTGTTATAAATCTGTATCCTTCCGATGTTTTCTTTACATCAAAATAAGCAACGTTTACGCCGTAAGTCGTGTCATCTGTACTTACGCTGTAAAAATACAGAACGCCGATGCTGAGTCCCGTTCCGCCGCTTGTACTCTCATTCACTGTAAAACAGCGTGGTGACACGTCAAAAATGTTATATGTCGGTGCATTGAACGGCATTTTTCCGCCATTCAACTGCTCGTCGGGTCTGCCTGTCGCATAGTAGAAATTCCCTTGCCCGTCAAATTTGAAATACTCACTGTATCTGCTCAGGAATGTATCATAATCCGGCATATCGGCATATAACGTACAAGCGGTATCGTACCATTCTTTCATACTATGGCAGTTGCCCGGTGTCGCAGGTGTAATATGCCATTCATCGTCATTTTCATATCCGCCGGACAATATATATCTGTTGAACGTCCGCTGTATCGTTTTGTTATATTCGGTTCTTGCTTTTACAAGCGAATTCGGTTGCTCATTGATGCTTATATCACCCGTATACACATACGAAATCAACTTTGTGAATTCGTCATCGGTAAGTTCATCATTCATTATTTTATCATGAAACGCCTTGTTGATAAGGCAATTCCCATTATCGTCCGTTGTTATTTCAGGCTGTGTTTTGGTATCAGCCGCATCATCGCACCGAATGTCAAATGTGGCGGTTTCGTCAAATCCGCTTTCCTTGCAGAGCATAATAAAAGTCACATTATCGTAGGACGGATGCTTGTAGTATGTTGTTTTCAAGCCGTCGTACTTCGTGTCGGAGTCGTTGCCATTGCTAAGCGTCACAGCTTCAAAACCGCACTTTGAAGCGAAATTCTCAAGCGTTACCGTTGAAATATCGCCGACAAGAAAATTCCTTGCCGAAATTTCACAAATGGCTTTACAGCTGTCGCCGAATGTGTATTTCCCGTATCCGTTTTCAAATGTATACACGTTGTCGTTTTTTGTTGTTACAGCACCGTATTTTTCTTCGATTTCATAAACGGTTTTCCCTATTCCCCACATAACGTCATCATTTATAACGGTATAATCGTCATCGGCAGATGACCCTGCTGAGTTTTCAGAGCCTGAGTTGTCTGTTAAACTGTCTTTGACATTTGAGGTATTTTCTCCGTTCTGAACATCTCCTTTACTGTCATCCGCTTTGCTTGCAGAAGCATCGACAGCACTGACAGCACCCGATGAACTTCCGCTGACGGTATAATCAATGCCGTTGCCCTTTGTCACAAAATGCACGCCGACTGTCACAGCCCCGACAACCACGACCATTGCCGCCGCAACCGATGTGTAGCGAATAACCTGATGTCTGAAATCCGTCTTTAACTTACTGCTTTCTTCTATACGTCTGAAAATATCTTTTTTCTGCTTTTCCGTAGGATCGATTTTCTCAAATTCGTTTCTGATACTCATACTATACTCCTTTCCGAGCCTAAATGCTCTTTTAATCGCTCTCTCGCTTTTTGTAGCCGTGAACGCACCGCCGATGCGCTTATGTGAAGCATACTGCCGATTTCTTTGCTGTTATAGCCGTCACAATAGAACAGATACACGGGTACCTTAAGCTCATCGGGAAGAGCCGACAGTTCGATCATCACATCACTGACCGCAGAACTGTCATTCACCGCAATATCTCCTGTCGGTGATTCACGCCGCCTGCTGTTTGCCCTTAGCATATTCTTGCATACGTTCTGAGATACCCGTATCAGCCACGCTTTTTCATGCTCGGTACTTTCAAAGCACTTTTGCTTTTCAATCAGTTTCATAAAAGTATTATGTACTGCGTCCTCAGTATCGTGTACATTTCTGAGGTACATAAAGCACACTCTGTACACTGTGACAAAGTGCCGCTCGTATATTTCTCTTATATTTTCAGAAGAATAATCCGACATAAAACCCCTCCCTTTTTCTTTTTGTCGAAAATGTACATCTTCATACATAATACACCGCAGTGAAGATAAATGTCCATACAAGAAATCGAAAATTTTGCAAATTTGGCGTGACGTTAAAATTTTCCACCGTATTTTTGTTTAATATTGCTAAAATAAGCTGTACAATATTGCAATTTTTTACCGCAAGTGTTATAATTAATGTGTTGAATAAAATTGTATCTTCGATGAGGGTACGGAATCGAGGCAGACACTTATGAAATCTATCAGCAAAAAAATGACACTGTTTACAGTATTACTTATAATCATCTCGCTTCTTATGGCGACATTGGCATCTGTAGGAATCATTTACAGCACCACAAAAGCGTTGACCGATCAGACGCTCACAGAAACGGCTATAGTAGCCGCAGACAGAGTTTCCTGGGAACTGAAATCAATGCTTAATGTCGCAATACAGGCAGGCTGCAACCCGAAATTATCATCGTTAGTATATTCCAAAGGTCAGAAGCAAAGCGAAATAGACTCGATTGCTTCAACCTTTGGTCTTGACAGAGGAACTGTAATTGATAAAAACGGTCAGGCGTCAAACGGCAACGAATATTCCGACCGTGAATATTTCAAGGCGGCTCTTGAGGGCAAAACGACAATAACAGAGCCTATGGTAGGCAGGTCAAACGGCAAGATAAGCGTTATAATCGCCGCTCCTTTATGGAAGAACGGCGTGCTTAATTCGGAGGTTGAGGGCTGTGTATATTTTGTACCTGACGAGGAATTTCTGAATGATATTGTCCGCACACTCAAGATAAACGAAAACGGCGCTTCATACATAATCGACAAGAACGGTAACACGATCGCTGATTTTGATATGCAGCTTGTCAAGGACGGAGAGAACATACAGAAAAAAGCTGAGGAAGATTCAAGCTATGCGGCACTTGCTCAGGCACACGAAAAAATGGAGGCCGGTGAAAGAGGCTCAGCCGAGTACACATCAAACGGCATCGCAAAACATATAGGATATGCACCCATACCCGAAACAAACGGCTGGTCTATCGCAGTAACAGCATACAGCAGTGATTATACAATACATTGTCTTAAGGGACTTCTGGTGCTTGCGATAATCTGTGCCGCATCAGCGGTAGTAGGCGGTATAATCGCAGGACTTATCAGCCGTAAGATAGGCAAGCCCATAAAGCTCTGCGCTGAGCGTATCGAAAAGCTCTCCGAGGGCGATCTTACAAGTCCTGTACCTATGGTTAAATCACACGATGAAGTCAAGATACTCGCAAAGTCTGCCGCAAAGGTAGTAAATGAACAAAATGCTATGATCAGCGATATCGGCAATATCCTGAGCAATATGGCTAATGGCAACTTTGATGTGCACAGTAAAGATGCAGATAATACATACCGAGGCGATTACAAGGTACTTATTGAATCTGTAAGAGATATCAACACAAGGCTCAATGATACTTTAAGTCAGATAAGCATTGCCGGCGATCAGGTATCCAGCGGTTCACAGCAGGTATCTGCAGGCGCTCAGTCACTCGCTCAGGGAGCAACGGAACAGGCGGCATCTGTAGAAGAGCTTGCCGCTACTATCCACAATATCAATGCTCATATTGAGGCTACAACGGAAGATTGCCAGAAAGGCAGACAGCTTGTTGATGAAACAGCCGAGTATATCAGTGCGGCTAATAACAAGATGAACAGCCTTACAAGTGCTATGCAGGATATCAGCGATGCTTCGGCAGAGATAAGCAAGATTATCCAGACTATCGAGGATATTGCGTTCCAGACAAATATTCTTGCACTCAACGCCGCAGTTGAAGCCGCAAGAGTAGGCGAGGCAGGAAAGGGATTTGCCGTAGTTGCCGACGAAGTAAGAAACCTTGCAGGTAAATCTGCCGATGCGGCTCATGATACGACCGTTCTTATCGAACGTGCAATTGCCGCTGTTGAAAACGGTAACAATATCACAAATGAAACCGCTCAGGCTGTTGCCGAGGTTGAAGCAAGATCGGGCGGTGTCAGCGATATAGTAAACAAGATTGCAGGTGCAAGCCTTGAACAGACGGATATGGTAAAGCAGGTCAATATAGGCGTAGAACAGATTTCAAATGTTGTACAGACAAACTCGGCTACTGCCGAAGAAAGCGCCGCCGCATCCGAAGAGCTTTCGGCACAGGCACAGACGCTTCAGAAGCTGGTAAGTCAGTTCTCCTTTAAGGATGCAGAAACGCCTGAAACAGATAAATAAGCAATGTATGCCCCCGTCTTAACGGGGGCATTAGTTTGTCGAAAAACCTACATAATTTTTAAAAATGGGGTTTGGGGCGTAGCCCCAATGCGGGTTGTCAGTCGTTGGTGTCGCTGCGTCGTGCAGCGACTGTGTGCGACTGACTGCAAGCGTCCTTGCTTGGTGAGGGCGGCAGTCCCACACTCAGCCCCTTCCCACTGGGAAGGGGCTTGGGGATAGGGGTTGAACAAGCACTTTTTTTGGAAAAACATACTTTTTCTACAAACCGGTATGCCCCCGTCTTAACGGGGGCATTTTTCCTTATTATATTGACATTAAACCGATGTAATGATACAATTGAAATATAATATAAACCGGAGTGTGAAATTTTGCTATCATCATTAATCGCAACGGTCGATTCACCGACCGATAAAGAACTGATAACACAGCTTTACAATACATATAAGCAATTTATGTACAATATCAGTATGTCGCTCCTCGGAAAGCGTGAAGACGCCGAGGACGCCGTCCAGGATTCGTTTGTGAGGATTATTGACAATCTTGACAAGATAAACAATCCGTATTCCAGAAAAACAAAATCCTATATAACTGTTATCACCAAAAATGTTTGTCTTGATATGATACGCAGAAATCACAACGACGAAGAGCTTGAGGACAAGGATATTCCGTTTGAGGACAGCTATACGGATCTTGAAAACAGCAATGCGACATACGAACAGATTATCAAAAATCTAAAGCAGCTGCCGCCAAGACTGAAAAACATAGCGTTCCTGTTTTTTGTACAGCGGCTAAGCCCTAAAGAGATAGGCGAAATGCTGAATATCAACACAAATACGGTTTATGCGTATGTTTCAAGAATAAGAAAAATCCTGCTCGATACAAAGGATGAAAATATATGACCAACGATGAAAAAATCGCCATAGCGTTAAAAAGCGATTATCTGTCCGAGCTGTCTGTTTTTGAGATGCTCCCGAATTCAAGGATAAGATCCGGATTCGACAGACGGATGAAAAAAATGATAAGCGAATCATATACCGATACCGCAAAAACGGTAAGGCGCCGCAGAGTAAAGCTGAGGCTGGCAATTGCCGTGATAATAGCCGCTACTGCCGCTCTGGCAACAGGCGGAACTATCCTGCTGAAGCACTGGGATACGTTTGCGGTCAAGGAAAATGACAAATACTCGGTCATATTGATAAGCGATGCCGAGGATTCGCCTCAGTGTATTACACGGTATTATGAGCCTGATCTCGACAAAACCGCATATGCCACACGGCTTATAGAAAAAACCGAATATGCCTATATTGTCGAATACATAAATAAGCACGGCAAACAGCTGATTTTTACTCAATGTACAAGATCACAGATGGAAAATGCACAGATCGGAACGGAGGATGCACAGATTCCTCCCGAAAAAGTCGAACTGGGGGATACAAGTGCAATGTATTGCGTTTCCAAAAAAGGTATGGCATTTCTTATGTGGGATAACGGCGAATATATGTTCCATATCACAGCGACCGGTTTTGGCAGGGACGAACTGTTCCGTACCGCAATGTCGATAAAAGAGTTAAGCGCAGATTAAGGCTGAAATTAACCCGATAAAATAAGAATTATAAGCGAGGAGCAACCATGAACAACAGAAAGGCAATTGTATTAAACGATAAATCCGTAAAAACGATCGGAAGAACCTATTTATATAACGACACGCTGTGGCTGGCGTTTTCCGGTGCGGGTGCGGAATTCATTTTCACAGGTAAAAAACTCGAAATCACCGTCACGGGTGACTTTGCATCGACAGCAGGCAATGACGAGAATTATGCAAGGATCGCAATATATGTCGATAATGAACGTGTTGTAGACGATATGCTCGATGAAAAGGAAAAAACGTACAAGGTGCTTGAAAGCGAAAGTGCAGAATGCAGGAATGTAAGAGTAATCAAGCTGTCCGAGTGCGCAATGTCAACATTCGGGATAAAGCCCGTTATGATTGCGGAGAATGAAAAGATAGAGCCTGCGCCCGCAAAAAATATAAAGATGGAATTTATAGGCGATTCTATAACCTGCGGATACGGAGTTGACGATCCCGATAAGGAGCATCATTTCAAAACAGCCACAGAAGATGTCACAAAAGCGTATGCGTATAAAACGGCTCTTGCGCTGAACGCCGACTACAGTATGGTTTCGGTGAGCGGCTACGGAATTATTTCCGGCTTTACGAATGACGGGAATAAGATTCCGGAACAGACCATACCGCAATATTATGACAAGCTTGGCTTTTCGTATAATAAGTTTGCGGATAGTATCACGGTTTCGGAAACCGAGTGGGATTTTGAAAGGTACAAGCCGGATATTATAGTTATAAATCTCGGAACAAACGATATGAACTATGCGACAACAGATGAGAGAAAAGCGGAATTCGAAGATGGTTATCTCGATTTTCTGAAGAAGGTACGCTCGCTCAATCCCGATTCCTATATATTCCAGACCTACGGCGTAATGGGAACTTCACTTGAGGAAAATATCGAAAACGTCCGCAGAAAATATATGAGTGAAACAGGTGACGAACGAATCACGTTTATTCCGCTTACGATGCAGGACGAGTATGCTGACGGAATAGTAGCGGACTGGCACCCCAGCCCCAGAACGCACAGCCTGGTTTCCCAAAAGGTCACAGCGGCAATAAAGGAAACTCTCGGTTACAAATAACCTCCCGGCTAAGCCCGACGGCACTGGCATATCCGCATTATTTGAATGTTTGCGGCTGTCAGAACAGACAATTTTCAAAAATGACTTGACATCGGCAACCGATTAAGGTATAATATTTAATTGCATAGGCGCAAGACAGGCACATATCGGTGCCGAGTAATAACAGGAGGAAGAAAGAAATGAAAAGAACATACCAGCCTAAGAAGCTCCAGAGACAGAAAGAACACGGATTCAGAAAAAGAATGTCTACAAGAAACGGACGTAAGGTTCTCGCAAGAAGACGTGCAAAGGGCAGAAAGCACTTAAGCTACTGATTCTGTCAATGAATGAGTATGCAAAGAAATACGTCTGCATAAAAAAGGACAAGGAATTCAGATTCCTGTTCAAAAAAGGTGACAGTATTGTTACCGATGCATTCGTATGCTACGCAAGGGAAAGCAAGAGGCGGGTAAACCGCATAGGAATCGTTACAGGCAAGAAGGTCGGCAATGCCGTAAAACGCAGTCGTGCCAGAAGAGTCATAAGAGAAGCGTTCCGCCTTATTGAACCCCTGCTCCGTGAAAAGACACAAAAAAGATACGACTTTATTTTCGTTGCAAGAGCAAAAACTCCTGCGATGAAATCGACAGAGGTATATCTTCGGATGGAAAAGCAACTGCTGAAAAGATATGCCGCACCGGCGAATAATCAACCGGACAAAATACAAAAATAAAATGAAATATGTACTTTTATTTTTCGTAAAGATATACAGAATGACTTTGTCAAAATGGCTGCCTCGTTGTTGCCGCTTTACTCCGAGCTGTTCGGAATATGCGATGATCGCACTCCGCCGCTTCGGTGCGGTAAAGGGCAGCTATTTGGCTATACGGAGAATTATCAGATGCAACCCTTTTTCTGAGGGCGGCTATGACTATGTACCCGAACAATTTTATTTTTTCAAAAGGACCAAGCCGTAATATCGGCACTACTAACGGAGGGTGATTTCCATAGATTTCTTATATACCATAATCGGTACGCCTCTCGGCTACATTATGTGGCCTATTTATCTTCTTTTACAGAATTTCGGTTGGGCGATACTGATATTCACTGTAATAGTCAAAATAGCAATGCTGCCGCTTCAGATAAAGCAGCAGAAGAATATGGCGTTTTCTCAGCTGTTTGCTCCCAAGGTAAAGGAAATACAGCAGAAATACCGCAACAACCGTGATAAGCAGGCAGAAGAAATGCAGAAGCTGCAGGCACAGGGCTATAACCCTGCCGGCGGCTGCGGACCTCTTGTTCTGACAATGGTAATACTGTTCGGTGTCATCGACGTTGTATATAAGCCCATGACGCACATGGAGCACCTGTCATCATCGGACATTTCAAGCACCATAACGGTAGCGCAAGAAACCGAATATGCAAAGATATTCTTAAACGAATACAACAAGCAGGATGCCGAGCTTATTTTAAAGTATAAGAACGGCGATAAGGATGCGATTTTCATTTCGGAATCCAGCGACGGCACTCAGCTGACGCACGAGTTCAAGGATGATGAGAATTTCAAGAACAATTACACCGATAAGGATCCCAAAACGATCAGCACGGCAGACAGAGAAACCTACGGTTCATTCTCTGCCGAGCAGTACAGTGATTTAACAGGTGATAAGTCAAGACTTACAGCTGAAACAAAGAACAGACTTGCGGCTGTTGCAGGCAAGTACAAGGGTATGCAGATGGAGCTTCTTGCTCTGCAGGTTTATGAGCAGTACCCCGATACGTTCAAGGAAAGCAATATACTTTCAGATAATGTAAAGGACAGACTTGCAGCACTGTCACACAATATGATGTTCTGCGGTCTGAACTTCGGTTCAACACCTAAGCTTGCTTTCGAGCCGCTGATAATCATACCGATATTTGCATTCGTTCTTTCTCTTGTACAGACTGTACTTTCCCAGTATCTCAACAAGAAGAACAATCCCGAAATGGCAAACGCAGGCGGTGCAGGTATGAAGGTAATGCTTTATATCATGCCCTTATTCTCACTGTGGATTTCGTTCAGCGTTCCTGCCGGAGTAGGTTTCTACTGGGGTGTCAACTATGCGCTCGGCATTGTGCAGTCACTGGTAATGCAGAAGCTGTACAGCCCTGAAAAGCTCAGAGCCGAGGCTGAAGAGAAGATGAAGGAAAGAAAGCTCAAGGAAAGACAGGTCACAACGACCGCTGTTGTTACAGATGCCGATACAGGCGAAGAAAAGACCGTAACAAAGACAGAAACACTTTCACAGAAGGAAATCAACAGACGTAAGCTGGCGGCGGCAAGAAAAGCCGATGCCGAAAAATACGGCGAAGAATACCACGAAGAAGACGACGATTGAGAATCGACGGAAAGGACGGACTTATGAAAAAGATATATACAGGTAAGTCACTTGACGAACTCAAGGCGCTTGCCATATCAGAAATCAAGGAACTCGGCGTTGATGAAGCTGACATAAAGATAACCGTAGTTGAAGAACCTGTCAAGAAGCTGTTCGGCAAGAAGGGCGACTATAAGATAGAGGTTGAATTCGAAACTGTTAGCGAAGCCGCTCCTGCTGCTGCCGATGAAACTGCTCCGGCAGAAGCCGCTGAAGCCGTTCCTGCCGTAACAGATGCTGACCACACAGAAAAGGTAGCTATGGCTGCGGCTTATCTTGAAAAGGTTCTTACCGCTCTCGGCGTTGAGGACTTCAAGGTAAACATAATTGAAAAGGAAGACATAACTGTTCTTGATATAGTAGGCGAAAAGCTCGGTATCGTAATCGGCAGAAGAGGCGAAACACTCGACTCTTTACAGTACCTTGCAATTCTTGCAAGCAACCGTCACGATGAGCCTTACTGCCGTATCACAGTTGATTGCAACGGCTACAGGGATAAGAGAGAGGAAACTCTCAAGTCGCTTGCAGAGCGTACCGCTAATAAGGTGCTCCGTCAGGGCAGACGCATTACCCTTGAGCCTATGAATCCTTATGAGCGCCGTATCATTCACAGCAAGGTCGCTGAGATTGAAGGCGTATACAGCAACTCTATAGGTGAAGAGCCTTACAGAAAGGTCGTTATCTCGGCTTCTCAGCCCCACAGAGATAACAACAGAAGAAACGACCGCAAGGGCGGAAGAAGAAACGGCAACGGTGCAAACCGCTCATACAAGCAGAGTACCGGTTTCTCGACTTCTTTTGAAAGAGAGTACAAGCGTTCGCAGACTGCTGTTGAAAATACTGCGTCAGATGCAGGCGAATTCTCTAAGGAAGCGGTTGAAACAGAAAGAAACGCTACGCTTTACGGCAAGATTGAGCTTTAAGACTTGCAGAAATCAACGGTTTTTCAATGGTTTTACGCAATTTTGAATTATCACACAAGCAAACTTTCAAAATTTGTGCAAAATGACATATTGACAAATCAGCCGACATAGTGTATTATAATAACTGTAATCAGAAACGAGGACGTTTTGAGGGATCAAAGCGTCCTTTTCTTATTTTTCAAAGAACATCTAACGAAAGTAGGAGGAAAAGGAAAATGGCAGAGAAAACTTATGATGTAACGGAGCTGTTCGGCTCGGACGTGTTCAACGAGGCAGTAATGAAGGCACGACTCCCTAAGGCTATCTTCAAGGAGCTGATGAAGGTAATGCACGGTAATGCTGAGCTTACACTTCCCATTGCCGAAGTAGTTGCCAGCACAATGAAGGACTGGGCAGTAGAAAAGGGTGCAACACACTACACTCACTGGTTCCAGCCTATGACAGGTATCACAGCCGAAAAGCACGACAGCTTTATTTCACCTGTAGGTGACGGTACGGTTATTATGGAGTTCTCAGGCAAGGAGCTTATCAAGGGCGAGCCTGATGCTTCATCATTCCCCTCGGGCGGTCTTCGTGCTACATTTGAGGCAAGAGGATACACAGCGTGGGATCCGACATCATACGCATTTATCAAGGATAACACATTATACATACCCACAGCGTTCTTCTCATATTCAGGCGAGGCGCTTGACAAGAAGACACCTCTCTTAAAGTCAATGGACGCTGTATCAAAGCAGGCGTTAAGAATTTTAAGACTTTTCGGCAACACCACAGCAAAGAGCGTTGTTGCTACAGTCGGTGCCGAGCAGGAATACTTCCTTGTTGACAAGAAGACATACGATAGGAGAAAAGACCTTATCTTCACAGGCAGAACACTTTTCGGTGCGGCACCTGTAAAGGGTCAGGAGCTTGAAGATCACTACTTCGGCGTTATCAAGCAGAGAGTAAGCGACTATATGAAGGACCTCGACAAGCACCTCTGGGCGCTCGGCGTTTCTTCAAAGACAAAGCATAACGAGGTTGCTCCCGCTCAGCACGAATGTGCTCCTATCTTCGAGTCTGCAAACCTTGCGGCCGATCACAACCAGCTTATGATGGAAATGATGAAGAAGGTCGCTCTTGAGCATAATATGGTATGCTTACTGCACGAAAAGCCTTTCGCAGGCGTTAACGGTTCAGGTAAGCACGATAACTGGGCGCTCTCAACAGATGACGGTCAGAATCTTCTGAACCCCGGCGATTCTCCTATGGAGAACGCACAGTTCCTGACATTCCTTGTCGCAATCATCAAGGCTGTTGACGAATACGCAGATCTGCTCAGACTTTCGGTAGCTACAGCAGGCAACGACCACAGACTCGGCGCTAACGAGGCACCTCCCGCAATCATCTCTATCTTCCTCGGCGAAGAGCTGAACGATGTTATCAATGCGCTTGTTGCAGGTACAAACGTAGAAGCAAAGCACGCACAGTTCGATATAGGCGTAACCTCACTGCCCAAGTTCCCCAAGGATACAACGGACAGAAACAGAACATCGCCTTTCGCATTTACAGGTAATAAGTTTGAGTTCAGAAGTGTTGGTTCTTCACTCAACATTTCCGGCCCCAACATCGTTCTTAATACGATCGTAGCAGAAGAGCTTGAACAGTTCGCTGATGAGCTTGAAAAGGCTGATGACTTCAAGAAGGCTCTTAAGGAACTGCTCGTTAAGACAATAAAGGAGCACAGCAGAGTAATCTTCAACGGCAACGGTTACGATGCCGCTTGGGTAAAGGAAGCTACCGAGGTAAGAGGTCTGCCTGAGCTTAAGTCTACAGTAGACGCACTTCCGCATTTCCTTGACGAGAAGAATGTCAAGGTGTTCACAAAGCACAAGGTATTCACAGAAGTTGAAATGCACTCAAGAACAGAGATTCTGCTTGAAAACTACAGCAAGACCATCAATATAGAGGCTCTGACAACAGCAGAGATGGCTACAAAGGAAATTCTCCCTGCCGTTATGGCTTACGAGAAGCAGGTTTGCGATGTTCTCCTGTCAAAGAAGAACGCAGGCATTGCTTATAACCTTGAGCAGTCTATCGCAAACAAGATTGATTCTCTTGCTGAAAGTCTGAACTCCAAGATAGCAGAGCTTGACAGCGTAATAGTTAAGGCACAGGGCATTTCGGATGTTTATGAAGCCGCTAAGTGCTACCACGATGAAGTATTCGCTACAATGCAGAGCCTTCGTGCTGTTGCAGATGAGCTTGAAACAATCGTCGGTGAAAAATATTGGCCCTTCCCGACTTACGAGGAGCTTCTGTTCAACGTATAATTATAGAGATACGCTTTTAAAAACGGCTTAGAGGGATTTTACCCTTTAAGATAATCTGCACCCTTTTCCTATGGCTATGGCACTTCGGTGTCATAGCCTCTTTTCTTTGTAAAAATCTATTCAAAACAGCGATATTTACCGATTTTTCGTCATATTTTCACATTATACGCTTTACAAATCGGTAAAAATGGGGTATACTGTAACAGTCAGAATTAATCGACAAAGCTACGAAAGGAATTTAGCAAATGACCGAATATAACGATATACTATACATTGTAGTACCCTGTTACAACGAAGAAGAGGTACTTCACGAAACATCAAAGCGGCTTAAGGAAAAAATGACAACTCTTATCAACGACAGAAAAATATCCGACAAGAGCCGTGTGTTATTCGTGGATGACGGAAGTAAAGACAGGACGTGGGAGATAATCGAGGAGCTTCACGAAGGCGATGATTTGTTTTCGGGGCTTAAGCTGTCACGCAACAAGGGTCACCAGAACGCCCTTCTTGCAGGCCTTATGACAGCAAAGGACCTTGCGGATATATCAATTTCAATGGACGCAGACCTGCAGGACGATATAAACGTGGTTGATAAGTTTGTAGACAAGTATCACGAAGGCTGTGACATAGTATACGGAGTACGTTCTTCAAGAAAGAAGGACACTGTTTTCAAACGTGGAACAGCAGGAATGTTCTATAAGCTGATGCGACTTCTCGGTGTCGATATAATCGACAACCACGCCGATTACAGACTTATATCGAAGCGTGCGCTTGAAGCACTGTCACAGTTTAAGGAGGTCAATCTGTTCCTTAGAGGCATAGTAAAGCAGATAGGCTTCAAGAGCGACATAGTATATTATGAACGCAGTGAGCGTTTTGCAGGAGAATCGAAGTATCCGCTTAAAAAGATGCTTGCTTTTGCGTTTGACGGTATCACCAGCTTTTCGGTAAAACCGATAAGGCTTGTTACCGTAGTCGGATTTTTAGTTTTCCTTGTAAGCGTAGCGATGATAATATATGCTATTGTGCAGAATTGCCTTGGAAATACCGAAGCAGGCTGGAGCTCGCTTATGTGCTCGATATGGTTCTTAAGCGGACTTCAGATAATGGCACTTGGCATTGTCGGTGAATATATCGGAAAGATTTATACCGAAGTAAAGGCAAGGCCGAAATACATTATAGACAAATTTATAAACAAGCAATAAGAAAAGAGCCGTCGGACAGGAAAAGACCGACGGCTCTTTGATTTACTTCTTTTTTTGAAATTACTTTTTCAGCTTTTTTCTGCCGTTTTTAAGTGACGGGAATGCCTTGTAAAGACGTTTATGCTTTGCTTTAAGGTCGGATAGCTTTTCGTTAAGCTCGTTAAAGCGTGCTGTAAGCTCCTCCCTGCGTTCCGAAGCATTGCCCTTTAATTCACTCAGGCGTTCCGAATTACGTTGTTTAACGCTGTCTGAGGCTGTTTCCAGCTTAGCCTTGAACATATCCGCCTTTCTTTGCATTTCTTCCGCCGTGATTCTGTGTTCCTTTGTAAATTCCACAGCCTGTGCAGTCTTATCAGACAGGTCTGAACCGATAGCGTCGGATACGGCGGTAAGCTGTTTTTCAAGGTCGTCTATAAGCCTGATTTCGTTTCTCAGCTTCTTTACTTCAGGGAAGGTCAGTATAACGTCTGTTATTATTGCCGCATAGAACAGGCACAGTGCCGCTATGCCGACAGGCTTCCAGATAAGCCCTACGGCAAAAGCTATCGCAGGCTGTACCACCTTCATTATAAGCAGGCAGGCAAGCCCCCACACAACCGTGAACTGCGGACAGATGTAACCGCCGATGTTGAACTTCTTGTCGCTGTAGTCCCACCAGCGTCTGCCGAATAGCTTATCAAGCACAAAGCCCGTTATAAATTCAAGTACGGTCGTAAGAACGGCAGAGCCTGCAAAAAGCAGCAGCCATGAATCTTTAATCGGTGTAAGGCAGACGATGACCGTTATCAGCCCGAAGCCGTATATAGGACAATAAGCGCCGTGCAGCATTCCACGGTTTACAAACTTTCCGTGCCGCACAGTTGCAAAGACAACCTCCCCGCACCAGCCGGCAAACGAGTATATTGCAAAATAGAACAAAAGGTCGTAAAAGTACTCCATTATTACCTCGCAGTTTTTTATTATATTATACCCCGATTTTGCCTACAGGTCAACCTCGTATAAAAGCAAAACGAGGTAAAACAAATATCCGCCGACCGTTTTCGAGCCGACGGATATATTTCTGTTCTTTTGACAGCATTACTGCTGTTCTACTTCTGTATTCTTTCCTACAAGCACAGCTATCGCTCCGCCTACAATAAGGGCTGCTACACCTGCGAGCGTTTCAAGGTTGAAGCCGAAGCCGTCAGGGAACACAGCATACAGCGAGCCTATTACAAGTCCCATAATTGCACTGTAAACAAGCAGAGAATAGCGTTTCATAAGCGCCGAAATCAGCTTTGCACCGAATACAATGCCGATAAACACACCGATAGCTGTCGGTATCAGTATCATAAAGTCAAGGCTCTTTATCGCACCGATGACCGTGGTGTATAAACCGAGCAATACCATTACAAACGAACCGCTGACACCGGGGATTATCATAGCTACAGCCGCCACGGTAACTCCGAGCAGAAGCGTTATGAACAGCAAAGGATTCATCTTATAGGTATAGGTGAAGCTGTCGGTCTGTATTGAATCAATATCAGTGCTTTCGGGGAGAGTGAGCGTAATGCTTCCACCCTTTGCGATAGCGCTGTTTTCCGTTCCTGTGAGGACGGTAGTATCGGCTGAGGATTTCTTTACAACACAGCCGGTAAGCTCTCCTTCTACCTTGCCGTTGACCTTTAACTGCCAGTTTGATTTAATATCATAAGAGCCGTTGTTTTTGATAGTCACCGTGCAGTCGGTAGCGTTATGAACAGCATTGACAGTGAAGCTCTCGTTCTGGGGTAGCTTATTTATATAAGTCATTCCTACCACCAGCGCAAGTGCGGGAATAAATGCAATAAGGCATTTCGGCGTGATTTTTCTGCCGCCGACGGTCATATTCCTGTAAATAAGCGGGATACTGCCGATGATAAGTCCCATAAAGAACATATTTGTTGCCACAGGGAAGTTATCAAACAGCCACGTTATCACAAACGAAAAGCCGAGTATACCGATAACGGCGCCGATTCCGAAAAAGACGATGAATCTGATGTTCTTTTTGATAGCCGACAATTTCAACGTCAGCACGTCTACCACCTTGTCATACACGCCGAAAACCACCATCATAGTTCCGCCGCTTACACCCGGTATAATATTTGCCACGCCGAATACGATACCGTAAACGATATTCAGTAAATGTGAGATCATATTTACTCCTTACTTATGTTCTTATTTGTTGAGGTATTTCTTTATTTGAAGCCCTGCGGGAAGAGCGACTCCTGCAAGCACTGCTACTATGCTTGCAAGCGGATTCGGCACCGCAAAGCCAAACAGCGAGTTTATAAACGGAATATACGGCAACAGCACCGATGCTGCCGATGTAACCGCTGCTGTAACCGTCATATATTTCGGTATTGCTCCGTTTTTGAATGCTCCTGTACGTTTGTCTGTGACAACAAGACACATTGCGCCAGTCATAACCGTGAGAAGTGTAAGCATTACCGATGAAACCTGCTGTGCTGACATAACCCCTCCTGCAAGAGTGAGGAACAGAGCGGATATTGCACCGCAGATAAGTCCGCAAACAGCACTTCTTATAAAGAATTTCTTATCCGGCTTTCCCTGCGAAATGAAGCCCGACGGGGTCATATTGCCCTTAATATCCGATTTTACGTTTCTGAAGCCGGTACAGCAAAGAGGTATCACTGCCGCTGTAAGAACAGCCGCAAGCATAGGGGTAATTATACCGTATCCCGTTATCATATCGGCAAGAGCGGTGCAGAAAAACGCTATAAGCGTTGACAGGAGAATAAATATACAGCGCTTGATGTTTCTGTGAAGCTGTCTTGCCTCTTTTATCATTTCAACGACCGATGAGAAATTATCGTCACGGACGATAAGCCCACTCGCCTCATAAACGCTTCCTGTTGTATTTTCGAGCGATGTTATGCCGAGATCCGCATGGGCAACAAGGTCGTAATCGCTGTCGCTGTAACCCACAGTTGCCACTGTTTCGCCCGCTTCCTTCAACTTTTCTATAATATCCACACGCTGAGCCGCATTTACACGGCAGAATATCTCAGCCTTCTTATAATCAAGCGGTTCTCCCGTTACAGTGCTTTCTGCTATTTCATCTCCGGAAATCATTCCTGCGTCTGAAAGTCCTATTTTTTTGCCCATTGAGCTTGCTGTTTCGGGGCTGTCAGAGGAAGTCAGCACAAGCCTTACTCCCGCTCTTTTGCAGCCCTGCAATGCAAGAGGTATCATATCTCTTGTCGCATTCATAAAAGACACAAGCCCCATATAATTATATTGCACTGCGTAAAGGCTCTTGGGTATTTCTTCGCCCTCAGGTATTATATAATATGCAACCGTCCACACTTCAAGTCCACGTTTTGCAAGAGCCGCCGCACGAGCGGTTATTCTGAACATTTCTTCGGGGCTCATATTGCAAAGGCCTGTCACCTTTTCTACGGCGCCCTTTACGCACACAAGATGAGTTCCGCCCATATTATAGATATTTCCGCCTATTCTGTCGGCATCGTTATAAGGGAACTGTGCTGTAAGTTCGTTTCTTTTTACCGTTGCCACATCAGTTCCGCCCAGAGCCGCATTAAGCAGGAATGCCTGCTCTGCAAGTGTCGGTTCATCCTTATCGCACGCAAGCACCGTTACCGTTGTCATAAGGTCTGTATCCTTGCTGTATACTCCTGCAACCTCAAGTGTATTAGGCGCTACAACAGCGGATTTATCAATGACAAGCACGGACAGGCTGTTGAGCTTTTCGGGAACGGTAAGATTTTTTATGACAGCCCCCTTTAGCTCGGCACGGCGTACAAAATTCATATTGTACATTCTTATATACAGCTCTACAAACGGCATAAACATACATATAAGCCAACCGCAAGCGCTTACGATAACACCTGTTACATTGTCTGTTCTTCCTGTTAAAATCTGTGACAGAGTGCCGATAACACAAAGCAGTATTGCCGCTACCGCAAGCGGAAGCCTCAGCTTGACGCAGGTTTTCTCATAGCGTGAGAAATTCGGATCTGCCGCTTTTCCGTGCTTTTCACCTTGTCTTGCTCTGTATGTATCTTCACCCGTTGCCACTACTCTCGCTACAGCAGAGCCGTTAAGCACTCTTGTACCTGCATATATACAGCTTTTCTTAAGTCCGGTCGCCTTCGGGTCCGCACCGTCATGCTTTTGCACAGGGGTATTGTCGCCTGTAAATCTGCTCTCGTCAACTGTAAGTCCGACATACTCAAGTATATGTGCGTCCGCAGGAACTATTTCTCCTCCCTGAACAATTATTATATCATCCGGAACAAGCTCTGCCGCCGGAACAAGCTGTAATATCCCGTCACGCACCACTCTGTATTTCATCTTTGCGGACAGGGTACGGTTACGGATATTTTCGTTATTTTTCTGACATATCACACAAAGCGTAACCGTCTGTGCTATCGCCATTATTATGCACATTATGCCTGTGACATACTGCGACAATGTAAATATCTGAAGTAAGCCTGAGATCAACAGCAGAACTGCCGTGGGGTCAAGCAGGTAGTGATATGCCTTGAAGCTCTTGTCTTCGGTTTCTGTAAAAATATTATTTCCGTACATATTGAGATTATCAGAGGCTTTCTTTTCGCTGAGTCCATTATAATCTCCCTTGAAATTTAAAAACTGTGCCATATTTCTCTTTTCTTTATCTGTCGTTTTATTTCCCGTTCCGAACCGTCTGCGGCGGTTCGGATAAACTTTCCTATTTTATATTATCTCATAATTCAAGCGAAAAATCAAGAGCCTTGAAACATACGCAATAATATCACAGCCGTAATTTCGCATTAAAATGACGATTTCACAATACTTTCACCGTTTTGTAAAGTTTTTGTAAAACTCTCTAAGGTTTCTTTAAGGCAAAAGAGTTATCATTACAGCACAGACAAAGAACAACACCCAAAAGAAACCGAAAGGAATGAGATAAATGGATAAAAGCATTTTTAAACGTCACGAGCTTAAATATCTTGTGAGCGCTGAGCAAAGGGAGTTTATCGAAAGCGAATTCGCACGGTATATGATTCCCGACGAACACGGCGAAAGCACGATATGCAACATCTACTATGATACCCCTGACTTCAGGCTTATAAGAAGATCGCTTGAAAAGCCCGTTTATAAGGAGAAGCTAAGGCTTCGCAGTTACGGTACTGCATCAAAGGACGAAAAGGTTTTTCTTGAGTTGAAGAAAAAATATAAGGGCATCGTCTACAAGCGCCGTATATCGCTCAACTACGATGAAGCGCAGGAGATTCTCGAAAACGGCGAAAGACTTCCCGAAAACAGCCAGATAGCAAAGGAGATCAACTATTTTCTTGACTTTTACGGAGACATTTTCCCTGCGGTCTATCTTTGCTACGACAGAACGGCATATTTCGGAGCGGACGATCCGGATTTAAGAATTACGTTTGACCGCAACATACGTTGGAGAACGGAAGATATCGACCTTAAAGTCGAGCCGTACGGTGAGCAGATTCTTGACAGAGGATATTCGCTGATGGAAATTAAAGCGGCAGGCTCGATGCCTTTATGGCTGGCAGAACTTCTTGCACAGGGCGGTATAAAGCAGACATCGTTTTCAAAATACGGAATGGCATATATGACAATGCTCAGACGAAGCATGGGCATAAGAACAAAAAAAGTAAAAAGTGAGGTAACGGTAAATGTTTGATACGGTAATACAAGGAATTTTCAGCAGTACGGCTGATATAACACTGGGCGGCTTTCTTATCGGCGTAGGCTCGGCGCTGGTACTCGGAATAGCGATGGCTTTTATGTATATGTACAAAAACAAATACACAAAGAGCTTTGTTATCGCTCTTGCCACACTTCCTGCGATAGTCAGCATAGTGATTATGATGGTGAGCGGTTCGATAGGCGCAGGCGTTGCGGTAGCGGGAACCTTTTCTCTTGTAAGATTCCGTTCTGTACCGGGTACGGCAAAGGAAATAGGCTCGATATTTCTTGCAATGGCGGTAGGACTTGCGTGCGGAATGGGCTATCCGCTGTACGCTCTTATCTTTGCGGTGATAATGGGAGTTGCAAACATAGTGCTTACCGCTGCCCCCTTCGGAGAATCAAAGAAAAACGAACTTGACAGGGTACTGCATATAACCGTTCCGGAGGACCTTGAATATGCGGGAATATTTGACGATATATTTGTAAAATACTTAACGCAGTACAAAATGATTCAGGTAAAAACAACGAATCTCGGCAGCCTCAACAAGCTGACCTATAACATCACGCTCGGCAAGGCAGGCTGTGAAAAGCAGATGATAGACGAGCTCAGATGCAGAAACGGCAATCTTGAAATAAACATAACTTCTCAAAGTACAGACGGCAGAGAACAGCTCTGAAAAACGTTATGATACGAAAGGCGGTAATTTTATGAAAAAGAAAATCTTAGCTGTAACAATTGCTACAGCGCTTATAGTTTCATGCTTTACATCGTGCGGTAACAACACATCATCGGATTCACAGGCATCACAGGCTGAAAGCAGTACGACCGTCAGCGCTGACAGCACTTCTTCAGGCACAGATACAAGTTCCGATACATCGGACAGCGGTTCTGACAGCGACAAACATCTTACAGCGGACGATATGTTCACTGACCGTGATCTGTCGGGCGATTACTCAGAATGCACTGATATAACTCTCAGCGACAGCACCGCAAGCTGTTCGGACAGTTCTGTAACGGTTGCTGACGGCTCGGTCACCATAACCAAAGCCGGAACATATAAGTTCAGCGGAACATTCACGGGTCAGATAATCGTAAATGCCGGTGACAGCGATAAGGTACAGCTTGTGCTTGATAACGCAAGCATTACCAAAGAGGGAAGTGCGGCGCTTTATATCATAAATGCCGACAAGGTATTTATAACAACGGTAAAGGGAACAGAGAACACGCTTTCAAGCACGGGCGAATTTGCTTCATCAGATGATGAAACAAACGTTGACGGTGCGATATTCTCAAAATCGGATATAACCTTCAACGGCAGCGGTACTCTGAACGTAAAGTGCGAAAGCAAGCACGGCATTGTAACAAAGGACGACCTCAAGATAACGGGCGGAACATATAATATCACCTCCGCATCACAGGGCCTTTCGGGCAAGGACAGCGTAAGAATCGCAGGCGGTAATATTACCGTTACATCCGGAACGGACGGAATCCACAGCGAAAACACAGAAGATACCGAAAAGGGATATGTATATATTTCCGGCGGTACGCTGAACATCACAAGCGGCAAGGACTGCATTGACGCATCGGGTACGGTAGACATAAAGGACGGAGCATTCACCTTTAAGGCAGGAGGCGGTTCGTCCGAAAAGACAACAGGCGACAGCACCGAGTCATATAAGGGTATAAAGGCTGACGGCGTGCTGACAATATCGGGCGGTACTTTTGATATTGATACGCTTGACGATGCAATCCACAGCAGCGCAGATGTTACGGTATCGGGCGGTACACTTGGTATAAGTACGGGCGATGATGGCGTTCACTCCGACAACAACACGGTTGTCAGCGGCGGCGAGATAAACATCGCAAAATGCTATGAAGGTCTTGAAGGTCAGACGGTAACGGTCAGCGGCGGCAAGGTAACACTTACGTCATCTGACGATGGAATCAATGCCGCAGGCGGCGACAATCAGGGCGTGGGCGGAGGCTTTGGCCCCGACTCATTCTCAGCCGACAGCGAAGCTAAAATCACCATAACAGGCGGTGAAATACACGTCAATGCAAGCGGCGACGGACTTGACTCGAACGGCGATATTGAAATATCGGGCGGTACGGTTTATGTATACGGTCCTACAAGCAATGGTAACGGCTCGCTCGATTATGAAAATAACGCTGTGATAACAGGCGGTACGGTAATTATGGCAGGCTCAAGCGGTATGGCTATGAACTTCGGCTCGGAGTCAACGCAAGGTTCGATACTTGCAAGCACAGGTAACGCAAGTGCAGGAACTGTAGTAAAGCTCACCGATTCAAGCGGCAACGTAATTGCAGAGTTTACACCCACTGTATCGTTCCAGACCGTAGTAATAAGCACTCCCGACATCACATCGGACGGAACATACACACTTACGGTAGGCGACAGCACGCAGGAGATCACCATGTCCGGCTACATCTACGGTAGCGGAATGGGCGGCGGCTTCGGCGGAGGTCAGCACGGAGGAAACGGCGGATTTGGCGGAGGTAACCGTCCCGGCGGTAATAATCATGGCAGCTTTGGCGGAGGCAATCCTCCCGATATGAACGGCGGTCAGACAGCCACCGCATAAGACAGCAAGTAAAATCAATATATACCTTACAGTGAAAATCCCTCCGGATTCAAAAGTCCGGAGGGATTTGTTATTATTTCAGTCTGGTATAATGTGGTATTTGACCTTTCTTGCTTTGAACCAGCAATATTTGTTGCTGAGCTTTGAGGGACTGATGCCGTCACAATCATAGAAGTAGATAAAACCGTCTTCAATAACCATTGACGATTCAAACCGGTAAGGGTCTTCATAATCGGGATTCCGACTTTCTGTGCTGTATGATACATCATTTTCAAGCCACATCTCTATTTCACAGCCCCACGCCCCTTTATTTGCTCGTTCCTTAAGCCTTATTCTTCGTAAGGTTCAATCAGCTGTTTTCCCGAGTCTGTCACCTGATAATACTCATCATTTTCCGTATCTACCATAAGTACCGGAATAACTCAGCTGTCGAGAACAGTGCCGTCTATGTAATAGTGAGATTCTCCGTCGAAATAAATGTCGTGGAAGAACTTGTCGCCGGATATTTCGGCGGTGCCGACATGACCTGCGACTACTTTCATATCAAGCCCCTCGATTTTGCCGGTTTCAGCGGGATATTTTGAGGTGAATACATCTTCTGATGTTTCCCATTCCCACATATCACCCGCTTCTTCATCAATACCGGCGTGAACGAAAATCGTGTTTTCCTCCACATAATACAGCGGAAGGGAAGAGAGCCAACCCGAGCCTTGACATTACAGTCGGTATCGACAAGGTCAAAGCCGCCTGCGATTCAGCAAAGCAAAATCCGGGCGAGGAGAACGCTTTTCGGCAATTCCGCCTGAACCAATGGGTAAAGCAGGCGGTGCGTTGGATGCCGATGGAGAAATGGGACAAGTGCGCCTTTGCTGTTGATGAAGATGAACTGGAGGGGCGGGTTTGCTATGGTGGGCTTGACCTTTCGTCAACCACGGATATTACTGCGTTCGTGCTTGTATTTCCGCCGTCCCTTGGTGGTGCGGTGTCCGTGCCGCACTTTGGGGACGGCTTCGCAACATCGTGTTGCCCTCCGCTTGATGAGGAGGATAAGTACATAATTCTGCCGTACTTCTGGATTCCCGAGGATAATCTGACCTTGCGTGTTAACCGTGACCACGTTCCCTATGATGTGTGGGAACGTCAGGGCTACTTGCAGACCACCGAGAAAATTGACGGAGCAGTCGCTACTATTATGGCTCTTGACCGCACTATCCGCTGCGGGAATGACGGTGGGGCGAGTGTGTATGACGAAAGAGGGCTGCTATTATTGTAAAAGCGCTTTCAAATGTATTGCGTTTTGCAAGCAAATGTGGTATAATAATAAAAACCGATAGCGCATTTGATATTTGGAGGTGTTCATTATGGCTAGAACTGCAAATGTATTCGCCCGAGTTGAACCGGAGATAAAAGAAGAGGCTGAACATATTCTTGATTGTCTTGGCATTCCTATGTCCAACGCAGTAGGTATGTTTTTAAGGCAGGTCGTACTTCAGAAAGGCATTCCGTTTGATGTTAAGCTGCCCGTTAACGACAGCATTCTTATGATGGACTCGCTTTCCAGAGAACAGCTTTATGCCGAGCTGGAAAAGAGCATGGAAGATATCAGGGCAGGCAGAGTGCATACAATAGACGAGGTTGAAGCAGAAATCCGCAGAGAACTTGATAAATGAAATACCAGATCTTCTATACGGATTCCGCAAAGCAGGACCTAAAAAACATTTACAGATATATTTGTGACAGCCTTGTCGAACCGGAAATTGCCGAAAAACTGACAGACAAGATAATGAAGTCAATTCGTTCTCTTGATGAAATGCCACAGCGGTATCGGCTGTTTGATGAAGAACCGTGGCGCAGCCGTGGACTGAGAATTCTTCCGGTAAACAATTACCTGATTTTCTATCTTTCAGATGAGGAAAGGACAGTTGTTACAATTCTCCGCATTATTTACGGCGGCAGAGATATCAGCAAGCAGCTTTCTGAAACACAGTATTGATACATAACACCTTAGCATGCGCTTCAGCAAAAGACCTATCAGAATCGGCTTCGGGATAACCTTGCAAGGGTACTTTGTGGGTATGAAGATGAGCAGGCTTTGGAGATAGACAAGCGTCTTGCCCCGTCTGTTTTCAATACCCGAACCGACATAATACGGCTAACCGACCTTTTATACAGAAAGTACGGTAATAATTGATAGCGCACCTGAGGGACTGTATATGCTGTCCCTCTTTTTTCTGCATAAAAAGTTGCCTTGTTTTTATCACGGCAATGTGCCATACTGTTATTTGAACGCATAATGCGGCATATCCGGAGGTAATATATGGATATGCTTCAAATCAAAAATGATATAGTAAACGGAAAAACAGCGCTCGGGATCGAGTTCGGCTCTACAAGAATAAAGGCGGTGCTTATCGGCAGTAACGATTCACCTGCGGCAACAGGCTCGCATGAGTGGGAAAACAGATTTGAAAACGGCATCTGGACCAACAGCGAAAATGATATTATCACAGGTATGCAGGACTGTTATGGCGCTTCTTGCGGCATATATGAATGACAGATCCGACAGGACGCTTGACAGCTGGCTTGCTGTAAATGTATTCTTGTCTGTGCAGACAACAGTATCCGCACCAGACCCCAAAGATGTCAACGGCTTTGACAGATTTATAGAAAGCTATACAAGATGCCTTGCGGTTGAACGTTCGGCAGTTGACAATCTTTGATAAGTTCAAGAAAGACCGCACCTTTATATCAGTGCGGTTTTTCTGTTGTTACGGACATTGATTAAACATTGAATATTCAGCTGCGTTGTGATATACTTAAACCATAAAGATATAAAACGCATAAACCTTGCTCATGATGAAATTTCTAAATATCGGATGGAATACCGTGTTTGAAAAAATACCCGTAAAATAAATAACGTCACAGCAAAAAAGTCAGAATTCCGCTTGTTGACGATAATGATATCGACATATAGAATTATTGCGGTAAACAAAGAAGAATGAACTCTCTTATACTACAGAAACAGGAAGAGGTAATTGCTTTGGCACAATTTGATATAAAGGATGCTGTACTGAAAAAATGTCTGCTAAAAGAGGACGAAACTGTCATTACCGTGCCTGACGGTGTAACGACCATAGGCAAGGACGCCCTCTGCGGCTTACAGAGCGTTATTGCCGTTACGCTCCCGGAAAGTCTGAAAGTCATAAACGACGGCGCATTCTACGGCTGTTCATCGCTGACTTCTGTCACGTTGCCGGGCAGTGTTGAACGGCTCGGAAGCTGTGCTTTCGCCCAGTGCAGTGCACTCAATACAATATATCTTGATAATAAACTTACGGAAATCGGGAATTCTGCTTTCTGGGGATGCACAAGCCTTGAAAGTATTGACATTCCCGCAGGCGTTACTAAGATAGGATATAATCTTTTCGGCAGTTGCCTGTCGCTGATATCGGTATCTCTGCCCGATACAGTCACAGAGCTTGATGAGCGAGCATTCAAAGAGTGTACAAGCCTTGCTTGTATCACGCTTCCCGACAGTTTGATTAAAATAGGAAATATGGCATTTCTGAACTGCCACAACCTGAAATCGGTAAATATTCCCGACAGGTTGGAAAGTATAGGAGAAAAGGCATTCTTTATGTGCGAAAGCCTGCATGAACTTGAGATCCCGGACGGCATAGCTTCAGTCGGCGGCGACGCATTTTCCGATTGTGTAAGCGTTACCGTCAGAAGCACGATCAGCGGGAAACCGCTTTATAAAGCAGTTACGGCGACCGACGGATCATCGGCGTACAATTTTATACTGCGTAATATCTGGGACAAAGGCGGTTTTGACTTTACGGCGCAGGATAATTATTTCCCCGCTTTGCAGGACGAAAACCTTCAATATGCGATAGCGTTTTCACGTCTTATGTACAGAGTGAATCTCAGTGCCTCAGCAGAGGAGCATTACCTTGATTTTCTGCATAATAATGCGGAAAACGCCGTGCGTTACTGTATTACGCAGGACAGTGCCGAGCTACTCGGAATATGCAAGGAAAACGGCTTGATCACCGCCGGGAATGTAACAGGGCTTATTGAATTTGCAGACGAGCAGGGTAATACCTCTGCCGCCGCATTTCTTCTGACGGTTGCAAACAGTCCGGAACACGACAATTTTTGCGACACGCTGTCATCACTGGAACTATAAGCCTTATATGTGACTTTTGTCGGACACTGTTTGTGATATAATTCGGAAAGGAGTTTTCTTTGGTTAAATTTTATTATAAAGACTTCAATCTGCTGAAATGCACACCGGAAGCCGATGATACGGAGATCATTGTCCCGAAAGGCATTTTTATGATAGATAAAAATGCCTTTCGGGGGTGCGGTTCAATAAAGCGGATCGTCATACCGAACGGCGTAAAGTCACTTGACTGTACATTCTGCGACTGTGTAAGCCTTGAGGAACTGGTTATACCGTTGAGCGTCACATTTATCGACAGTAAAGCATTTGACGGTACAGGATTTCTTGAAAACCGCAAGGAAGAGTTCGTCAGTGTCGGCGGTATTCTGTTGAAATATAACGGAAATGAAGAAAACCTCATTATACCTGACAATATACGGGCAATATCAGCCTTCGTTTTTTGTGAATGTAATACGCTTAAATCGGTGAAACTGCCTGATGGTATAAGCGAAATATTTGCCGGTACATTTTATTCCTGTACAAATCTGGAAACAGTTATCATGCCGGACAGCCTTATCAAAATACGTTTATCTGCTTTTGAAAAATGCACTTCTTTGAAAAATGTGATTTTCGGCAGAAATCTTCGTAATATACACGGCGCCGCTTTTGCGGGATGTACCTCGCTGAAGACGCTGACTATTCCCGATACGGTGCGAGTTATAGAGCAACACGCATTTGCAAACTGCACTTCCCTTGAAAATGTGACGCTAAGTGAAAATACCTTTATTTCACGGAGAATTTTTTACGGTTGCGAAAAAATACATATTTACTCATCTCAGACAGGCAATGAAATAACCGATTGGTACAACGGGATAACTTATTGAATCGACAAAGGAAGTGATTTTACGGATAAGGAATACGAAAAGGCAAAGGAGCGTGCCGAGAAGCTCTCGGCGCTTGCAGCCGACATACTTATGCTGTCCCGCAATACGCTTGCCGTAAATCTCAGATTTCTTGACAACGCAATTAATAAGCTGCCGCTCAAAACCTCGATCATCACGGAAACTGTTGCCACTGACGGCAGATACATTTTCTATGACGAAAGCTATGTGCTGAAAAGCTATAAATCCGGATATAATCTGACACGGGCATATCTTCATATGATGCTTCATTGCGTGTTCCGCCACAATATTGTCGGTACGCTTGTAGACACGCTCAGGTGGAATCTGGCGTGCGATATCGCCGCTGAGAATATCATGAATGAGCTCGATATAAAGGCGCTTTCTTCGCCCCGACAAGTCAGACAGGGTAGTATTATCGACAAAATCAAAACGGATTGCCGGTTTGTCACCGCAGAGAAGATATATGACTATCTTCTGAGGAATGTTGACGATTTGCAGGTCTATGCCTGGTCGGAGCTGTTTGCGGAAGACGACCACAGAATCTGGTATGCAAAGCCGCCTGAAACAGAAGCTTCAACGCAGATCAAAAGCAATCCGGACAGCAAGGACGGCAACAGCCGGAACAGTAATGATATGAATTCTGATAACGGACAGTCGGGTAATGATACGGATAACAGCAATGGCAGCAACAGAAACGGTAACGCAGAAAATCCCGGAAATGAAGACGGAACGGGAAATGATATGCAGATGTCAGCTGAAACCGCCTCACAGCTTGAAAAGGACTGGAAAGAAATTTCGGAGAAAATGCAGATCGAAATAGAAGCGTTTTCAAAGGAAAAAGGCGATACAAGGGGCAGCTTCATTCAGAATCTGAACGCTGTCAACCGTGAGAAATACGACTATACGCAATTTCTGAAAAAATTCTCTGTAATGGGAGAAGCGATGCGTGTAAACGATGATGAGTTTGATTATATCTTCTACACCTACGGACTGAAATTATATGAGCGTATGCCGCTTATAGAACCGCTTGAATACAAGGAAGTAAAGCGAATAAAGGAATTTGTTATAGCGATCGATACATCAGGCTCGGTATCAGGCGAGCTTGTACAGAAATTCATTCAGAAGACGTACAATATCCTCAAAAACGAGGAAAGCTTTTTCACAAAGATAAATCTTCATATTATCCAGTGCGACACGGACATACAGGAGGACAGAAAGATAACCTCGCAGGAAGAGTTTGACGATTATCTTGCTGCAATGAAATTGCACGGATTCGGCGGTACGGATTTCCGCCCGGTATTCGCTTATGTTGATAAGCTGATACAAAGCAAAGAGCTTACAAATCTCAAGGGGCTTATATATCTTACAGACGGATACGGGGATTTTCCCGCAAGAAAACCGCCGTATGAAACGGCATTTGTATTCATAGACGATGAGTACAACAATCCCGTAGTTCCGCCGTGGGCGATAAAGCTTGTTCTTCCGTCGGATGAGATCTAAAGGAGCAGAGTATGAATATAAAAGAAGCAAAAGAACAGATAAAGAATGCCATGACGGCATATTTCACAAAGGACGAAACGGGCGGCTATGCGATTCCTGTTGAAAAACAGCGCCCTGTATTTCTGATAGGACCTCCCGGAATAGGCAAGACTGCGATAATGGAGCAGGTAGCGTCGGAAATGGGAGTAGGTCTGCTGTCGTACTCCATGACGCACCACACAAGGCAATCCGCACTCGGACTGCCGTTCATTGTACACAAGAATTACGGCGGTAAGGAATATGACGTGTCGGAGTACACTATGTCGGAAATCATCTCGGCAGTGTATGACCTTATGGAAAACACGGGTGTAAAAGAGGGAATACTGTTCCTTGATGAGATAAATTGCGTATCAGAAACGCTCGCCCCGATTATGCTCCAGTTCCTGCAATACAAGGTGTTTGGCAGACACAGAGTGCCTGACGGCTGGATAATAGTCACTGCGGGAAATCCGCCCGAATACAATAATTCCGTCCGTGAGTTTGACATTGTAACGTGGGACAGACTGAAAAGAATTGACATCGAGCCTGATTTTACAGCGTGGAAAGAATACGCTTACAAGGCGGGCGTTCATGCCTCTGTGCTTACCTATCTTGAAATTAAGAAAGCGGATTTTTACCGCATAGAAAGTACGGTTGACGGAAAATCGTTCGTTACGGCGAGAGGCTGGGAAGACCTGTCGCAGATGATAACCCTGTATGAGAAAAATAATATCAAGGTCGACATAAAGCTTATTCGTCAGTACATACAGCACGACAGGACAGCGAGAAGCTTTGCGGCATATTACGATCTGTTCAACAAGTACAGGAGCGACTATCAGATAGAGGAGATACTCAGCGGCAATGCAAGTGACAGCATAAAAGACAGGGCTGAAAACGCAAAGTTTGACGAGCGTTTATCCCTGCTCGGACTTATCCTTGACAGCGTTACGGCATCGGCAAAGCAGGTAACAGACGGCGAGGATATGCTCCGTGAAACGCTTGTAACGCTGAAAGAATTCAAACTGAGAACGCATGACAGCGATATTTCCGCAGAAAAGCTGATGAATGAGCTTATAGCGGTAAAGAAAAAGGAGCTTGAAAACGGCAAGCAGTCGTCAAGCATTTCCGTATCACGTCAGAAAACGCTTGCAAGAGCAATATCACAGCTTGAGAATATGACTGCGCTCACAGTCGGCAAGGACGGAAAAACGGCGTTTGCGGATATCAGGAGCAGATATGACAGTCTTGTGTCTGAGCTTAAAATTTCGGCGAAAACAGCACGGGATAAGATGTCAAACGCATTTATTTTCTGCAATGAAGTGTACACCGACGGACAGGAAATGCTGATACTTGTAACCGAGCTTACCGCAAACAGCCACACGGCAAGATTTATTTCCGAGTTTGGATGTAAGGAGTATTACGAGCATAACAAGGCTCTGCTGTTTATCGACAGAAGCAAGGAAATTATGCAGAGACTCGAGGAGTTCGGGGAGATATAAACTGAACTGTGCAGCGCTTCATTTTATAAACAAACATACTTTTTCTACAAGCAGAAATGCCGCCCTGATGGGCGGCATAGATCCGATTATATTACTTGTTATTTGGCAGCTTTGCGTAATATCTTGCCAATGTCTTTGCAGAGTCCTCGCTGTGCTGTACAAACCATATCTTATCAACGTCAAACAAGATACATCCGCAATGTCCCTTGAAGGTCGGAAAGCATATTACCTTAAGATGCGTATCTATCTCGGGGCTGTAGTCCATAAGTTCAAGCGTTTCGCCGTAAAGCGTGGCACGTTCATATCCTTTCAGCCTATAGGATTGCATTTGTCAAGCACGATATAAAACTGATTGTGAATACTTTCAAGATAGCGATCATAACCATCTCGAGATTGTACCGGGCAATAATATCCGAAAACCATTGATGTATATGATTGTCCGTTCTCCTGCTTTACAATTGCATATATTTTTTGCTGCTCCCTTTTCATTTGCAATATGGCGTTTTGAATATATCTCCAACACCCACAGTTACACCACTTCCGCACATTCGCTCCTCGCCCCTTTATTCGCTCGTTCCTTAAGCCTTATTCTTCGTAAGGTTCAATCAGCTGTTTTCCCGAGTCTGTCACCTGATAATACTTATCGTTTTCCGTATCTACCATAAGTACCGGAATAACTCCGCTGTCGAGAACAGTGCCGTCTATGTAATAGTGAGATTCTCCGTCGAAATAAATGTCGTGGAAGAACTTGTCGCCGGATATTTCGGCGGTACCGACATGACCTGCGACTACTTTCATATCAAGCCCCTCGATTTTGCCGGTTTCAGCGGGATATTTTGAGGTGAATACATCTTCTGATGTTTCCCATTCCCACATATCACCCGCTTCTTCATCAATACCGGCGTGAACGAAAATCGTGTTTCCCTCTACATAATACAGCGGAAGGGAAGAAAGCCAGTTGATATACTCGTCATCATCGCTCTCATCCTCCCACTCTTCTATACGGGCATATACAGAATTGTTGCTTATGGTTGACGATCCGTTGACTACCCATTCATCGTGGTTGCCGAGCAGAGCAATAATTCTGTCCGAACCGAAACGTTCCCGGAGCCTCATTATCCTGTCCAGAACACCACGGTTATCCGGACCGCCGTGGATATAATCGCCGAGAAGAACGAGCTTCGCCTTGCCCTGTTCTATATCATCGAGAACAAGCGAAAGTGCGTCCTCAAATTCCGCAAGGCAACCGTGGATATCACTCATACAGTAAATTATCATTGTAAACTCCTTTCACGAGCCGCATTTTTTAGCGTCTGAATATATGCAACAGCATATAAAACACTTATAGTCTGCTGATATGCTACATCTTCTTCATTCATGTTACCTTTACCTTTTACCAAAATATAATTGCCTTTGGAACAGTAACTATCTCCGGTTTGTATTTCTGCCACTCTTCATATTCTTTATTCGTGATTTGCTTCATACGTTACCTCTTGATTCTCAGTTCACATTCAATTTGCTTTTCTGCTTGGTGTTTTTTATGGCAAAGCCAATGAAGAATCCTACCGCTATGCCAATAAAATTACAGATCAAATCGTCGATGTCAAAACTCCTGCCAAAAACCATCTGCAGTAGTTCTATAATAAAGGGAACAGTGGTGGCCGCAATGAAAATACTTTTTCTGTTGATTTTTTCTGTAACAAAAGGAAGAAAGAAACCCATTGGCAAAAACATCGCAATGTTCCCTATGAGCATTGTTTTTACCCAACTGCCGATAGTAAGCTCACCCGATAATGCCTTTATGAATGATGGTACTAAATTGAACTCGCCAAAGCTAAAAATCGGGAGCATCTTATCCCACCAGCCTAAGAATATACCGTCAAAAAAGCTCAACCAGAAGTTTGCAGGTAACACTACAAGGCTGATTAATCCCGTAAGATAACAGGAGAAAAGCAGCCTAATTATTTCTTTCAACCATTCAACTTTAAGATGGTTTCTTTTTATAATGGCTACTCTAATGATCACATATATGATTCCTACAACACAGGTTATTGGTACGGCTTGTAAGAAATAACCCGGCACCGAGCCTGAGTTCATTATTGATCTCAGCCAGTTAAACATATTAAATACCTCCTTAAATCTTGATTTCTCGCCGTCTGTTATACCGACGATGTATGAACATTTCTCCCGATTTTGAGCCGATTTTCGATTGTTCCCGGAAACATATCACTCGTCACATTATGCCCAACACGCACAAACCGCACCGTTAAGCCGCATACCCCAATTTACTCTGATTTCCTTGACATCGAAACCACGCATTCAACGTGGCACGATTGTCCAACAAAAAACATACTCACCCCCTATTATACAAGGAAATGGTGGAACGCACCTTTTCACTTAAAATCCAGTGGTTCGAGCCTGTGATAACCTTGAATTGCTCTATAATTTGTATAGGAAACAGGGTAAAGCTCTGTTCCTTAAACTTCATTTTTCATGTCATCCCTACAAACTGGAAGTTAACTAATGGATGCCATTTTATCAGTCGGCCATGATCTCCTAAGAGCCACATAGGAGATTAAAAAGTTTGCAAGCCAGCCAACCGGTACCGCAAGCCAGACAAAGGCAATGCCGAAACGTGGTGCACAGATTAGGGCAACGGACAGACGAATTGCAAGATTCACTATGTTTGCAACGAGGAACGGACGCATAATTCCGAGACCGCGAAGAACTCCATCGGTTGCCATCTTGATACCCATGAAGATGAAAAAGTAACCAAGCCACCTCATATAATCACCGGACACCTGATAGGCAAACGCCGTTCCGTCTTTTCCTAAGAACAGTGAGGAGATCTGCGTATGCAGCGCTTCAATGGTCACAAACGCAATGACCGCAAAGCACAGATTCAGCACCAGTGCAGCATGGTAGCCTTTTTTGATACGATCAATTTTCTTTGCACCAAGATTCTGGGAAACATACGGCGAAACCGCATTGCCGATGGATACAAAGATCAATGAAAAAACATTTTCCACTCTCATCGTTGCTGCATACCCGGCGAGTGCCTGTGTACCGAAAGGATTTACCACTGCCTGCACGATCATCATACCAATGGACACTGTGGACTGCTGTAAAACCGACGGCACCGCAATGCGAAGCATGGAATACAGCTCCTGCCGATCAAACCTGTTAAAGGGGCTTTTATATTGCTTCATCCGTGCAAAGAAAATCAAAAACGAAAACACTGCGGAAATTCCCTGCGCAATCAGGGTTGCAATAGCCGCACCGAACACACCGAGACCTAGCCCGGCTACCATCCAAAGATCCATTAAAATATTCAGGATGGACGAAAAAATCAGCAGTCCCAGCGGAATTTTGGATTCGCCGATTGAGGTGAACATGGTAGAAAGAATGTTATACATAAACAGAAACGGAAAGCCCACAAAATAGACCCGCAGATACAGTACTGCATCATCCAGTATGTCGGCAGGGGTTTGCAGTCCACTCATCATCGAGTTGGCGAAGAAAAAGCCAAAAACACCAAGGACTATACTTAGAAGCAAAAAGCAAATCAAGGAGGTTGACACGATTGTTTTCATTTTGCCATACTCCCTGGCTCCGAAATAACGGCTCACAAGCACACCGGCCCCGACACCGGCTCCCAGCGCCACACAAATGAACACATTGGTCAATGCTGCACATGCACCGACAGCTGCAAGTGTGGAAGAACCAACAAACTGACCGACAATAATAGAGTCGGCCATATTGTATATTTGCTGAAAAAAACTTCCAAGAATCATTGGCATTGCAAAAACCGTCAACGCTTTGAGAGGCTTATCGGTTATCAAATACTCATCTTTCGACATTATCATATTCCTCCATGGTATCTTGCATCGTGGTATCCCATTCACTTGCCTTCTCAAATACCGATTTGTCGATTTCATTAAATATGAATTTTATCTTTCTCCAATGGATACAGATATGTAATCGGATTCTGTGCCGACTGATTCAACTTCAATCCAGCTATCGACTTTCCAATGTAGAACGATTCATTCTCATCTGACGGAAATCCCTGCTCATATCTTTCATCCACAAAGAATAATCTATTTTCAGTTTTCGGTGTAAGAACAATATCCTGTCTTGGAAGTCTGTCCTTTGCCTCTTTACATACAAACCACTCTGACGGCTTATATACGGCAACAATCAAAGAATTGTAAACACCGAAAACATACTCAACTGTTCTAACCTTTTCCTTTGATGCTCTCCAGACACAACGAACAGCATCATATAATACCTTCTCATCCATACCTCTCTGATAGAGCCTGTTTATTTTGATGACAAGGATTTTATGCCTGATGTCTTTTTCTTCAAGTGGGGCGGCACCGTTTATTCTTTCATACTCATCAACTGATAATGCCTCTGCAGAATGATGCCCGGCAACAATGTTTGTAAGCCCTGCGTCACTGACATAATTAAACGCATTGATTAAAGAAGCCTCTGCCGCAAATGCCTCTTCTTCGGTTAAGTTTGAATTGATGATTATTTTCTCAACCTCAAGTCCGGCATTCTTAATATCTGCGATAGTCTTCAATAACTTCTATTTTATCATACATCTTGTAAAGAAGATTGTCAAGGTCTGCTTTCCTGTTTATATAGTGCTTATCATACCTTTGGTTTCAGAAAAGTGCAGCACTGAGGAATAGCCAAGAATTTAAAAAAACTGAATGTTCTGTTTGTATGCGCAAATCTGCTGATGGTGAAGCGTGTTCAAAAAAGATTTTTGTACAATCAAGAGGTAAGTCTGCACTTTTGAGGGTAATACTCCGCAATTGGAGCAAAATGTGGTGGAAAACCGATGCTTTCGGCATTGAATTTTACTGTTGTGAGATTTATGTGTGAATTTTTGAGGTGAATTGCTGTTTATTCAGCGGGTTCTTAATTGTATTTATACACGAAATATATTGCTTTTTTGTGGAATAATATGTTATAATTAAACGAACATATAAACGTATACCTAATCTGCTGCCAAAATAAGAGGTGATAACTATTGAATTTGTACGATATTATACCCGAAAATCTATTTTCTGTGCTTGTCTCAAAAAACAAAAATCTGTATGTAAAAACGCTGTTTGTTTTGCTTGATGCATTCAAACAGCATTTGAAAATATCAAAGGACGAGCTGATATCAATGATAAATGCACAGCTTGATGATGATATTATATCTGCGGATTTTACCGAAGAGGAACTGCTTGAAAGTGAACAGTCAATATCAGGCAAAGCACATTTTTTAGTGCGAAAGCTAAAAAGCACAGGCTGGATATTGATTGAAACAGAAAATGATTTTCGCGAGTATATAACTGTGCCCGGGTTCAGCTATAAGATCATACAGCTTTTATATGATGTTGCAAATGTTTCAGAAACGGAGAATTTTGCATACGTTTACTCAACTTATTCTTCTTTGGAGATTGCTAAAAAAACTCGTGATCCGTTTGAAATGATAACTGCACTTAATGACGGAGCTGAACGTACAGAGCGTCTTGTCGAGAGCCTTAAATCGGTTTATCACAGCATCACATATTATAATCAGCAGCTTATAAACACGCTTAACGTCAACAATGTTCTTCACTCTCACTACGAAATATTTCAGGAAGATGTGATTTTGAAGATACTTCGACCATTAAAGATAAAAGATTCTGTTCCCAAATATAAGATTCCAATACAGAATATTCTGAAACTATGGATAGCGGAAGAAGATGTAATAGAGGATATGGTGCAGTACCGGTTGTCAAAGCAAAATGATAATGACGAAGGTGAAATAAGAAACGATATTCTCCGCAAGATACATTATATCATTGATACTTACGATAATCTCGACAAAAAGTTTATCAGTGTTATTGATGAAAAGAACCGTCGATACACTCGTGCAACAACGCAGAAAATTGATTATCTTATCAATTCAGATCAGAGCGTAAAAGGCAATCTTATTTCGTTGCTCAAATATCTTTCCGATGATGAAACGGCGGATAAAACCTTTCAGCTGATAAGCGATTCCTTTGAGCTTTATGAGCAGTTATTTATAAGTGATGAAAGCTTGTATGAGAAAAAGAAAGCGGTAAAAAGATCACGAAATTCTGAGCTTATCATGACGGAAGGACCGATTGATTTTGAAATAAAAGCAAAAGCAATGGCGATGCAGGTCCTTAACAACAAATACAGCAAAAAGAACGTCAATGAATATGTAGATAAGCTTTTGGGTGAAAAAAACGAGATAACAAGCCGTGAGATCGTCATTGGAAATGATGATGATTATATAATGACGCTGCTGTCGGTAGTTCAGGCGAATGATAGGGGCTCAAAATACACGATAGAATTTGCCGATGAAGATGTTCTTTCGGGAAAATACGAGATACCGCTTATGACATACAGAAGAAGAGGTGCGAAATGAGCTTGGATAGATTTGAAAAGATGACTCAAAGGGAAAAAGACGAGTTTTCCAAAATATGCAATAAGCTAATGTCGGCAACATACATGCTTCGTGACGGAACTGATAAGCTTGTTTCAAGAGAGTACAGATTTATCGAAAATGAGTTTGAATTGTTCTCCGATTATCTCAGCTTAGGCGGTTGGAAGATATACAAGGACGCACAATACGGCATCATATACGTTAGAAACGTTGAGGGTTACAATAAGCTTGCTCTGAACAAGCTTACAACTGTAATGCTTATCACAATGAGGATAATATATGAAGATATGCGTGTTCAGGCAAGTAATACAAATGATGTCTGTGTGAATATCGGAGAGTTGTTCGGAAAAATCGTAAATGAGTTTTCTGTATATCCAAAGAAACCGCCGCAAAAAGAGATCAAGGAGTCTTTCAGAATTCTTGAAAATCATAATATAATCAGACGTCTTGACGAGAGCTATGATGATATTGAGTGCAGATTTGTTGTATTGCCGTCAATACTTGTTGCGGTCCCAAATGAAAAATGCAAGACGATATGTGATATGCTTAAAGCGGAGGAGGATAAAAATGAAGGCACTGACGAGATTACTGCTTGTTAACTGGCATTATTTTCAGAATACCGTTATTGATTTCGGCAATATAAACTTCCTTACAGGAAAAAATTCGGCAGGAAAATCAACTATAATCGACGCTCTCCAGGTCGTGCTTATGGGCGAAACAAGAAGCGTTGCTTTTAACCGTGCTGCAAGCAAAAAATCCGAAAGAACGTTGAAAAGCTATCTTATCGGTTCAATGGGTGAAGACATCGAAAACGGAAACAAAAGCCTTCGTGACGGTAAGGATTTCAGCACATATATAGTTGCGGAATTTTATGATGATTTTAAGTCGGCATTTTTCTGTCTTGGTGCTGTATTTGATACATTTGCGGATGGAAGCGATATAAACAAGCGCTTTTTCTGGCTGAAAAACAGCATTCCCACAAACAGATTTATCGAAAACGGCAAAACAATGGACACCCGCAGAATGACACAGTTTTTCAAGGAGAAATATCCGAATAAATTTGAAACAAAAGACACTTCCGAAGGCTATCGGAGAATAGTTCTTGAAAAGCTCAATATCCACGATGAAAATTTCATTTCAATGCTGAAAAAAGCTATATCATTTGAGCCGATAAATGATATCGAAAAGTTTATCACAGAAAATGTATGCGATATTGAAGATGACATTGATATCGTATCAATGCAGGAGAATATTCTCTATTACAAGCAGCAGGAAGATATGGCAAAACGGTTTGAAGGAAAACTCAGAAAACTTGAAGAGATATGCAGACAATATGCTGAGATAGAAAAGCTTCGTTCACGCCGCAAAATTCAGCAGTTCCTTATAGATTACGGCACATATAACAGTCATTGCCTTGAGCTTGAACAGGCACAAGCCGATTTTAAGAAATACAATGATGATATTGCAGAATTTGAGCAGAAAAAAGAAGAACTTGAAAAATTGAAGAATCAGCTTGAAAATGAACATACACAGCTAATAAACGAAAAAGCAAAATACTGGAGCGACAATAACGGCGACCGGCTGAAAGATGAAGAAAAGCGTTATATACAAGCAATTGAAGACTATGACAGAAGCATTTCAGGCTTTGTTACCGATATAAAAACATCATCAATACGCTGGAACGTTAAATTTTCAAACTGTATCGAAAAGATAGATAACGAAAGAATTACAGCAGAAATAAAGACGGTCATATCGTATCTTCAAAGAACGGATAAGTTTTCAGAAGCTGACTTTGAGCTTTTATCTCCCGAATACTTCTCAAAGATAAGAGAGGCATACCTTAACGCAAAGAGCAGCCTTGATACAATTGAAAGGGCGCTTGCCTCTGAGCTTAAAGAACTTAATTCTAAGAAGGCAGAGCTTGAAGGACTGATAGTTCGGCTTCAAAAAGGAATAATGGCATATCCGCAGAAGGCTGAAAAGTTAAAACAGGCCATTCATGATGAGCTGAAGAAAAAATACGGTTCGGATATTCCTGTTGATTTTCTTGCCGATAAGATTGAGATTACAGACGAAGAATGGCATAATGCTGTCGAAGGTTATCTGAATACGCAGCGTATGAACATTATCGTTCCTCCCGAATATTTTATGGATGCTTATCGGATTTACAAAAAGGTTCGTGATGAAGAGAAAATTTTTGAATATGCCATTATTGATCTGCAAAAGGTATATGAAGATGCTCCAAAGCCGATGCTAAACAGCCTTGCAGAGATAGTAAAAAGCAAGGATAATTATGTGCAGGCATATATTGATTTTTTGCTTGGGAAAGTCATTCGCTGTGAAAGCGACGATAAAATCCGTAATTTCAGAACATCTGTCACAAAGGACTGTATGCGGTATCATAATTATGCCGTTAGTCCGCTTAATCCAAAAGCGTATGAGTTCCCTTACATCGGAAGAAATTCAATCGAAATCCGCATTACCAAATGCAAGCAGCAGTTGGAAGAGATCAATACAGATATAGAGAAAAAATCAGAGATAAATTCCGTTGTTGCCCCTATTGTATTTGGAGAATGGTTCTTAGCCGAAAATTACATTTCTTTGGCGGTAGTTTCTGCGTTCAAAAATTATGAAGCCAGAAATGAATGTAAGGATAAGCTGCTTGAAATACAGCAGACGTTAGACAAAATCAACTTTTTTTGGCTCGAAGAAATGGATGAAAAAATTTCCGCCAAAAAGTCGGAAATTGATTCGGCAGTCAAGGAAAAAGAGGATACTATCCAATTTATTTCCGATTACAAACACGAAAGAGATGATACTTTTTCAAGAATTATACCCGAAACAGAACAGAAAATTTCTGAGATAAAAAGTAAGATTGATATGGAGTATTCCGAAGAATATCGAAACAACGAGGGTATTCCGAGATATAGCTCCGAGCTTGCCGAGTGCGGAAGTCCGAGTGCTGTTTCCGATAAGTTCAACTCGCCTGTCAAGGGTACGATATCGCTTATATCGACAGGAGAAAAAGAGCTTGTTGAAAAGAGAAACGAATATAATATGTCGGAACAGGCTTCATTCAGAGTTTCCGATGTGAACAATAATGACGAGTATGATGAGGCATATCGGAAGATCAGAGATTACGAGTTACCTAATTATCGTGAAAAAATCGAAAAAGCTAAAAACGATGCTATGGAGCAGTTCAAGAGTGACTTTATATATAAGCTCAGAGCCAATATTCAAAGTGCTGAAATGAAGATTGACGATTTGAATAATGCTCTGAAAATGGCACAGTTCGGAAATGATAAATACAGGTTTTCTGTTGAGCCGAATCCTGCATTTCTGGAGTATTACAATATGCTGATGTCAAGCCTGCTCGATGACGGCACGGAGGGATTATTCAGCTTCAATTTTACCGAGAAATACAAGAGTGTTATTGACAATTTGTTTGAGCAGATTATCAGCTTTGACAGTAATTCCGAAAAGTCGACGCAAAGCGTTAAAATGTTCAGCAAATATCAGACGTATCTGACATTTGACCTTATTACTACCGATAGCAGCGGCAGAAGAGAAAAGCTTTCAAAGTCTATAAACACAAAATCGGGAGGAGAAACGCAGACTCCGTTTTATATCGCAGTTCTGGCTTCCTTCGCACGTTTGTACAGAACAAATGACCCAAAAGAAACCGGAAACACAATGCGCCTTGTTATTTTTGATGAAGCTTTTAATAAAATGGACGGTGAAAGAATTATTGAGAGTATAAAGCTTCTGCGAAAATTCGGTTTGCAGGCTATAATATGTTCACCTCCCGAGAAAGCGTCCGATATTGCACCCATAGCCGATAAGACACAGCTTGTTTATAAGGAGGCTATCGGAGAAGTTTACAGATCGACCGTTGTTGAATGGACAAAAGAAATGAGTGAGATTAATGGATAATGAATCGGTTATTCTGAACAGACTGCTGGACAAATTTGAGGATAGAACTCCGGGTTCAAACCGCCGAGTAATGATTGACTTCGGCAAAAGTGATATAAAGATTCCCGATATTGAAAGCGGTGAATATCGGGGCTTCAGAGAAGATATGCTGCGCCTGAAAAGCAGAGGCTTTATTGAGCTTGACTGGACAAGAAAAAATTATCTGATAAAAAGTGTATGGCTCAATCTTGAAAATGTCAATACGGTATATGAGTATCTTAAGCGTGAAAACAGAGCATCAAAGGTTGGCAGAGTGATTGAACTTATCGACAAAACGCTGGTACGGATAGACTCGGATTGGTTGAGAACCTATCTTTTGTCAAGCCGAGAATATATGCGAGAAAACAACAAGCTCACAGGAGTATGGGGCAAGAAACAGCCATTTCTGAATAATTTTCTGTCTGCACTCGTGGGAATAAACGACCTGCACGGAAGTTCAATTTCGATGAGAGCGTTCAGTATCAATATCTATAGTGATTCAAAGTTTTTTGAAAGGGAAATGAAGCCATTTGTTATAACAGTCATAAAAAACAATGAACCTGATCTAAAGGGTATTGATGAGATAAGCGATCGTGAAGTTCTTGCGCAGGTCGGGATAATAATGATGTCCGAAATTTTTGAGTTTTGTGGGAATGTTCGGATAAATTTTGTCGGCGGAACGGTTGATTTTTCTCCTATAAAAAATGGTGCTTGTGTATTGGATGAAAGCGTTTCGGATATATGCAGTATAGATATTTTTGACACGGATAGAATTATATTTATCGAGAATAAGACGAATTATACCGAGTATTGCCTTAACAGACAAACAGACCGTGAACTTGTAGTGTATCACGGAGGCTTTTACAGCCCCAAGCATGGCGAATTCTTCCGCAAGCTTTGTGATGGCAAAGATATTCCCGCATATTTATGGAGTGACATTGATTATGGCGGATTCAGAATGTTTATGCGTCTGAAAAAGAATATTGTTCCTTCGCTTGAACCGTTAAATATGAATATTGATTCCTTTGAACGCTATAAAGAAAAGGGCCTGAAAAGAGATGATAAATACATAATGACACTTCAAAAGCTGACTGAAGATCCTGATTATTCTGTTTTTTATGAAGTAATTTCAGCAATTATCAATTCAAAGGTCACGGTTGAGCAGGAGTGCTTTTTGGAAAAGGAAAAGTGTTAGTATAAAATGAATACGGGGATTTGAGGTGGCGATCCATTGAGTGACCATTGCACGGTTGAATTGAAATCCGGACTTAAGGTCGATGTAGAAAGATAATCATAAATAACAAAGGCTCCTCACCACTGGAATATATCCGGTAATGAGGAGTTATTTTTTTAATCTTCTTCTGAATAGTCACAATTTGAGCATTCCCAAACTTCTCCATCAAAATATAAGCAACCACCACATTCAGGGCATGGACGAACTTCATCATCGTCATTCTCTAATTTGCCCGAACAATATGGACAACGGCTGTATTCAGATTCATCGTATACTTTATCACAAAATGGACACTGCTGCATTATTCCACCTCCTTTCACATTAACATAAATAATCAAACTAAGTTGTTATCGTTCTGAGCAGATGTGGTTAACTCCATCATTTTTTGTGCATATGTATCCCCATCAATTTCTTCATTAGCATACTGTTGCATAAACTCATCAATTTGTTCTTTTAATTCTTCTCTAGTCGTATATTTATCTCCCTCAATTACTTATTAAAGTTTCTAAAATCTTCTTCTGATTCATAAATATCATCAGAGGAAATACTATTTTTGTGGCCACACTCTGTACACTTCCAAACATAGTGATGATCATCAAAACCCGGCTGGTCGTTCAAACAAGCATTACAACGATCACAATACCAATCGATTTCTGGAAATCTTTCACTCATCTTTGGTACCTCCTTCTTCATCTGGATGCATAGCATCGTATTCTTTAATACCGTTGATAATCTCTTCCTTTGCTTTAGCAATTTCCATTTCGTTTTTCTTCTTTTTGGCTTTAAAGTAGTCAACAACCTTAATGGCAGCCGCAGTCACCAACGAAGCCCCTACAGCAGCAGCTCCAATCCAAGGTAGCATCTCCATTTTCCCAGCATCTTTGCTTGTTAATTCAAGCATTTCCACATACTTCTCTGGTCCTCCAGCTGCTTTTGCTGCTTTTGATAATTCTGCATAATCCCAATTCTGCGCCATACTATTCCTCCTCTTGACCTCGAATCTTTTCATCAATCCCTTTTATAAGTTTTTCTGTTTCAGTAATACGTAACTGTTCTTCTGCAATTTCTTCTTGAAGATGTCTAATACTCTTCTTTTTTTCTTGTAATGTTTTCTTTAGAAGATTGTATATTGGATAATAATAGCTTACGTATTTCTGATGTATTTACATGAGCATTTTTTTATTTCATCATTCTTTATAAGCTGTTGAGCAATAATTCCTCCTATAATCGTAGCAGTAGCTGCTGTTAATCCAACTGGTGATGCTAATAACCCGGTTGCAATACCAACATACTTTGGAGAGGTCTTAAGAAATGCATCCAACATTACATAGAATACAAAATTCGTCTAATTTTCATCAACTAATTGTGTTAATTATGCTTTTTAGACCCATACTTGGTTTGCTTTCTTTTAGGGCCATTTTCCGTTTGCTCCACATTACTGCGTTAATTTTTCAAAAATCATGAATAAACACTTCTGCATAATCGACCCAATCTCAATATTTGTCTATCCAACTATAAAAACATCAAGATTTTATGCTCTTTTCCGAGCATATTTCGCAGTCTGATTTTCAATTCTAAAAATCTCAAAAGAACCTTATTTCAAGCCTTTTTCACACTATCAATTATGTGCTTTTGTCAACAGAACCACGCACTCAACGTGCCTCGTATGCGGGAACATATCAAACGGCTGAATATCGGTCACTGTGTACTTTTTCGTCAGCGTTTTCAGATCCCTCGCCTGCGTAGCCGGATTGCAGGAAATATAAACTATTCTTTCCGGTGCGATTTTAACGAGCGAGTTTAAAAACTTTCTGTCCGCTCCCGTCCTTGCAGGGTCGAGGATCACTGCGTCATAATGCGTGCCGAGCTTTGCCTTCTTTTCAAGAAACTCGCCTGCGTCGCCCCGGTTGAAAGCAATATTACGGGTAAGTCCGTTTTCGTGACAGTTCTTTACTGCGTCACGGACGGCTGATGCGTTGTATTCAATGCCCTGTACCTGCTTTACATAGTCAGACACTATTATGCCTATCGTGCCTATTCCGCTGTATGCGTCAAGCAGAACGTCCTTCTTCGTGAGCTTCGCCGCCTTTATAGCGTAGTCGTACAGCTTTTCGGTCTGTGCGTGATTTATCTGATAGAACGATTGCGGAGATATTCTGAATCTTTTTCCGCAAAGAATATCCGTAATGTATCCCTTGCCGTAAAGCACCTCGTTATTTTCTCCGAGAAGAAGCATTTCGGGAGTGCGGTTTACCGAGAATGTCACGGTCGTAATATCCGGAAACCGCTTTACAAGTGCTTTCACAAAATCGTGCTTTTTAGGGAACATTGAGTTTCCGCCGACAAGAGTAACCAGTATCTCTCCGGTTTTCTTTCCGACACGGACAAGCACATGACGTAAAAAGCCACGCTCCGTACCCTCGTCATAAGGATGTAATTTGAACGATCTGAGCAGCTCTCTTATGCCGACGATTATCTCGTCCGCACGTTTATCGTCAAGCATACAGCTGTCAATTCCGACAATGCCGTTTCTGGACGACTGATATACGCCGGAGATTATCCTGCCGTTTCTGTCAGAGCGGAATACCGCCTGCACCTTGTTTCTGTAGTTGTACGGATCGTCTGCGCCTATAATTTCAGATACCTTGCCGAAACTGCCGAGCAGCTTTTCGGTATCCTTCTGCTTCCATTCAAGCTGCTGTTCGTATGTCATGTTGGACAGCTGACAGCCGCTGCATTTTTTCGCAACGGGACATTTCTTGTTTGCCATATTAACTCCTGTAATTTATTAGTTGTTTGCATCAGATCGATTAATCTTGCCTTTTATGATTCCTCTCATTGTGCCAAGAATATCACCATTAATATCACCGCTAATGTTTCCGTTCATAATACCGAAAATATCACCGTTAAGATTGCCACCGATATCTCCGTTCATAGTATTTAGTATATCGCCGTTAAGGTCACCTTCAATATTTCCTTCCATAACGCCTGTTATATCACCGTAAAGGTTGCCTTTAATATCGCATTTCATAGTACCGGTGATGTCACCGTAAAAATCACCTGATATATCAGATGTATAAATATCGGTTCTGTTATTCTTATTGTTTATAGCAAAGTTATCCTCATCGTCTTCATCGCATATAATTGCTTCATTTGTATTGCCTTTGATAATCCCATGCATAATGCCGATAATGTCGCCGTTAAAGTCGCCGCTTATATCGCCGCTCATAGTGCCGACAATGTCACCGTTAAGGTCGCCGTTAATATCGCCGATCATAGTGCCGACAATGTCACCGTTAAGGTCGCCGTTAATATCGCCGCTCATAGTGCCGACAATGTCACCGTTAAGGTCGCCGTTAATATCACCGCTCATAGTGCCGACAATGTCACCGTTAAGGTCGCCGTTAATATCACCGCTCATAATGCCGGTAATGTCGCCGTGAAAGTCACCGGATATATCAGATGTATAGAGACCTGTTATGTCACTTTCACAGTTTTCGTTAAATTCATCTTCATTATCGTAATCATTGTAAACATCGCCATTTTTGCAGAAATATGTAGTGTTTATGCTATGATTGCTATTAGTGCATATGGACAATTTATTGTTATGCAACAGAGCATTGGAAATTATCTTTATCACATTTTGGTTTACAATGTTATTCTTAGTGAGAAAAGAAGTGATATGTTTACCAAGTTCGCCGTCTTTACAGTTGATTATGGTAGATTCGGTAGTTTCGCCTGATGATTGTTGTAATATAGTTGCTTTACCATTATCGCTATCCGGTATTATTTTTATTGTTGTTTTCCCGGTATTTATTGTTATAGTTGAATTTGTGTTCATATTTGCTCTCCTTTTTAAAATCGTGACAGATATTCGTGTAACTTTTCAAGCCGCATTCCCATATCCTTCCTCCCAAGCTCATAAACGCTTTTCAGCCTGTCAGGATTTCTCTCCGTTCGGCTTATCGTTATCGGCTCAGACGGACGGATAATAAACACCTTGCCGCTTTGTTCAAGCTTGCATAGCTTGTCTATGCTTTCGTTGTAGACATTGTGACGGTTTTCAAGCGCCTTGCACAAGTCGGGAAATTTACCATAGAACGAGCGTATCAGCAGCTTGTTCATCGGCTTTTTGCGGTAGTTCATATCACGGGTGAGGATTACCACCTGCTTTTTGTATCCCATTTCGGAAAAATGCTCAAACGGTATGCTGTCGGAAATCCCTCCGTCAAGATACGCTCTGCCTCCGATTATAACAGGCTTTGATATAAACGGCATCGAAGCAGAAGCACGGAGCATTTCCATATCCCGAAGTACGCTTTTTACCTGCAGATACTCCGGCTTTCCCGTTTTTACATCGGTCACCGTTGCATAAAACGGCACGCCCGATTTCTGATAGGTTTCGTCATCAAATATATCAAGCTCGTTCGGCACTTTGTAATAGGCATATTCCGTGTTGAAAAAGTCACCGCTTTTAAGTAACGGCTTTATCCCCATGTAGTTCCTGTCGCCGTTGAAGCGGCAGTTGTAGCGGATTACCCTGCCGTCCTGCCTTGACAGGAAATTCACTCCGAACACCGCACCTGCCGATGTTCCTATTATCCCGTCAAAATTTATATCATTTTCAAGAAGTACGTCAAGTGCGCCTGCCGTATACATTCCACGCATAGCGCCGCCTTCAAGCACAAGTCCTGTTTTCATAATGTTCTCCGTTAAATTTATTTGCCGTATTCGTTGTCAAATTCTTGTATTTCTCTGAGCATATCCTCAGTGCTGTCATCGCTCATATCGTACCATTCCATCTTTTTCAGATACTTGCCGAGCCAACTGTCGTAAAGAGCATTTGCCACGATCCCGACCTCGCTGAAAGAATCGTTACCGTCCCTGATAACAAAAGCAATCTGCTTATTATCTGTCGGCACTTCTTTAAAATTACACCCTACAAACGCTTCTCTTACTGTCTTATATACCGCATCCAAATCGTGTTGCTGTAAGCTCAGCACTTTTTCATTATCTATTTCTACCGTGATTTTGTATAAGTAATCCATACCTGCCGTCTTTTCGTAATATATTTTTAGTACCGCCATATTTGACAACATCCGCCCGATACGCTATAATATTCAGTGCGATAAGCGGATGCGCTGTGATAATATTCTATCACTTTTCGATATTATTTGCAATATGAAAAAGTCCGCCCGAAAGGAAATAATAAACAATATGGCTGAAATAATAGATGTTGCCGATATAAATATACCCGAGCTTGAAATATACACTCACCTGACAGATGCACGGCTTCGCAAGGTGTACGAGTATGAACACGGAATATTCATAGCCGAAAGTCAGACGGTTATAGAAGTAGCCCTTGATGCAGGCTGTAAGCCGATTTCGATGCTCACAGACAGAAAGTATATCAATGACCGTGCAAACGGCATTATAGAGCGGTGCGGTGATATTCCGGTATATACCGCCGACAGCAAGATAATGTCCGGGCTTACAGGCTATGAGCTGACACGGGGAATGCTCTGCGCTATGGAGCGTCCTGCGCCGAAAAGGGCAGAGGAGCTTTGCAAAAACGCACGAAGGATTGCCGTGCTCGAAAATATAGCCGATGTCAGCAACACAGGAGCAATAATTCGCTCAGCGGCGGCACTCGGCATAGACGCTGTGCTGATAACCCCGTCCTGCTGTGACCCTCTTTGCAGGAGAGCCATAAGAGTAAGTATGGGAACGGTATTTCTTATCCCGTGGGGATATATAGGCGAGGATGAGCATTGGTGGCAGTCGCACGGCCCCGCATATCTTAATTCGCTGGGCTTTAAAACAGCGGCAATGGCACTCACGGATAACTCGGTAAGTATTGATGACAAGACGCTTCAGAGCGAGAAAAGGCTTGCTATAATACTCGGCTCTGAGGGTTACGGACTGTCGCAGAAGACTATAGACGGCTGTGATTATACGGTAAAGATACCGATGTATCACGGTGTCGATTCGCTCAATGTCGGTGCGGCAGCCGCTGTCGCATTCAGAGAGCTGAGAGTAAGAGAATAATAAAAGGGCTGAATTGCAATCAAGCAGTTCAGCCCTTTTATTATTACATTATGAATATTAAGTTATCTTATAAAATCCGTTCTTACAACCGCACTTGTATCGGGCAGTGGAATGCCGTTCTTTCTGCCAAGCTCAAAGCACTTCATCATCCACGCCATGTTCTTTGCAAGGTTCTGCATTGTCTGCATGCCCTCAAGATCCTGCTCGGCTTCACCGGGTACTCTGCCGTATACCATGTTCCAGTAGGTAGAGCCGACAACAGGCATCTGTGCTATGCCGAAATACTTGTTCAGGCAATCGAACGATGCTGAACTGCCTCCTCGTCTTGCAACCGCAACCGATGCACCGGGCTTGAATCTGAAAGCCGCACCGCCCGCATAGAATGCTCTGTCAAGGAATGACAGGATACGTCCGCTCGGGTGAGCATAATATACCGGTGTACCGAACACAAATCCGTCCGCTTCTTTAGCTTTTGCTATAAATTCGTTTACATCGTCATCGTTGAAAGCACAGCCTTTTTCACTGCACTGTCCGCAGCCTATGCAATCTCTGACAGGCTTTCCGCCCATCTGGAATATCTCGTATGAAATGCCCTCGTTTTCAAGCGTCCTGCCTACTTCAAGCAGTGCGGCGTTGGTATTGCCGTTCGCCTTCGGACTGCTGTTGAGCATCAATACCTTCATTAAAATCGCTCCTTCAAATAATATATTGCAATTTTGCGTTACAGATTATATCACCTTAAATAAAAATAGTCAAGGCAAAATTTACCGCATAATTTCATGCTGTTTATCATTCCGTCATTCCCACAACCTGCCTATACATTTCTTCATCGTCATAAATAAGATAAAAGTCGGTCGGAACAAAGTATTTCTCCTGTAATACCAAGCTCAGCTCATCCGCAAATTTCTCCGTGCTTTCATGCTTACGGGTTACGACCTTTTCGCTGTCTGTCGGATAAATTTTAAGTGCGGTATCGTTAAATATCCTCTGCCATAATTCGCTGTGTCTGCCGCAGAAATGATACTCGGTTTTACCGAACTGAGTTATCATCAGCAGTGCCTCGTTTTCGATAAATTCGCTGTTATCGGTGTTGTTTACAATATAGAATATCTGTGCAATATGTTCATTTACTGGTGTAATTGAACCTGTCAGCAATTCGACACCGTACAGATTATCCCGTAGCTTTTCACATCTGTCCATTTATTCTTCCTCCGGGTAAATTATGCCGTGTTCCTGCCGGAACCTTGTCATTATCTCCATAACATCGGCGGTGTAGTCAAGGCACATTACGTTTTTGTCGCCGTTTACCGCCTTTTCCATATCGGTTATTTCATAGTAAAGTGCATCGGAATTTTCACCTGCGCCGACAAGCTCCGTCCTGCCGTCCGTATAGGTTATTTTTGCTTCCCACGCTCTCGGATATTCCATGATCTCGATATAGCCGTTTTCGCAGGAAATCATAGCACGCTTGGGCTGTTTTGAATGGAGCGACAGCATAACGGTTGCCATCTGTCCCTCCTTGTCCGACAGCAAAAGGCTCGCCTGTTCGTCAACTCCAGTCGGTGCGGTTTTAAGCTGTGACAGCATATTATCCGGCTTTGAATCGAAAAACCAACGGATAACAGACAAGGCATACACGCCTATATCAAGCATTGCACCGCCTGCAAGGCTTCTGTTGAAAAAGCGGTTTTTCATATCGTATTCCTTGAAACTGCCGAAATTCATTGTGATAAGATTCACTCTGCCGAGTGTGCCGCTTTTCAGAATTTCATTCAGCTTTTTATATATCGGCATATGATAAACCGTCATCGCTTCACCGATTACAACGTTGTTTTCGTCGGCAAGTGCGATAAGTTCACCGAGTTCGTCACTGTTCAATGTTATCGACTTTTCAACAAGAATATGCTTTTTGTTTAAAATCGCCTTCTTCATAAAGCCGTAATGCGTGTTGTGCGGAGTGGTGATGTAGATTATATCGACATCGGGGTCGGTGAACATTTCATCATAGCTGTCATACACCTTGCCGATATTGTGTTTTTCGGCAAAAGCCACAGCCTTGCCGTGTGTCCTGTTACCTACGGCAAACAGATTTCTTCCGTTTTTCTGCAAAGCGGCGGCTGTTTCATTGGCTATAACGCCCGTACCGAGTACCGCCCAGTTGTAGTTTTTCATAATATGCTCCTTATAAAGCCGTAATGCGTGTTGTGCGGAGTGGTGATGTAGATTATATCGACATCGGGGTCGGTGAACGTTTCGTCATAGCTGTCATACACCCTGCCGATATTGTATTTTTCGGCAAAAGCCACAGCCTTGCCGTGCGTTCTGTTACCTACGGCAAACAGATTTCTTCCGTTTTTCTGCAAAGCGGCGGCTGTTTCGTTTGCGATTACGCCCGTACCCAGTACCGCCCAGTTGTAGTTTTTCATAATATGCTCCTTATAAAGCCGTAATGCGTGTTGTGCGGAGTGGTGATGTAGATTATATCGACATCGGGGTCGGTGAACATTTCATCATAGCTGTCATACACCTTGCCGATATTGTATTTTTCGGCAAAAGCCACAGCCTTGTCATACGTCCTGTTACCTACGGCAAACAGATTTCTTCCGTTTTTCTGCAAAGCGGCGGCTGTTTCATTTGCGATAATGCTTGTACCCAGTACCGCCCGGTTGTAGTTTTTCATAATATGCTCCTTATAAAGCCGTAATGTGTGTTGTGCGGAGTGGTAATGTAGATTATATCGACATCGGGGTCGGTGAACATTTCATCATAGCTGTCATACACCCTGCCGATATTATATTTTTCGGCAAAAGCCACAGCCTTGCCGTGCGTCCTGTTGCCTACGGCAAACAGATTTCTTCCGTTTTTCTGCAAAGCGGCGGCTGTTTCATTGGCTATAACGCCCGTACCCGGTACCGCCCGGCTGTAGTTTTTCATAATATGCTCCTTTTAGATACAGCGGTTGAAAAGAAAGCTTCCGCCGGCGGTTTTTATTTGCCGTCAACGGAAGCTTTTCTGTTTAAATGTGTTTTGTACTCCCGTCAATAATTCTCAGCGTGTACTTCAAAGTAGCTCTGCGGATGATTGCATACGGGACATACATCGGGAGCCTTTGTGCCTACTACGATATGACCGCAGTTGCGGCACTCCCACACCTTGACTTCGCTCTTTTCAAATACCTGTGCGGTCTCTATGTTCTTTAACAGTGCACGGTATCTTTCCTCGTGGTGCTTTTCAATCTCGCCTACCGCCCTGAACTTAGCGGCAAGCTCAGGAAATTCCTCTTCCTCGGCTGTCTTGGCAAAGTTTTCGTACATATCTGTCCATTCGTAGTTTTCGCCGTCTGCGGCAGCCTCAAGGTTTGCCTTTGTATCGCCTATTCCTGCAAGCTCCTTGAACCACATCTTAGCGTGTTCCTTTTCGTTATCTGCAGTTTTCAGGAAAAGGGCGGACATCTGCTCATAGCCCTCTTTTTTCGCTACGGATGCAAAATATGTATACTTGTTTCTTGCCTGAGATTCTCCGGCAAACGCTTCCTGAAGATTCTTTTCGGTCTGTGTGCCTGCATACTTGCTTTTAGCCATTTTTTTCATCCTCCTGTATTGCGGCTTGCTTACAATTAAGAGTTGCCGTTTATTTACTTTGATTATAGTACGGGGGCAGGGATTTGTCAATAAGGCTATGATGCAAAAGATGTTTCTTGACAAAAGATTTTAGCCTGTTTATAATGAACATATCTTATTATGTTATGAAAGGGAGACTTGATGGCAGAACCGGTTACGGCAAGGCAAAACGCTATTTACGATTGCACACATATATATCTTGATGCTTTCGACAAAAAAGGACCAATCGGAGATTTGTACTGTGAAGCGGTTGCGGAGTATCTTGAACGGTTTATAAAAACAGAGAATTGTTTTATGTATACGTTGATTGAAAAAGATGCTATAGTCGGATTCCTGACAGCCTGTGAGATTCCCGGAATATTATCAAGGAATATCAAAATTGATACGGTTGCCATTGCACCTGAATATCAGAATAAAGGCTATGGAACTGTTATGATGAACGAATTTTTCAATCTGTTTGAAAATGCCGTGTTTTCTTTAGAAACAAAAAGAAACAGCATTTCGTATAATTTGTACAGCAAAGTCGGATTCAAAGAGGTAAACGGATGCTTAATCTATGTGTAAATATGACAGTAAATAAAAAACCGCCGCAGACAGCGACATTTGTCTGTCTGCCGCACTTGAACGGATAGTTTTTTCGCCTTTTTCTGTTTCAAATAGGATTACTTCCTTTTAGTTGCAATTCAATAAAGACTTGCTTAACAAGGTTTAATCCGTCCTTATATTTCTCGTGGTGGTCAGCCCACCGTACAAGCTGCCAAAAAGAAAATGTTTCATTTGGCTCAATAATCACCTTATTGATTGTTCTTGCGGCAAGTTTAAGATTATGTACCTTGTTAATTTGATATTTCATATCAAATCCACTGTTTTCATTCATCATAAGTGATGAAGTTTCAAATACCGTATTAGGCAATAGTGCCTCAGATTTATTTTTGGCGTATTTGTTTCCGTCTATCAGCATTTCTAAATAGAACAGTTTTTTCCTTTGCCATTTACGGATAGGAAGTAAAAAGGGAAACACCTGTGTCAGTCTTTTTCTTTTCTTAAATTCACCCTCTTAGTTTGTTTCTCCCAGATATTCTTCAAGGCATATTCCTTGTTTGTATATTTCAGTAGCCGCATTAACACCGACATATCGGTAATGCCATGGCTCGTTGGCTATACCTGTGATTGCAACTTTATTCTCTGGATAGCGATATATAAACCCATAGCGATAGGCATTTTGAGCGAGCCAGTTATAAACCTCATAACCATATGAATTTATGCCATCAGCATTTATATCAACGCCAAGACCAAGTTGATGTTCACTTGTTCCCGGAATAGCAACCCAGCGTTCTGTTTCTGTTTTTGCGTCGGATTCAGAATATCCTTTTTCGATATACTCCGCCATCGATTCATCGTATATTTGCTGTTGCTCCTGCTCTGTTCTGTAGCCGGAGGCAACAACAGGATATACACCATCATCCCTCATATCATCAAACATTTTCTGAAGCTGAGGGTATATTCTGCTGTCCACGCATTGTCCGTTTGATAGTTCTGTTAAATTGATTTCACTGTCAGTTTCAAGGGGATGCCATTTATTCACCAGTATCAAGCACCATTCTCCATCTGCTTCATTTTCATTACCAAAATCAATGGAAGGCAATGATGCCTTGTTGTATATATCTGTCCCTGCAAAACGCTGAACAAAGATGCAGGCTAATGCTATCAGTAAAATCAGGATGCAGATAAATAAGTGGGGACGGCGGTTCTTGGTTTGTTGGGTATGAGTTGACATCGTTTTTCCTCCCTGATAAGCTAAAAAAAGCACGCTTGCTTTTGGTACTGTAAGTGTACCAAAAGCAAGCGTGCTTTTTTTTCGTTTCCCCACAAGAGTTTCCTATGTTTTCCTGCGGAATTTCTTACGATTTTCCTACAGGAGCGGAAGAGTGACTGTAAATTCGATTTGCTCATTTTCACTTTTTGCGGTAATTGTTCCGTTATGAAGCTCAACGATTTCTTTTGCAATTGCAAGACCCAATCCTGCACCTCCGCTTCTGGAACTTCGTGCAACATCAAGACGATAAAACTGTTCAAAAATGCGTACAAGCTTTTCTTTTGGAATGGTATTGCCGCAATTGGTAAACTGAATACACAAATTTTCACCGTTTTGTTTTACAGCAATATGAATAGTGCTGTCATCAAAGCTATAATTCACTGCATTTCTCAGCAGATTATCAAAAACGCGCTGCATCTTATTGACATCGCACTTTATCATAGTGTCTGGGGCTATTTCAAGCTCACATTTTAAATTCTTCTCTAAAAACATTGGTTTGAACTCGTATGTAAGTTGTTCAAGCATACGGGTCAAATTGACCCTGCTGTACTCAAGAGTGATATTAGAAAGATTAAACCGCGTGATTTCAAAAAATTCGTTAATTAAATCCTCAAGATGTTCTGCTTTTTCCAAAGAAATTGACAAATACTTTTCTCTTAATTCTTCGGAAATTTTGTTTTCGTCCCGCAGCAAAGTTAAATACCCAATTACTGAGGTGAGTGGGGTTTTCAAATCGTGGGCAAGATAAACAACAAGGTCATTTTTCCGCTGTTCTGAAAGCTCTGCTGCCAGTTTTCGTTGTTCAAGAGTATGCTTAATATGATTGATTTTCTTTTCGATTGCAGTTAATTCAGAAGGCAAAACAATATCTCCTGAATTTTCTTCTATCAGAGCATCTATACTACGGTTAATTTCTTTGAAATACTTGGAAAATTCATTTAGATAAAAGCGCAAAATAATTGCAAATAACAGTAAGGAAAGCACTACGTAGAAAATACTCATATAATCTCTAATATATATTGAATATACATTATAAGCTCGGTCATAATCATGGTAGACAAAATTATCCAAAAAACCCACAAAAGTGTCTGCTATGTGCCCCTTTAAAAATAGAGAGTACAAGGCTGCTAAAAAAGCAAACGCAAAAAACAACATTCCAAAAATTCTAATCAATAATTTGTTTTTAAGAAGACGATAATCATCTCTTTCGCTATTTCTTTTATTTTTCAATGGTATATCCCACTCCCCACACAGTTTTTATAAATTTCGGTTTTTTTGCAGGCTCATTAAGCTTTTCCCTCAATCTTCCGATATGAGCCATAACAGTATTATTGTTATCAAGGAATTTCTCACCCCAAATATTTTCAAACAATTCCTCAGACGAAATAACTTTTCCTCTGTTCTCACACAAGTACCAGAGGATAGAAAACTCAATAGGTGTCAAAGTAACCTCTTTTCCATACAAAGTACATTTGTGAGTATTCTTGTTTATAATAAGTCCTCTTACATCATGTTCTGCAATGGGAGCATCTTTTTCCTCGGTATTAGCCGCATTATTATAACGAACATAACGACGAAGCTGTGTTTTTACTCTTGCGACAACCTCCAAAGGGTTGAATGGTTTTGTAATGTAATCATCAGCTCCGATGGTAAGTCCCATAATTTTATCAGTATCCTCAACTTTTGCCGTCAGAATTATAATAGGATAAAAATACTGTTCTCTGATTTTCTGACAAATACGAAATCCATCAATATCTGGAAGCATTACATCTAAAATTGCCAAATCCATTTTTTGCGTTTCAATACATCCCAAAGCATCCAGACCATTATAGAATTTATGTACCGTGTATCCGTCATTTTTTAGATATACCTCAATTAAATCGGCTATCTCTTTTTCATCGTCTACAATTAAAATACTTTCATTCATAATCAGCTTTCACGCTCCTTATCAACATCATCTGGTAACGCTTCCATAATATCTCCAAAATCACATTTCAAATATTCACATATCGACAACAAGACAGGTAGCGTAACATTTTGATTTTTGCCAAGCTTAGCTTCTATGTACTCCTTTATCATTTTGTAGGTCACTCGTTCTTTGGGCTTATATTCTTCGGCTCTTTTAGCGATATTATCAAGCGGAACTTTTCCCTCACCCTCGCCAAACTCAACTTTTACGTTGATATGTCCGTCTGGCTTTTTGTGGAAAGGAGGACAACGCACTCAACGTGGTTTGTGCCGCTGAACATATCGACTGCTACGCACTTGTCGGTGGAGTAGCCGAGTTCGGCGAAACAGGCGCAGTCACGGGCGGCGGTGGCGGCGTTGCAGGAGACCATGACGATGCGGGGGGCGGAGAAGGCGGCTATCTGCTCGCATGCGTCCCTGCCGCAGCCCTTGCGGGGAGGGTCTACCATTATCACATCGGGGCGGAGGCTGCGTGAATGCAGTATCCGTGCGGCTTCAGCGGCATCGGCGCAGATGAACTCGCAGTTTGTTATGCCGTTTGCGAGGGCGTTCTGCTTTGCGTTTTCGATTGCCTCGGGGACTATCTCGACGCCGATTATCTTCTTTGCCGTGCGTGCCATGGAAAGCCCGATCGTGCCTGCTCCGCAGTACAGATCAAGCACCGTTTTGCCCTTCGGCTCCGCAAAATCACAGGCTGATGAATAAAGCTGTTCCGCACAGGGAGTATTAACCTGATAAAACGCCTTCGGAGCTATGTTTACGGCGTTTTTGCACATGATGTCACAAATGTAGTTTTTTGATGTCAATACTATCTCTTCATCGCCTAAAATTACATTAGTATCCCTGTTATTTACATTGATTACAGAACTTACTATCTCGGGATATTTTTCAAGAAGTCTGTCCGACAGAATTTTAATTTCCGGAACATTTTTTGCTACCACTATACATAGACATATTTCTCCGCTGTAATAGCCTTTTCTTAAATATAGATGACGTAATATACCTTTGTGCGTAGATTCATCGTAAGCGGTCAGATTAAGCCCGGTTGAAATTTTCAGAAAGTCGGCAGTGATTTTCGAAAAAATGTCGGGCTGTAAAAGGCACTTTTCGCAGGGAACGATTCTGTGCGAGTGGAAGGCATAGAAGCCTGCGATAAGATTTCCGTCCTTATCGGTGCCTATGGGTATCTGTAGCTTGTTGCGGTAGCCGTTTATATTGGTGTTGCGGATTATCGGCAAAAATTCGGGCGAAAGACCGCCTATTCTGGTGAAAGCGTCCTTTACGAACTGCTCTTTGGCTCTGAGCTGAGCCTCGTAGCTAATATGCCGCAGAGAACATCCGCCGCACTTAGTGTAAATGGGGCAGTCGGGAGTGACTCTGTCAGGAGAGGGGGTGATGATCCTCTCTATCTTGCCATAGCAGTAGGTTTTGTTTACTTTCAGTATCTTTACTTCAAGCTTGTCCCCTATAGCAGAAAACGGCACGAAAATAACCATGCCGTCCTTCTTGCCTATACCGGAACATTCGCTTGAAAGAGCCGTTATCTCAATTTCAACGATGTCGTTCTTTTTCATTATATCTGTCCTAAGCTGAGTGCCTTTAAATAAGCGTTTATAAAGCCGTCAAGGTCGCCGTCCATAACTGCGCCGATGTTGCCCATTTCGTAGCCTGTGCGGTGATCCTTTACCATTGTGTAGGGCATGAATACATAGGAGCGTATCTGTGCGCCCCAGGCGATCTGAAGCTGTTCGCCCTTGATGTCGGAAATCTTGTCGAGGTGTTCTCTTTCCTTGATTTCAAGCAGCTTTGACTTCAGCATACGCATAGCATATTCTCTGTTCTGATGCTGTGAACGCTCTGTCTGGCAGGCGCACACGATGCCTGTGGGGATATGCGTGATACGAACAGCGGAGGATGTCTTGTTGACCTTCTGACCGCCCGCACCGCTTGCACGGTAAACGTCCATCTTAATCTCGTCTTCGCTTATCTCAATGTCAATATCTTCATTGATTTCAGGCATTACTTCAACGGAAGCAAAGCTGGTGTGGCGGCGTCCGGAGCTGTCAAAGGGAGATACACGGACAAGTCTGTGTACGCCGTTTTCGCTCTTCAGATAGCCGTAAGCGTTTCTGCCCTCAATCAGTATGCTGGCGCTCTTTATGCCTGCTTCTTCACCGTCAAGGTAGTCGAGTACGGTTACCTTCATACTGTGCTGTTCTGCCCAGTGATTGTACATACGGTAAAGCATCTCGACCCAGTCCTGAGCCTCTGTACCGCCTGCACCTGCGTGGAATGTGAGAATCGCATTATTATGGTCAAATTCGCCTGAGAGAAGGGTAGCGAGCTTCTGCGATTCAAGCTCTGTTCTGAAATGCTTTGCAAGCTCCTGTATCTCGGGAAGCATAGATTCGTCATCCTCTTCCTGAGCAAGCTCGAGCATTGTCATTACATCGTCATAGCTTTCACGGAGCTTTTCGTAGCTCTGTACTATATTCTTATCTTCGCCTATTTTCTGAGAAATTTTCTGAGAATTTTCTACATCGTTCCAGAAATCAGGCTGTGCGCTCTGTTCTTCGAGCTTTGCTATTTCTGTTTTGAGATTATCAAGGTCAAGTGCGCCGGCAAGCTCTTTAAGCTCAGGCTCATAGCCCTCGAACTCAACTTTGAGTTCATCATATTCTAACATAGGTTACCGTTCCTTTCAATTTTGCAATACTGCTTTATTATATACCAAAAAATTTTTTTTGTAAAGCCTTGAAATCGTTTTCATTTTATGATATACTCAATTTATTCGGTGAAAACGCAGGTTTTCACAAAATTATTCCGGTAAGCTGTCTGTGAGCGGTGCATAGCGGCAGACGGGCGAATTACCGGAAAGGACGGATAAGTCTTAAAAATCAGTATTTCTGAAAAAAGTTGTGTAAGGAGTTTATTAACATGAGCGAGATCAAGAAGATCCACATGGGTCCTGCTAAATGTGCGGTTGACCTTGGCGACGGAAGTGAAAGAGGAGAGTATGTAAACCAGGATTATATCCTGAACAAGCTGGGCAGACCTCACAGAGCGGTAAGCCTTATGTATTGCTATTATCCGCTTGACGAAACATGGCCTGCAAGAGCGAGAAACGCTTTCAAGGACAAGGAAATCACATTCCAGTGGGATTATCCCTATGACGACTATTTTACATATAAGGGCGGTATCGGCGGAACAACCGACGACGAGCCTTTCACCTGTATGCGTGATGTAAGACGTCACGGACAGGACGTTATACTTACAATGACGATAGATCCGAATGTTACGGACGAGCATCTTGAACAGATAGGCAAGGAGCTTTCGACATTCGGCCGTATGCAGCTGAGAATCAACCACGAGGCTACAGGTAACTGGTTCTCATTCACAAAGCGTGCAACATATCAGCAGGTGGCTGATTTCTATATTCACGCCCGTGAGGTAATAAAGAAATTTGCTCCCAACGTACAGACTATTCTCTGTATCGGCGGTGTGGAGCATCCCGAAAAGGGCGGAGAAATCGAGATGGAGAAGGAATTTGCCGACGCTGTAAGAGCAACGGATATATGGTCTGTTGACAAGTACATGGCTCTCCACTGGGGCTGGCCTTTTGACGTTGCGGACGAGGGCGGAAACTCTTTCGGCAGAAGCAAGGTAGCTGATACATATAATCTTACTAAGCTGTCGGAAAAGCGTTACAGAGAACTTTGCGGCGGAGAAAAGAAGCCTATGGTAATGAGTGAGTTCAACGCTGACGGCGATGTAACGGGACCTTACGAGCAGGCTGAAATGGTAAAGGAATTTTGCGATATGCTCAAGAACGACAAGGATCAGGGCTGGTTCAACGGCTTTACATTCTATCAGTTCCGTGACAGAGGCAGACTGGGACTTGAAATTGAGGATCCGAACAATGCTGACTGCGGTATTGAGCAGCCGGTAATGCAGACCTACAAGGAAATTATTCACGATGAATATTTCTATCCTGAAATGAAAAGCGAGGGTGACGCACAGTTCCCTGTAAAATTACGTTGGGGCGGTTCTGAGGACGCTGAGGGTATCGAGATACCTCTGCACTTTGAAAAGAACCCCACATTCTGCGAAATCACATTTGAGGACGAGGACGCAGAGCTTAATCTTATGATGGAGATCAACGGCAAGTGGTTCTACAAGGCACCTCACGCAAAGACGATAGATTTCATGTCGGCATTCTTTGAAAAGCCTCTTGACGGTGAAGCTGACATGATGCTCAAGATATTTGCGCCTCCTGCAAGCGGTGAGAACGTAAATGACGGCAGTGAGGACTGGATGCTGAATACTTATTCGACTATCACGAAGATGCCGAATATCCGTATCAGATTTGCACCTATCTTAAAGTAAGTGGGCACCAAATAAGTATACTTCACCCCAAACAGCTATATTCGACATAAAAAATAATCGCAAGTTAAATCACTCAACACTAAGTGAATAACTTGCGATTTTTATTATCCTACAACTTGTTTTGTAGCTTTTATTTTCTCATCGCTGAACTTTACAACATCAGCAATGACAAGTTTCTGAATGGCTTTAATTAATGTTTCCATAAAGACAAAATCTATTTCTTTATCTTTAGAGGATATCGGAATTTTTACAATTTGATTTTTTAATATATCAACGTTAAATCTTGTACTTCCCCATGTAAAGTTAGAAAAAGTAAGGTTCATTGTTGAAATAAAGAATTGTGCATTTTCTTTTCTGAAATTTAACAATTTTGGGATAAGTATTTTTATTTTATCACCTGTAAAATACGGCTTTTCTTGATAAAATATAGTTGCTGTATCCTGTCCAAATGAGATTGTGTTTCCACTGTTAAGATAAATCGGATTTTCATCTATAAATCCTCTTTGACCATTATTATTACTCGTTCTTACTATATAAGGGTATCGTCCGTTTTCAATTATATTAATCTTATTGGCATCAAATCTGTGTGCTGTGGTTACAATATCAAAAAGTTGGTCTATTGTATATTCTTTCCAAAAGATTTTGTTGCTTTTAAGTTTATCCAAAGCTGACAGCTCATCAGCTGTCAGTTGCGTATCTTTCAGTCCAGAGACTGAAAGATACGCTTCCAGCTCCTCTATACGCTCCGCTTCCAGCTCCTCTATACGCTCCGCTTCCAGCTCCTCTATAAAGCTTTCCATAAAATTATAATCTATCTGTCCGTTTAATACCGGCAATTGTATTTTATATTTTGGAAGTTTATCTGTTGCATTAGAGGAATAATCGGTGAATAGTATTTGCAATTTGTTGATTGCTGAAGAGAAAAATAATCGTACATTTTCACTCTTTTTTCCATCTTTAAATACTAAAGCTTTAACTCTTGTACCAATATGAAAATCTTCATTTTGAGTTGTTGCATAAAATACGCCTCTGTCTGCTAAAGAAATTGTTTCTTCATAATGAAAAATTCTTCTGTTGCTGATATGCTCTATTCTTCTGGTTACTCCATTTTCAGTATTTTGATGACTTATTAATGGAATTTCCCCAGGGGAAGTTTTGCCTATTATAACGTCCCTTCCTGTATAAATATTAAACAAATCATCAATCCTGTATTCGCCCCACTCAACACTTGCCAATTTCTCATTGAGTGAGGCATTTATTTTCCCAAGCGTTCGTTGTCCTCACTGCTCTTACCTTTTAAAAGTGTTGATACTTCCCAAGCAAGATAATCACTTACGGTCTTTTTGAAGTCCTCAAGCGTTGGGATTGTGTCAATTGGAGCAGACTGATTCCAATCAGCACCGTTTTCCGGGTCGATTTTACCCTCATAATATTCCTTTTCAGTGAAAATATTAAGTTCTGACTTGCCGAATCTGACAATGTCCGCAATTTCCTGATAGCGTTCTTTGGCGTGGTCCGTATCTCTTAAATTTACACTTGCTTTCTTTCTGTTGGTTCTTGTGTAGCCGTCATTAGAGAAATCGATAAACTTAACTGTATTCTTTGCGTGATGTGGTTCGCCGACCTTGAAAACATAAATATTTGTCTGAACACTTGACTTGCCAACAAACAAGTCAATCGGCATTTTAATGCTTGCAAGCAACGTACTATGCTTCAGTATTTCCTTGTTATATTTGACAGCTTTGCCCGAACCTGCCGAATTTTGAATGATAATTGCCGCATAGCCTTTTTCCATCATTGAGAGAGCTTTTTCAACAAAAATCATACCATTTCCATCAGCGGAATATGGGGGATTAAGCACAAATGCAGTGGCAGGAAAATTTTTTTTCGTTGAAATAAAGCCATAGTTTCCGTCAAAATTTTTCAAAGAGTCCTGATTCAAAATGTTGGAACTTCCGTCGCCCATTAAAATCATATTTAAGATTGCAAGCATATAGATTTGCGGCAGAATTTCAAGACCCAACAGCTGAGTTGTTTTAATTTTTGTGACTTTTTTCTGATATTCCTCAGGTGATGATATTTTTTCCTTTGCATCATCAATCATTTCATTCATTGCAGCAACAAGAAGTCCTGCCGAACCTGTTGCAAAGTCCCATACATAAGAATCTTTGTCAACTCTTGCAAGCTTTACAAGTAACCTTGCAACGTATGAAGGTGTAAGAACAACGTCATTCAATTTATCCTGAGTAAATCCAAGCCAGTTATACATTTCATTGAAGAGCATACCTGTAAAATCTGTTGTAATACCTATCTTATAGTAGATACCCAAGTCATCAACAATTTTCGAGAATACTCTTTTTATTTGGCTTTCTCCGTTTTCCGGTTTGTTTCTGTTTTCATCAACTAAAGTGTTTGAAAGTGTTCTGATAATCAAATCTTGCTTTTGTTGTGGTAACTGTTTTTTCTTCAAGAAAGATGTAATTTTTCTGATGATTTTATCTCCGTCAGTTTCACCGCTTTCGGTAGAAGATCCCAAATCAGATTTTTCAAGAGGTTTAACGCCCTCTGCACCAAGCGTTGCAATGATAGTAGCTGCAACAAGATATATTCTATCGTTTTCTCCCAATCCTGTTTCTTCTTTGTAGATGTCATTGTTAAGTTTAACAAGACTGATATTGATTTCTTTTTCACGCTTTTCTTTGAGTTTATCAATCTCTGCCTGAGTAAGACTGAGTTCATTAAGCTTTTCTACAAACTCATCAAAATGTGACGGCTTTAAAAAGGAAAGGTCTGTATAATCTCCAACTCTTTGACCAAAGCCAAGATTATTTTTGTCAGCTGAAACATAATAAACACCAATCTCGTGCTGAAGTTTTCCAAACTCATCTTTGTATCCGGTTACACCTATTGCAATGATTCTTGTATAGCTTGTGTAGTGTAAAATCGCATTCGCATAATGTATCGCACCATTTACAGCATACGACTTAATATTCGTATAGTTTGGTTCATTTTTATCTTTTTTGTTATCTACGATTCCGTCAGTATCCAACTTTACGAGTTTATCTTTGTAACCTTTATATTCAATAAGAACAGGATAAAAAGTCCCATACTTATCTTTCAACAACAGTTTAGCATCAGGTCTGTTACCACCTTTGCCACCACTCTTTGAATGATATTCATCAAGAGCCTTATCTATTTCCGAATTAAGTGATGCTTGTTCAAGTTTATAGTCAAGGCCATAGCTTTTCAGCCAGCCGTTTACCAAGTCAGCTATATCCGGTTCAACAGATTGTACTTTGCTTTTATTAGCCATATTATCCTCCGCAAAATTTTTATTTAATCAAGTTTCAATATATTTTTTTATTATACCACATTATCGAAAGCCTTACAAGACTTTTAAGATGAGTTTTGAAAAATTTGTCTGTACTGCTATATCAACATTTCACAAAAATACTTATGAACATTCTGTAAATTCTGCTAAAAACAGGGTGCGTTTTGCTGATTTTTTGCATATAAGGTGAGGGGGAAAATAAGGTAAAAACGAACGGCTAACATAAATCGTCGCACTTCGTTCGCAGTTCATCAGCTTGTTAGGGACGCTCCGTTTCCCTAAGACCCTTTAATTTGATGACTATCTTCAGAAAAATAAACACAAAAAATGAAAGTGAGGACACAGAAATGGAACGAAAAGTGAGATACGATCGTAAGCTACCGATAGTTCTTTTCATAGGACAGCACTTCTCGGGTTCGCTATTCGAATCAATATACTTGTCATTGCATATGTACAAAGCGTTGGATGCACACGCTTAAGTTGTCCTTGCCGTGCTTGCCCTCACAAAACATAAATAGCTGAAAAAATCAATAACTACGATTCAACGGAAGAAGCACGAGGGATAGTGCGGTTTTGGGAGGGTTGGTCCGGGCGCAAGGGTGGCGGTGCTTTTGAGAGGGTTGTGGGTGGTGGGACGGTGAAATGATAATATCGTAAAATCGGTATATATATTTACTTTGTATTTATTTATTTCCACAAAAAATTCTATAATTATTTGTCGGTTTTGTTGAAAATGATGTGAAAACGTGATTTAAATTTGACTTTAGTTACACAATGTGATAAGATAAACCTATATAAAGACGGTCAAAAACCGTATTGTTTATCCTTTGTGTGAGGTAGCGGAATGAAGAAGAACAAGAATGTATATGACGGGGCTGAAATGGTTCCGGAGAACGTTGAAAATACACATAAGAAAGGGAAATCTCTTACCGGCAGAATATTCAGGTGGATGTGTCTTGCTGTCGGCGGTTCGCTTATGCTTGTCTGCATAATCAATATACTGCTGAGCTATACATATCTTAAGCAGGCGCTTGTGAATGAGATGGACGAGGTAGTGCATACTGCATCGAATACTATTTCAAATCAGCTTGAATCTGTTATAAACGCAATAACGCAGATTTCTGCCGACGCCGATTTTTCTGACGTTGCAGATGTATCTGCGATACGCTCGAAGTGTATTTCTGTTGCAAGAGATAATTCTATGTATGTCAAGGTCGATATGACGGACAGGGACGGTAAGGGACTTAATGACGACTCTCTCAACTGGTCGGACGATCCTGCATATCGTGAGGTAATAGAAACCAATAAAGCGGTTGTCGGTGAGCCTTATTTCTACGAAAAGACGGGTAAGGTCGTTATGGACGTTACCGTGCCTATAATTTCAAACGATATAAATAAGCTACTGAGAGCGGTGCTTCGTATAACCGTTGACGTGAATGTATTCTCGAATGTTATCGGTCAGATCTCGATCGGGGATACCGGCTATGCGATGGTGGTTGACGCTAAGGGAAATATAATCGCACATCCGGACTCGGAACTGATACCGCAGCAGATGAATTATATCAGTCTTGCTTCGCAGGACGGCTCATATCAGGCTATGGCTGATTGCGTTTCATCGGCAATTGCGGGTGAATCGGGATTCGGCGAGGTTAAGCTTGACGGCGTTTCAAAATATGTCAGCTATGCGCCTATAAGCAATGCGGAAGGCTGGAGCTGTATAATGGTTGCGACACCGTCTGAGCATACGCAGAGCATTTATAATTCTGTTGTTATCGGCACTATTGTAGCGGTCGTATGCTTTGCGCTGTCGGTACTGCTTATAATAACGATAGTGAAAAAGATAATTTCGCCCGTAAAGCAGTGTTCGGACAGAATCGTTACGTTATCGCACGGCGATCTTCACCAGCAGGAACTTGACTTCGGCAAGAAAATTGACAAGGAAATATCTCAGCTGAGCGAAAGCACGAACCTTATCAGCAAGAATATAAATGAAATCATATCCGACATCGACACTATGCTAAGAACGCTCGGAAACGGCGATCTTACATATAAGCCGGCTGATGTTTATCTCGGTGACTTTGCGCCTATCAGGCAGTCATACGAATCTATAATGATCTCACTTAATAAGACGATGGACAAAATAAGCAAGGCAGGTCAGCGTGTTGCTACAGGCTCTGAGCAGGTGGCATCTGCGGCAGGCAGTCTTTCGGGCGGTGCGGCAAAGCAGGCGGCATCGGTCGAGGAGCTTTCGGCATCGCTTACCGAGGTTGCGGAAAAGGTCAACCGTAACGCAGTGAGAGCGGAAAACGCCGCTGAGAATTCGGCTCAGGCTACAAAGCTTGTTGAATCGGGCAACGAACAGATGAACGGTCTGCTTGGGGCTATGCAGGAAATCGGAGAAACATCCGGCGAGATCGAAAAGATAATAAGAGCGATAGACGATATTTCGTTCCAGACGAATATACTTGCGCTTAATGCGGCGGTAGAGGCGGCAAGAGCGGGTGACGCAGGAAAGGGATTTGCTGTTGTTGCGGACGAGGTAAGAAATCTTGCGGGCAAGGTTGCTGAGGCGGCAAGCACAACGACAGAGCTTATCAAGAACTCGATGAAGGCCGTTGAAAACGGAACGATGATCGCAAACAAGACGGCACAGACGCTGACCGAAATCGTCAATACGACAACTGCCACAACAAAGCTGGTAGGCGAAATCTCAATGGCTTGTGCAGAGCAGGCTGAGGCTATAGAGCAGATCAATGTCGGCGTTGATCAGATCTCTTCGGTAGTACAGACAAATTCCGCTACAAGCGAGGAATGTGCGGCTTCTGCACAGGAACTTTCGGTACAGGCAAATCTGCTTGACGAGATGGTATGCGGCTTTACGATCGACAAGGAACTTGTTGCCCGTGAGGATGCGGCAGAGGATGAAGAACCGTCTGAGGAAGAGGAAAACGCTGAAAACGGGGAAGAACCCGAATATGAGGATGACGACCCGGACGATGACGAAAACTGAATTTCTTAAAACAGGCAACAATATATAACTGATCCCTCCTGCATTATTACGCAGGAGGGATCGTTTTGTCAGTATTCGTCTTTTATGCGGAATAAGGTTTCGTGGGGGTCGGGCTGACGGTCGGCAACGTACATATCGTTTATCACGATGTAGCGGCTGTCCTGAAGGGTCTGTACTACTTTGTCAATGTCTTCCTCAGTGCCTTGAGCCTCCATTTCGACCGAGCCGTCGTAGAGATTTTTTACCCAGCCTGTTACGCTGTAGAGCGAGGCGGCATTCTGCGCCCGGTAGCGAAAGCCGACACCCTGAACTCTGCCTTTGAAGAAAAAGTGCTTTCTGATTATGTTTGTGTTCATTTTTGCCTCCGTCAGAATGTGAATATGTCTTTATCAAGCTCTTTCACAAGCTTATCGCTGTAAAGCTCCATTTCTTCGGGGCTTTGTGAGCTAAGAGGCTCGATTATGCCGATCGTCATCATACCTGCCTGCCTTGCGGCTTTGAGAGAAGCGGATACGTCATCGAGCATAATGCAGTTTTCGGGCGGTACGCCGAGCGTTTTTGCGGTATCGAGATATATGTCGGGGTACTGTTTGCCTTTGCCGAAAACGGCGGCGGAGCTTATCGTTTCAAACATTCCCCACAGTCCTGTGTGATGAAGCACGGGGGTGTAAAGCTCGGGGGTCTGCGAGGTGCATACGGCGGTCTTGTAGCCGCTTTTCAGAGCAAGCTCAACCGTTTCACGAGCGAAGGGTTTTAGTTTTACGTTGTGTCGGTATTCGTCTATGGCGAGATCTGTCCATTCCTGCATAAGCTGTTCGGGCGTTTCGGGAAGACTGAAAAGATCTATTGTGTACAATGCTGTTTCGTAAAAAGAGCGGTGGCTGCATTGCCTGCCGTAATCATCGGGCGGAGTTATGTCACGTCTGCGCAGAAATTCCTCGTCAACGTACTGCCAGACGTACATCGAGTCGAGCAGAGTGCCGTCAAGGTCGAACAGCACGGCTTTTATATCGTTCATATTCTTCTCCTTTCTAAGCTTATATATACTGCTATTGTATCACAATAAGGCTGTGGGGTCAATAAGATTTTACGGACGATTTTCGTGTATGCGGCTTGCAAAATGCGTGGATTTATGGTATACTGAATTAAAAGAAATACAGAGAAGAATAAAGGAAAGAAAAGAAAATTGGAACAGACAAAAGAAAATAAGATGGGCGTAATGCCTGTAAATAAGCTGCTTGTTACAATGTCGCTTCCTATAGTTATATCAATGCTTATCCAGGCAATGTATAACCTTGTTGACAGCGTATTTGTGGCACAGATAAACCCGGACGCACTGACCGCTGTAGGTATGGCGTTTCCGATGCAGAGCCTTATGATAGCGTTTCAGACGGGGCTTGGCGTCGGAATGAATGCGCTTGTATCACGCTATCTCGGACAGAAGAAGCCTTATGAGGCAGGTCTTGCGGCAACGCATGCGCTTATTCTTACCGCTTTGAACTATGTTGTATTTTTAATAGTAGGGCTTACGGCGATACCTGCGTTTTTCTCGATACAGACACATTCTGAAATCATAGCGGGATATGGTGTTGAATATCTGTCAATCGTATGCTGCGGCTCGCTCGGATTATTCTTCCAGATATACGGCGAGCGTATATTGCAGGCGACGGGCAAGACACTGCTTTCGATGGTGTCGCAGATACTCGGTGCGGTTATAAACATAGTGCTTGATCCTGTGTTTATTTTCGGTGTTGATTTTCTCGGAATACCCGCAATGGGCGTTACGGGTGCGGCAATCGCCACTGTAACAGGTCAGATAATAGCGGCGGCGGTAGGATTTTTACTGCACCACTTTCACAATAAAGAATTAAGGCTTGTATTCAGAAAATTCAGACTGAATCCTGGTACGATAAAGACGATATATGCCGTCGGAATACCTTCTATTATAATGAGTGCACTGGTTTCGGTGCTGACGTTCGGTATGAATATAATACTGAAAGCGTATGAGCCTGCGGCGGCTACGGTATTCGGCGTATACTTCAAGCTGCAGAGCTTCGTGTATATGCCTGTGTTCGGTATGAATAACGGAATAGTTCCTATCATAGCCTATAACTACGGGGCAGGAAAGCCAAAGCGTATAACGGATACGCTGAAGCTCGGTGTTATCTGCTCGGTTGCGATAATGATAGTCGGACTGCTGCTGTTCCAGCTTATACCGGTGCAGTTACTGGGTATGTTCGCTCCGACTGACGATATGATAAGGCTCGGTGAAACGGCGCTCAGAATATTCAGTGTATCGTTTGTATTTGCCGGAGTGTCGATAGTGTTAAGTTCGGGTTTCCAGGCGCTCGGAAACGGCTTTTACAGTATGATAGTATTTATAGTAAGACTTATTGTGCCGACACTGCCTTTTGCGTGGCTGTTCGGCATTATCGGAGGGGTTGACTGCATATGGTGGTCGCTCCCTGTAAGCGATTTGTTAGGACTTATTGTTGCGATACTCCTTATGCGCAGGATCTATAAGAATGTCATATCGAAAATGTATGACAAACAGGATGAATCCTCGGCACAGGTACAGCAGGCATAAGAATAAAGCACAAACGGAGGAATGATTATGGGAAAAATAATCACTATTTCAAGACAGTACGGAAGCGGAGGAAGCGAGATCGGCAGAAAGGTCGCAAAAGCACTTTCGATCCCGTATTACGACAGGACGATAATTGATGTTACCGCAAAGGAAAGCGGATTTGATCCCAAATACATAGAACGTGCGGAGCAGACGACAACGACCAGTTTTCTTTACAATCTTGCGATAAACGGTATGTACACACAGCCGCTTACCGACCAGCTTTTCTCGGCGGAGTGCAGAGTTATCAAGGCTCTTGCGGATAAAGGTCCGTGCGTTATAGTCGGCCGCTGTGCGGACTATGTGCTGAGGGAGCAGTACAGTACATTTGATGTTTTCGTGCATTCTACGGATGATTTCAGATGCGGACGTATCTGCGAGCATGACAATATAAGCAAGGACGAGGCGCTTTCGATTATCAGACAGAAGGATAAGGCAAGGCGCAGACACTACAAGTATTATACGGAACGTAACTGGGGCGAATCGCTGAATTACGATCTGTGCATCAATACGGCTACCTGCGGTATTGATGAGGCGGCTGAAATAATCGCTAAGCTTGCAGGCAAATAAAGACGTCGCATTCAGCGGCTGACGCCTTTAAGAATAGTAAAAAAATCGGCTGTCAATGGTGACTTTCAAATCACATTGGCAGCTTATTTTTTTAAAACAGTTAAACAGAGAAAATATTTGAACAGAAGGAACGGTGAACGATGGAATTTGTAATGCTCTTTTTTTCGGCAATCATCATTGTCTGCATTGTAGGCAATAAGCTGTCGGCAAGGATAGGCGTACCGAGCCTGCTTATATTTCTGGCGCTTGGTATGATATGCGGCTCGGACGGTATTCTGAAGATACCGTTTGACAACTATCAGCTCAGCGAGCAGGTGTGTACGGTATGTCTTATATTTATAATGTTCTGCGGCGGTTTTTCTGCCAACTGGAAAGCGGCAAAACCTGTTGCTTTGCGTGCGGGACTTTTATCCTCGCTCGGTACGATAGTTACGGCGCTTATTACTACGGCAGGCTGTCATTTCCTGATAGGATTTGATATAAAAGAGAGCTTTCTTATCGGTGCGGTTATTTCGTCTACCGATGCGGCATCGGTGTTCTCGATACTTCGTTCAAAGCAGTTAAACCTGCGTGGCGGTCTGGCTTCACTGCTGGAAATCGAGAGCGGTTCCAACGACCCGTTTTCTTATATGCTGACGGTCATTGCACTTGCGATAATGGCGGGTGATGATATTTCACAGCTTGGTCTTCTTGCGGTGCTGCAGATAGTCCTCGGTGTTGCGTTCGGCTTTGCGATGGGATTTGCCGCAGTATTTGTAATGAAAAAGGTGAAGCTGTCGAAAAACAGCTTTGACATAATTTTTATGATGGCGATGATATTTGCGGCATATTCCGCACCTATACTGCTCGGCGGCAACGGATACCTCAGTGTATACATAGCGGGTATCATCATCGGTAACAGCAACATAGGAGAGAATAAGGCGCAACTTGTACATTTCTTCGACGGAATCACGGGGCTGAGCCAGATAATGCTGTTCTTCCTGCTGGGATTGCTGTCGAATCCTTCACAGCTACCGGGCATAATACTTCCGGCACTTGCAATATTTGCGGTGATGACCTTTATATCACGTCCTGTTGCGGTGTTTGCAATATGCTCAAAGGGGTATACATGGGCTGACAGGCTGTTTATAGCGTGGTCGGGTCTGAGAGGTGCATCGTCCATCGTTTTCGCAATAATGGCTACGGTGAGCGATGTGTACACGGACAGCAATCTGTTCAATATAGTAGTGTGCGTCTGCCTTATCTCCGTTGCATTTCAGGGAACGTTACTGCCGAAGGTCGCAACGGGGCTTAAACTCATTGATAACGAAAGCAGTGTATTAAAGACGTTCAACGACTATCAGGACGAAACTCCGCAGTTCAATATGATGCGTATATTCGTATCGGATACTCACACCTGGAACGGACACAAGATAAGCGAGATAGATTTTCCCGATGATTCGCTTGTGCTTATGATAAAACACGGCGACAGCACTATCGTGCCGAAAGGCGATACGGTGATAAATGCCGGAGATGATGTTATACTCAGCATTCCGTCATACAGAGACAGCGGAAATATATTGCTCAAGGAATACGAGATAGGACCAAAGCATTTGTGGAAGGGAAAGACTATAAAGGAGCTTGACCTGCCGACTACGCTTCTTATTATAATGATAAAGAGAAACGGCGATATGGTCGTACCTAACGGAAGCACTGTAATAAAGCAGGGTGATATTCTTGTTGTAAGCGACCAGTCGCATATAGAAGAAAAGAAGAAAAAGGATAAGCACGGCGGTGACGAGCCGGATAAAAAGTCGGATAAAGCGGCTGAGAATAAAGAATGCGATGAAAAAGAGGGAGAGAAGGTGAGCGTGTAACAATTGACGGAACAACGATAATGACTTTCGGGCTTGAAATTAAAGGTCAGCTGTGATAGAATAAGGCTGACGGCTTTTGTAAATATGAAACTGCCGTGTTATATATGCGGCAGTTGCTTTTTTGTGAGGAAAATATGAAACGCAGTAAGAAAATATCGGTGCTCAGAGAGTGCGCTCGGAACAAGCATATATGCAGGTGCTTTTACGAATATGACAAAAGCTATTGGTATTACTATATCAATGATTTCAACGACAAATTTGTACTCGGGCAGGAAGAAAACGACTTTGAACTTAACGGATATACGATCCGCAACCTTGACGAACTGAAAAAAGCGGAAATCAAGAATGATGTCTGTGAAGAGATAAACAGACTGAACGGGGTTGCAGGGCAGATCAAAGCTCCCGGAATCGATATAAGTTCGTGGCAGAGCATATTCAATTCGCTTCTGGAGTGCGGCGAATGGGTGATAGTCGAGAATGAAAATGATGAGATATTCCATATAGGGATAATCTTAAAGGCAGGGAAGAATAAACTGACGATGAGAGAGTTTGACGCAGACGGAAAATGGCAGGAAGAAACCAAAATTCCATACAAAGAAATAACAAGCGTCAGCTTTAAAACAAGATATATTGATAACTGGAGAATGTATCTCGAAAGAACGAAAGAAGGATAAGTATGGACATTAAGGAAAACTTCAAGGGGCATTTAAGCACTATCAATCATCACAAGATGGAAGTAATGAGGCTGTGTTTCAAGGTCGGTCTTTATAAGCAAGGGCTTATGCATGATCTGTCAAAATACTCGCCGAAGGAATTCATAAGCGGCGTGGTATTTTACACGGGGGATAAAAGTCCGAACACTACGGAAAGACGTGCGACGGGAAAAAGCGAGGCGTGGCTTCACCATAAGGGAAGGAACAGGCATCACTTTGAATACTGGATAGATTACGGACAGGAGCCGGGTTCTGCGATGCAGGGAACGAAGATGCCTGTAAAGTATGTTGTGGAGATGTTCTGTGACAGGGTGGCGGCTTGTAAGACATATTATAAAGAGAATTATAACGACAGTATGCCGTTTGAATATTTCAACAAAAACAGAAAACACTATATGATGCACCCGGAAACTATGGAGCTTCTTGGAAAAATGCTGATAATGCTGAAAAGATACGGCGAGGAGGATACGCTGGTATACATAAGGGAGAGAATCCTTACCGGAAGGTATCCGAAAAAGACAGCGGTAAAAAGCTGATAAAATACATTAAATAGCAGAAAAATGCAGTATATAGAATATATAGACAGCTTTTAACGGCTGATTGTACAAAGTGCCTTTAAAAACAGAATTAAACGAGTAAGTTTTATGTAAATTTACTTTGAAAAAAACGTTGACAAATGTCGTTTTCCGTGATATAATAGACAAGCACTCAAACGAGAGGGCGCTTAAACAGAGGGTACTTGAGAAAGCCTGAAACCGCTTGAACAGTGAGAAAGATGGCAGTCGAGGGTACGGAGATGGACCGAAAAAACCGGAAGGAAGAAACGGCGGAAGCACGGTGACCGACTGGTAAAAAGTTCAAAACTCTGAAAAAAGAAATTTTAAAAATTTCAAAAAAGTGCTTGACAAACTCGAATGAATGTGATATAATAAATAAGCTGTCGCAAGAGCGGCACAAAGTTCCTTGAAAATTGAACAGTACAGAATTAAAAACATTACCTTGAGATTCT
>OJLA01000020.1_pt1 | contig 145311 bp, 161 predicted proteins | sample 1596611 | NCBI WGS metagenome assembly OJLA01 (sample SAMEA4350168, study PRJEB24818) | metagenome | biome: human; feature: gut; material: faeces | place: Denmark | collected 2013-09
CAAGAAGGCGGTCAGGCAGTTGACTGCCTTCTTAGTTTATATAAAATTGTTAGCCTTGACTTTATAAAACTATGTTGGATAATTAATTATACCTGTGAGGGTATAATGGAGGTGTGATTTATGAAACAGTGTATGGATTCCGACAATCTGCACAGATGGTTGAAAAAAATAATCGGCCAGGTTCAGATTTGGGGCGATTACAAACATTAATGATCTGTAACTGTTCAGTACCTGACCAGTTACCTAATCTACCTGATATACCCAGGTTCCCATTTCACGAAATTCACGGAGCATATCCGCCGGGGCGTTCATGTCCGTGATAATATTTTCTATTTTCTCCTGTCGCAAATTTTCTTGTTAATTTGCAGGTTTGAATATTATTCATTTTTTTGTATGTTTATTCATATTATATTTTATTTACTTTTTCTGTTTTATATTTGTTTTTTCTAAAAATTTGATTTATCTTTAGAAAGATTTTATAAAAAATTCCATTTCTTTGTTTTGCTGGTAATTTACTATTCATTATTTTTTTCATATAATATACAAATATTATATGAACTCCTTTCTTTACTTTTGTGATTGTTCTTTACTATTTATTTGTTCATCTAGTTCTTGTCCTTCTTGTATTGCTACTTTTATTTCTCCTATTAACTTTTTCTTTTCTTCATATTCTTTTACCTTTTTTTGATATCTTTTTTGGATCATTCCAAATATAGGATTAAATTTATTTCCTTTTACTATTGGTTCACCTATACTTTCTATAAATACTTGTCTTTCTTTTATTTCTTCTAATGTTAAGGATAAAATTGAAGCACTTGTTTTTATTGTTTCTAATACTCCTATACTTTGTAAATATGGTAATGTTTTTTGAAGATGTTTTAAATTTTTAGATACTATTAAATTTGTTAAATATTCTTCTCCATAATTTTGTTTTATATATTCAATATTTTCTTTTAATTGTTTTGAATTTTTAGTAAATACACTTCCCGTTACTTCTATTCCATTTTCTTTGCATACTTTCACTATTTCTTTTATACCAGTTGCAGTTCTTCTAAATACGCTTCCTGTTATTTCTATTTCATTGTCCTTGCAAACTTTAACTATTTCTTTTATTTCAAAAGCCCTTTTTAAAAATACTGTTCCTGTTACTTCTATTTCATTTTCTTGACATATTTCCACTATTTCTTTTACTTCTTCTGCTGTTCTATAAAATACACTTCTTGTTACTTCTATTTCATTTTCTTGGCATACTTCTATTATTTTTTTTATTTCATCTGCTGTTTTATAAAATACTGTCCCTATTACTTTTATTCCATTTTTTTGACATATTTCTACTATTTCTTTTATTTCTTCTGCTGTTCTTAAAAACACGCTTCCTGTTATTTCTATTTCATTTTCTTGACATACCTTCACTATTTCTTTTATTTCATCTGCGGTCTTATAAAATACACTTCCTATTACTTCTATTCCATTATCCTTACATACTTTCACTATTTCTTTTATTTCAGAAGTTCTTCTTAAAAATATACTTCCTGTTATTTTTATCCCATTTTTTTTACATATTTCTACTATTTCTTCTACTTCTGTTGCAGTTCTTCTAAATACACTTCCTATTATTTCTATTCCATTTTCTTGACATATTCGAATGATTTCTCTTATTTCAGTTGCACTTCTTCTAAACACACCATCTGTTACTTTTACTTCATTTTTCTGACATACTCTTACTATTTCTTTTATTTCATCAACACCTTTTCTGGAAATTGCCGCACTCAATATGTTTTCTCTTGTTAATTCTGGACATTTTTCTTCTATCTCTTGTATTCTTTCTACTGATACTCTTAAAATTGTAGTTATTTGTTCTATGTACTTTTTTCCATATCTATTTTCAGCTGATACATATTCATATGTTTTCTTTAATTGTTCTGGGTCTGTACTTAAAATATGTAAACATGTTTCTACATCTCTTGTATTTATTTTCTTTTCATTTAGAAATTTCCAGTTTTCTTTTATTGCTTCAATTTTTAAATATAATATACTTGGACATTTTTCTATATTATTTGGAGTTACTTTCAAAGTATCTCTTAAAAAGTCCAATACATAACAAATGCTATTATAATCTGCTTTTTCCAATACATTTTCATTATTTTTTATTAATTTTTTACTATCTAATCCATATTTATTACATATTTCTTCAAATTGTTTTCTATTTACCATTTTACTCCCTCATCTAAATCGCACAAATTATTGCATCTAATCCAATATTCAAATCTATTAATCCAATTTTATATTGATAGTCTAAATCTTCCAATTGTTGAATTATTTTTCTTAACTCTTGTTCACTAAATTTTTGAGTTTGCATTTTATATTTATTTACTAAAAACATCTGATTTTGCTTTAAATTTAAACTTGTAGCAATATCTTTATTATTTGCAATAGCTATTTTTACAAAATATAATTTTTTCAAATGATTATATAATGTTATTAAAATCTTTTGAATTGGTTCTTTTGAGGCAATTAAATTATGTAATACATCAATTGCCTCTTTTGTCTTTTTCTGTCCTAAATTGTCTGTTAAATCAAATATCACACTTTCTACTTTTTTGGTACATAATGCATCTATATCTGATTTTTGAACTTTTCCGCCTTCACCTGCATATTCAATTAATTTTCTAGTTTCATTTATTAAGTCTTGCATATTTGTCCCACAACATTCTATTAAATATTGTAGATCTTTCTCATCAAATTGAACTTTATATGCATTACATATTGCTTTTAATCTTTTTATTATTTGTTGAGGCTTTTGCTCTTCAAATTCACATATTGTTCCTATTTTTTCAATTGTATTAAAAATAGAATTTTTTTCCGCTTCATCTTCAATAAATATTAGTAAAACAGACTCTTTTATCATTTCTATATTGTCTTTTAAATATTCATTTATTCTATCTTTTAATTCTTTACTTGCTCCACCTATTTTACCTTTTCCTTCTCTTTTAAATATCCCTGTATTTTTTGCAATTATTAATTTTTTAGGATAGCCAAAAGCAGGAGTTTCTATGTCTGCAATTAACTCCTGGATACTATTTTCATCAATTATTATATAATTTATTCCTTTTACTAATTCACCAAAAACTTTTTTCATTTTTTTTACTTGTTGTTCTAATAAAAAAGTTTCTGCCCCATAAAATAAATATATTCCTTCTGCGACTCCACTATTTACTTGCTTCTCAAGTTCTTCTACTTTTAGCATCTCTATTCTCCTTATCTCTATCCAAATCACTTAAATTATACAATTTATATAGGATTTTTGCAACTTTATACAAAAAAAATAAGAACATATTTTATATATGTTCCTATTTTAATATTTTAACTTCTAGTAATAATTCTAAATACTTCTGCAACACTCCATGCTTGTGCCACAGCACCTTTTGGCTCAAATGGTCTTTTGGAATCATATATTTCAGCAATACTTCCAATACAACCTCTTTCATTAATTTCTTTTGAAAATGTTTCTGTAACACTTTGTATAAATTCTTCTAATTGTTCATTATATTTTTTCTTACCAGTCCTACTGTCTGTAGCAAATCTTTTCAAACAATTATAATATAGTCCTAACAACCATGTCCATGTAATTCCTTGATGATAGCTAAAATCTCTTTTAAAACTATTTCCTTCATATATATCTATATAGTTTTCTTCTCCTTTTGCCAAGGTTTTTAGACCATATTTATTTAACAATTTCTTTGTTACTGTTTCAAACATTTCTTTTGCTTCTTTTGAATTTACATCTAACACAGGATATGACAAGCTTAATGCAAATAATTGATTTGGTCTAACTTTTCCATCTTCAAGTACATCATATAAACATTTTTTTGATTTATTATAAAATTTTTCTCTAAAAGATTTTTTACACTTATTCGCCATTCTTTCATATTTTTCTTTTTTGCTATCATCTTTTTGATATTCAGCTAATTCTACCATAACTTTTAGAGCATTATACCACATTGCATTTATTTCAACAGGTTTGCCATTTCTAGGTGTTGCAGGAATTCCATCATATTTTACATCCATCCATGTATTTTGTGTATATGGTGTTCCTGAAACAATAAGTCCATCTGTGTCTAAATAAATATTATTATCATCTATATCTATTCCTATTGAATAATTTTTAATGATATGTTCCAAATTTTGATATATTTCATTCATAATAAAATCATAATCTTTTGTATATTCTATATATTTCTTTACTTGTTCGAATAATAATAATGATGCATCGACACTATTATATAATGGTCTATAATCCTCCTCACTATATGAATTTGGTACTAAACCATATTTTACATCTCTAACACAACTCCTTAAAACTTTTTTAGCAACTTCATATTTTTTTGTAACTAACAAACAACCTTCAAATGAAATTAATGTATCTCTCATCCAATCTAAAAACCATGGGTATCCTGCAATCATTGAATATGTATTAAAAAATGGTCTTATTATAATAAAATTATCTATTGCTATCAAAAATTGTTTTATTAATTTATCTTTTTGTTCCTCTTCTTCTGTCTTATCTTCTTTTGAAATATCAATTAATTTTGATTTTGCAAATTCTTGATTTTGTCTTACAATTTCATTTGTTATAATTGCTCTAGCATCTAATTCTTCAATATTTTCTTCTAATGAACAAATTACTGAAATCTCTTTTTCTTCATTTGGTTCTATCTCTATTTCAAATCTTCCTGGTATTACATGATTTTCTTCTGCTTCAAATCCTCTTTTTTCTTCTTCTATATAAAACATATTTTTGAATGTATCATTATAATGTTCTATATAATTTCCTTCTGACAACATCATATATATTGGAACACCATTATCTATTTTAACTTCAAGTTTTGTTTTATTAATTTTTTGTTTCAAATCAAAAACATGGTCTTTATTCATTCCATGTGCATTTCTAAAATCCATTACAGGCGTTAATATTAATTTTGCTTTTTCGCTTCCATTTTTTACTTTATAAAAAATAGCAACTGTATTTTTAAAATGTTGCATACAAATTGCTTTAGTTATTTCCACATCACCAACTTTATATGCAAATATAGGTATATATTCTTTTATAAAGCATTCTTGATATTTATATCCATGTGTTATAAAATTTTTGCCTATATTTGTATATAAATCTGTTTTGTTTCCATTTATTTCTATACTTTCATCTAATTTTGATAATATTAATGTTCTTCTTGCTGGTGGCATAAGTGGGGCTATTAATAGACCATGATATCTTCTTGTATTTGCTCCTATAATTGTTGATGATGCAAATCCTCCAAGTCCATTTGTTATTACCCATTCTTTATTTAAGCCTTTTTCTAAATTTAAGTTTTCTTTTGCAAATTTCATTTTATTATTTGTAACTAAAATTTGCATAGCCCACAAATTTTAGTCACTTTCCTCCTCTATTTTTGATGATTTCTTCTGAATTTTTCATCAGATTCTCTAATAGATTGTATTCTATCACTATATTTTGAATTAAATTTACTTTTTCTAACAGATTTTTTATTTTTGTCTTGTTGTTTTCCTTGTTCTTTTTTCTCCATTTTGGCCTGCATTTTCTTTATTTTATTAATACGTTTATCTGATTTTAATTTTGCATTTAACATTACATATTCTGGATCATCTTCTCTATCTTCATATTTTAAATCATTACATATTAATTTTATTGCAGATTCTGCCACCATATATGGATCATGTCTAACTTTTCCATCAATTATTGTAGAAATATTTTTCTTAATAAATTTAATCTTTTTAATTTTAGGATCATTTAGATTTTGCTCAACTAAATCTGCTCCTTCTTTGTTATATTTTTTTATGTATTCTGGAATAACTTCTCCTGTATCATAAATACAATAATCTATTAATCCTTCTCCACAATGTTCTATTATTGCTTTTATATGGTCTGCAACAGAATAATTATCTGTTTGACCAAATTCTGTCATAATATTATTTATATATATTTTTATTGCTTTACTTTCTTTTATTGCCTTTGCAACACCATTTACTAGCAAGTTTGGTATTATATTTGTATATAAACTTCCAGGTCCTATTATTATACTATCTGCTTCTCTTATTGCTTCTAATACTCCTTCTGCTGGTTTGCAATTTGATGGTTGGATATATACTCTATTTATTCTTGTCATATTATCAGATACAACTTGTGGTATCATATCTTTATTTTCAACAACATATCCATTTTCTAACTCTGCACATATATTCATTTCTGTATTTGTTACTGGTAATATTTTTCCTGTAATATTAAATATTGAATCACTTTTTTCTATTGCTCTTACATCATTTCTAAAAACTTCTTTCATTGCTGTAAAATAAATATCAGAAAATTTTAATCCTCTTAATTCTGGGTTTATCATTTCATGATTCATTAATCTTCCAATATCTTCTTTTCTTTCTGGTGCCAGTGCTACTATACTATCTTTTATATCTTCTAATGGTAAGGCTGTTTGTAATCTTCTTCTTGAAAGTGTTTGTTCTTTTCCATATTCTGATACTGCTACAATTGCCGTTATATTATTTGTATATCTTTTCATTCCTGTAAGCACTGTATTTAGTCCTGTTCCTCCACCAATTACTACTACTTTAGGCCCTTTTTCATATATCGTTCTATCAAAAATTAATGAATTTACATTTACATTTTTTTTATTTTTCATTCTGTCATCTGTTGCTTCTATAAACAATTCCATATTTCTTTTGTTTAACATTATAAGTCCTATAACTATACAAACAAATCCAATTGCAAATATTACAACTACTTTTCCAGCTTCTGAAAATTGCATTTCTTTTTGTACTAGTATATCAGATATTCCATAACATGTAAGTATTATTCCTATTAATATTAAAAACATCCATCTCTTCATTTTCGAACTTGATTTTAGCCAATGCATTATTCCCTTCATTTTTATACCTTCCTTTTAATGTATTATTTCTATCTCTGTTTCTATTTCTTTTCCAAATTTTTCGTAAACTTTTTGCTTTATATGTTTAATTAATTCTTCAACATCTTTAGATGTTGCATTTCCTTTGTTTATTATGAATCCTGCATGTTTTTCAGATACTTGTGCTCCTCCTATTTGATATCCTTTTAATCCACATTCATCAATTAATTTTGCTGTTATAAAATCTGTTCCTCTTTTAAATGTACTTCCCGCACTTGGATATTCTATAGGTTGCTTTTCTTTTCTAAAGTTCGCATATTCTTGCATTTTTGCTTGTGTCTCTTCTTTATTTCCTTTGTTTAATTCTAATTCAGTTTCAACTATAATATATTCATTGTTAACAAACATACTATTTCTATATTCAAATTTTGCTTGTTCATTATTTATCTTATGCATCTCACCATTTCTATCAATATATGTTACTGTTTTTACTATATCTTTCATTTCAGAGCCATGTGCTCCTGCATTCATTCTAATAGCTCCACCAATTGTTCCTGGTATTCCACTTGCGAACTCAAATCCTGCAATCTCTTTATTGGCTAGTTTTTGTGCTAATTCGCCTAGTTTTACACCAGCTCCTACTGTTATTTTAAATTTATTATTTATTTCTTCTATTTCTAATTTTTTTATTTCTATTTTTAATACTATTCCTTTTATTCCTTCATCACTAACTAGTAAATTACTTCCATTTCCTAAAATAAAAGTTTGAATATTTTTTTGATTTATATATTTTATTATTTTTGTTAATTCTTCTAGTGTTGAAATTTTTATTAAAACTTCTACTTCTCCTCCAATTTTAAATGATGTATATTTTTTCATTTGTACATTTTGCAAAATTTTCTCTTTTGGAATTATTTTTTCTATTTCTTCTATATTCATAAATTAATTCCTTTCATAAATATTGCTAATTAAAACGTGTATATACAGGATCACCATTAATATAGGATTTTGTATCTATATTCATTACTTCTCCTGTTTTATAGCATACAATATAGCTAAACGTGATATCTGACAAGTCTAACATTTTGTAATCATCATTAGCATAATTATTATCACCTTTACTTCTTAGCCAATAATATTTATCTTGTTTTTCAGCATTTGGTGAAAATGCAATATTTCTATTTACCAAATTATATTGAAAATCATTTATTTTTTCGTCATTTTCACTTGCGATTGGCGTTCCAACTAAATATTTTTCATCATTATATATCTTATATTTAGTATAATTCTCTAATACTGCATGTTGAACTGTTTCCAATTCTATTTTTATTCTTTTCTGTTTTGATTCCTGTATTGAAATAACTCCAGAATATACTGTAACAGATGCAATCATTAGCATAACAATTACCATAATAGCTAACGCAATTAATGTGACACCATTTTCATTTTTTTTCATTTGCATATTTCCCTTCTTAAATCTTTGTTGTTATATTATCATTTTTTTCCTATTTTTACAAGATTTTTTAAGAAATCTCTTTGTTTTTTCGCAAATATGTAGTATAATAGAAATGTAGTGTTTTAATTTAGAATTAAATTAATATTTATAAGAGCTTTTCAGCTAGAATGGAGGTTTTTATGTGGCAAATATGGTTAATTGCATCAGGAATATTTTTTATCTGCGAAATAATTACTGTTGGTTTCTTAGTTTTTTGGTTAGGAGTAGGAGCTTTAATTGCAATGCTTGTTAGTTTTTTTACTTCAAATATTATCATTCAAATGTCTGTATTTGTAGTATCTTCTGGATTATTAATTTTTGCAACAAGACCACTTGTTAATAAAATAAGTAAAAAAGATGTTGTTCCAACTAATGTTTATTCTCTGATTGGGAAAAAAGCAGTTGTAACTGAAGATATAGATTGGGTAACCGGGAAAGGTCAAATTAAATTTGAAGGTGAAATTTGGTCAGCCAAAAGTAAAGAACAAATAAATATTCCAGCAGGAAGTGAAGTTGAAATTGTTTCAATAGAAGGTGTAAAAGCATTTGTAAAACCATTAAAAATAAATTCTAATGTAGAGGCTTAATCTTTAATATTTATATTGTTTTTAATATTATTATATATATTACCTAAGAAAAAAATTATAAAAAAATTATATATAGGCAATTTAGAATTGCCAAAAGGAGGAAATTATGTGGTTTTTAATTGTACTACTTGTTATAATATTAATTATAGCATTCAAATCAATTAAAGTTGTTAGACAATCTGAGGTTTATATTATTGAAAGATTAGGAAAGTTTCACAAAGTTGCTGATGCCGGTCTTACAATAATTATTCCATTTTTTGATCATGTTAGAAGTGTTGTTAGTTTAAAACAACAAACAATGGATGTTCCGCCTCAAGGAGTTATTACTAAAGATAATGTTACAATAACAATTGATACTGTTGTATTTTATCAAATAACAGATCCAGCAAAAGCAGTTTATGAAATTCAAAGCTTAAAGAAAGGTATTGAATATCTTGCAATTACAACAATACGTGATATTGTTGGTAAAATGGACTTAGATGAAACATTTAGTTCAAGAGATGGAATAAACTCTCAATTAAGAACAATACTTGATGATGCAACAGATAGATGGGGATGTAAAATCGATAGAGTTGAAATAAAAGATATTACTCCACCTGCTGATATTAGAGATGCAATGGAAAAACAAATGAATGCAGAAAGAAATAAAAGAGCATTAATTCTTGAAGCAGAAGCTCAAAAACAATCTGCTGTTACTATTGCAGAAGGTAAAAAACAAGCTGCTATCCTTGAAGCTGAAGCTGATAAAGAAGCTAAAATTCGTAGAGCTGCCGGTGAAGCACAAGCTATTAAAGAAGTTGCAGAAGCTAAAGCTAAAGAAATTGCTATGGTTTATGATGCAATAAAAACTGCTGATCCAGATGAAAAACTTGTTCAAATCAAGTCTCTTGAAGCTCTTGAAGAAATTGCTAAAGGTGATGCAAACAAAGTATTTATTCCTTTTGAAGCAACAAGTGCATTAAGCAGTTTAGGTGCTGTAAAAGAAATTTTAAAAGATGATAAAAAATAATAATTAGAAAAAGACCTCAATATTAAAATGAGGTCTTTTATTTTGTTTCTTTTAAATATGGTTCTATATGAATAATAGCTTTATACACATTATCTAATTTTGTCATATCTTTCTCAAGTTTATCTGCCAATTTATGACTTTGAAATGTTGTCATATTTCCATCAACAGCTATTGTTAAAAACAACACATATTGATATCCAACAGGTGCTGATGAAATATCCTTTATAGCTTTTATCTCTTTATATGTATGCAAAACATTTAATACTGTATCTTTCGTTTTTTCATCAATCGATCTATCCATTAATATATTATAACTTTCTATAAATATTTCTACACCTGTTTTACATATCCAAGCAGATATTCCAATTCCAACTATTCCATCAAACCATTGTATTCCTTTTAAAGATAATAGTACAGAAATTAATGTAAATGTTGTTATTATGCAGTCATTTCTGTGATCTTCCATACTTGCTTGCAACAAAATATTTTTACATTTTTTATAAGATAATTTCACATAAATATATAAACACAATTTAGTTATAATTGTTGCAATACATACGACTACAAGCCACCACGAAAATTTTAATTCACTTCCATTTATTAAACTTTTACATGCATCTATTATTGTTTTTATAGATACAAATATCATTGATATTGATATAAAAAGTGAAAATATATATTCTGCTTTTCCATGTCCAAAATTATGGTCATCATCACGTGGTACACTTGCAATTTTATTTCCTATTGATGTCATTATTGATGCAAATATATCTCCTGCACTATTTATACTATCTGCAATCATTGCTTGGCTTTTTGTTGAAAATCCAACAATTGCTTTTATTGAAAATAAAAATATGTTTCCTATTATTCCAAATAATCCTACTCTTTTGGTTATTTCAAATCTATTTTCTGTTTCTTTCATAATGCTTCTCCTATCTTTTGAATTTGTGTATTTGATTATTATATATTTTTACTCTAAATTTTGCAATAGATTATCTAGATTTATTTACTCCTAATATTCCTCCAAACATTCCACAAACTATCCCAGATATAATCATTATTATTGATTGCATTGACAATACAAATCTTTGATTTATTATACTTGAAAGTAAATATATACTTATTAAATATATTCCTCCTACTATAGCTCCATTTAATAGTCCGTTTCTTTGGATTTTTGAGTTTGATATTGTGCTACCAATAAATATGCTTATTGCTGTTATTACTATTATTGTTGGTATTATAAAATTTTCACTTATGTTTGTATATGTTAAAATTATCGAAATTATTAACAAAAATATTATCGTTGTTATAAATGATATTATAATTCCTTTTATAATATTTGAAATTGGTGTTGTCATCTAATCACTCCTTTTTATTAATATATTAATTTATTTTTTTAATATTCATAAAAAAGACCATTCTGCTTGTTAAACAGAATAGTCTTTTAAACGTATTTTATATTAAGCTATTTAGCTTAATTTTGCTACTTATTTCCTCCAAATAGTTTCAAAAGTTACACCATACCCAGAGGAAACTTCAACTTTATCAGGAGTAATCCTCATATGCGTTTTCCAAGGAAAATCAAGCATAGAATCAAGCTTAAGTTCCTTCGAAGCTTCCATAAGTAACTGACATGCATGGTAATCCACATCAAGTGAACAATAACCATACTTCTTAACCTGTTCTTTAATGCCTTCTGCCAAAACTTTTTTAAACTTTTTGACAGATTTTTCAGAACGACCTTTATTTTTTCGCGTTGCTGTAAGGATTGCCAAAGTTGCCCCTAAATCCTCACCATTATCATGTTTAGGACTTGCAATTGCTTTGGTCCACCATTCAACTGCAATGGTAACATATTCAGGATATTCTCCTTCAATTTTAGGATTAATCTTCTTAGGAGGATCAATATTAAAGGCCCCTTTACATCCCTCACGGAATCTCTCAGCAAATTCAGGCTCTGCAATCTCATCAATCACCTGAGGGAAATAAACTGCCTGAGCAAGAACCTGAGACTTTTTATCAATCAGGTATTGAGGAAGTTTTCCATTATAATCAGTTGCAAAACCAGACTTTCCATTTCTAATGTCATCCACAACACATGCATACATCAAAAGCATGCCTTCAGGATTAAGTTCATCATTTACCACAGTCGCCATATAGCTTGTGAATTCGTTCAATTCCCGAGACATTTCTACATTTTGGCAAGCATCTGCCAGTTTCTGACGCACATTTTTCATAATCATTTTTTCTACTCCTTTATTAAGTTGTAAATGTTCGCAGCTAATAAAATTACTAGCCTTTTTATTATACACAATTTTACATAAAATGTCAAATTAGGTTAGTTAGAATTTTTTCGTTTGTATCCATTTTGAACTGATTTATGTCAGATATTTCTGGTTTGTTTTATATTGAGTTTTATTTTATTAGTAAATTTTCTAATAATAAATTTAAACACAAAAAAGGGCGCACTAACCATATTACAACCTCGAGTGTCTTCTAATTTTATTTATGCTACTAAACTTCGGATATTCTCTTGTTTATTTTTTATATGTCCTTTTGCTATTGTTAGCATTACTATAAATGTTAGATTTAACATTTATTCCATTTTCTTTTGTCCCCTTATAAAATGGTCATTAAACATGTAATCTCTATCTATTCTACCATTTAACCTTTCTATTTCTGTTCTCATTTTATATTTCTTCTTAAATTTTTTACTATCTCTTGCCACTAATATAAATATTCTATAATCTGTTTCTAATGGTATTCTATATATTTTCTTTCCTGTACTATACCTTGTATATCTTAAAGCATTATTATCCTTATCATATCCTAAGTATTTCATTTTTTCATAATTATTTAAGTCTACTATGTAGAATACTTCTCCTTCTTCCGTATACGCTATTGGCTGATTTTCTATTTCTCTATATTTCTCAGTTTTATCCAATCTATGAACTATATCTATTATCGGATTTACATTATATTCTTCTTTTAGTCGTTAAATTTTTATTACAAATTTTTCACCTACGGATTTATGGTTTCTAAACTAACGAAATTATTCAGTTATATTAAATTTGCATTTTTAAGTAATATATGCTATAATTGTAATGTATTTGTAATTTTAGAAAATTTCTCTAATAGCAAGACATTAAAAGAGGTGTTAAATATGACATTAATTATAATAATATATATATTAGTTTTTGCAATATTTGCATTATGTGGATATGCAGTAATGCAAATAAAATTAGCCGGAATGAATGTTAAAGACTTTTGGAGCTTTATTGAAGCTAACCAAATTTTAGATAAATTATATGAATTTTCACAAAAATATAAAACATTAAACAAACAACAACAAGTTGTTTATTTAATGGAAGCTGAAAAAGTTTTTACTGCATTTGATAAAATTCCTGATATAATCTGGGAAGATGAATTTAAAAAATATGATGAAGTTTTAAAAAAATATAAAGAAATAAAAATGGAAAGATGGATATCAAATTAAGATAACCATCTTTTTATTTTATAATTTGAATATAAATTCTTTACCTCTAACAATATTTTCTTGTAAAATTTCTTCTGAGAGCCTATCTTCTACTAATTCTTGAATTTTTCTTCTTAAAGGTCTTGCACCATAATTTTTATCGATTTCACTATTTGCAATAATTTCAGCCACAGAATCATCAATTTTAACCAAATACTTCTTTTCTTCTAATCTTTTTTCAATTTGTTTTAACATAATTTTGGCTATATCAATAATTTCTCTATTTTCTAATTTATGAAATACAATTATCTCATCAATTCTATTAATTAATTCTGGTCTAAATTCTTTTTTTAATTCTTTAATTATTTCATTTTTGCTTTCATCATATTCTCTTTTTTCTCCACTTCCAAATCCTAGATTTTTTCTATCAGTAATATATCTTGCGCCAATATTAGATGTCATTATAATAATTGCATTTTTAAAATCAACTTCTCTTCCTTGTGTATCTGTAAGTCTACCATCTTCTAAGATCTGTAATAATAAATTCATTACATCTGGATGAGCTTTTTCAACTTCATCAAATAATATTAATGAATATGGTTTTCTTTTAACTTTTTCAGTTAATTGACCTCCATCATCAAAGCCAACATATCCAGGAGGTGCTCCTATTATTTTTGATACAGAATGTGGCTCCATATATTCGGACATATCTAATCTTATCATATTATCTTCATTGTCAAATAAATTTTCTGCCAATGCTTTACATAACTCAGTTTTTCCAACTCCTGTAGGCCCTAAGAATAAAAATGAGCCTATTGGTCTTTTGGGATCTTTTAAACCTATTCTGCCTCTTCTTATTGCTTTTGCTACTGCTTCTACAGCTTCATTTTGTCCAATTACTCTTTTGTGTAAATTTTTCTCCAAATTTTTTATTTTTTCATTATCATCTTCATTTAATCTTTGTACAGGTATTCCTGTCCATTTTGATATTACTTCTGCTATATTTTCTTCTTTTACTTCAACAATATCTCTTATCTTATATTTTTCCCATTCACTTGAACTTTGACTAAGTTTTATTTTCACTTCTCTTTCTTTATCTCTTAATTTGGCTGCATTTTCAAATTCTTGATTATAAATTGCATCTTCCTTGTCTTTTTCTATTTTCTCTAATTCTTCTTGCAATTTCTTTATTTCATCTGGTTCTATATATTTTTTTATCCTTATTTTTGATGATGCTTCATCAATCAAATCGATTGCTTTATCTGGTAAAAATCTGTCTGTTATATACCTTTTTGAAAGAGTTACAGCTGATTTTACTGCATCATCTGTAATTTTTACATTGTGATGTGCTTCATATTTATCTCTTATTCCTTTTAAAATTTCAATTGTTTCCGCTTCTGTTGGCTCATCAACTTGAATTGGGCTAAATCTTCTTTCTAATGCTGAATCTTTTTCTATATATTTTCTATATTCTTCTACTGTTGTTGCTCCTATTAATTGAATTTCACCTCTTGCAAGTAATGGTTTTAAAATATTTGCTGCATCTATTGCACCTTCTGCAGCTCCTGCTCCAACTATTGTATGTATTTCATCAATAAATAATATTATATCTCCTGCTTTTCTAACTTCTCCTAATGCCTTTTTTATTCTTTCTTCAAAATCTCCTCTATATTTTGTTCCAGCTACCATTCCTGAAATATCAATACTTATAATTCTTTTTTCTTTTAAATTTTGCGGTACATCTCCTATTGCAATTTTTTCTGCAAGTCCTTCTACAATTGCAGTTTTTCCAACACCAGGTTCTCCTATTAAACATGGATTATTTTTGGTTCTTCTAGACAATATTTCAATCATTCTTTCTACTTCTTTTTCTCTACCAATTATATTATCAAATTTTCCTTCTTCTGCTTTTTCTGTTATATCTTCTCCAAATTGATTTAATGTTGTTGTTTGTTGACTCTTTGATTTGCTCTTTGAAATATCTTTATTTATCTCATTATCAATTTCTTCTTCATTTATAACTTTTGCTACTTCATTGTAAATTTGAGGTATTTCTACATTTAACTCTAGAATTATTTTTATTGCAATACAATCTCCTTCTTTCATAAGTGCTAATAATAAATGTTCTGTTCCTATATAATTATACCCTATCCTTTTAGCTTCAAGAAAAGCATTTTCTAATACTCTTTTACTTCTTGGAGTAAATCCTAGAGATTCTTTTATTTCTTTTCCATGTCCTAACATTTCTTTTATCTCTTTTAAAACTTTTTCAGAAGTTACACCTTTATTTTGTAATACTTTTGATGCAATTCCTTCTCCTTCTTTTACTAATCCATATAATATATGTTCTGTTCCTATGTAATTATGTCCTAATTCTATTGATATATCATTTGCTATTTCTATAACTTTTTTGGCTCTATTTGTAAATTTATATATCATCTTTTGTCCTCCTTCTTTTTGGTCATATTTGATAATTCTTTTGCTTTTTCTTTTTGACTACTTGGCTGTAACCATGCAAAATATGAACACACAAATTCTCCATATTTATCAACATCTTCATTTTCATCTATATGTTTCTTATCCATAAACTTTCCTCCTAAAACAAAGCGACATAGTCGCTCTTTGTTTTGGCCCGATTTGAGTTTTCGACTAAAAGGAGAAAATCTCAAAGGGCTAGCAATTGTAGCTTTTATATACTAGGAAGTTCAAAGAACTTTCATAGTATATAAAAAAGACACTACCTTTATATAAGGTATGTGCCGTTTTTTCATTTTTTATTCAATTATTCTTTTATTCCAAATAAGAATTTTACAATTCCTCTCAAGCATTTTGGGACTTTTTTTACTACAATAGTCATATGTACCTCCTTCTTAAGCTTTTAGCAGAGTAACCATAATATTCCCACTAATATTACTATCACTCCTATCAAAAATAACCATCCTGTAATTGGAAGGAATAATACTAGTAAGATTCCTATTCCTAAACCTACTAAACATACTCCAAATGTCTTTTTTAAGATTTTCATTATGATTTCCTCCAACTTATTTATATATTATATTAATCTTATTTAATTTTGTGATTTATTATGTAATTTCAATTCATATTATTAAATCTATTATAATATTATTAAATCGAAAGGTTATTATGTATGAAAAAACTTAAAATTTTTATTTTTAACACTTTAATTTTATTATTTAGTTCTGTTATTCTACAAGTTATTGCTACATTTTTTAGTGTATATATTTCTAATACAATTGGTGAAGAAGCTGTTGGAGTTTTTTCATTAGTAATGTCTGTTTATCTATTTGGTATAACTCTTGCTTCTGCTGGTATTAATATTGCTTCAACTCGAATAGTCTCTGAAGAATTAGCCGCAAATAATGAATTAGGTAGTAAAAAAGCTGCTAGTAGATGTATATTTCTTAGTCTTATTTTTGGTTGCTGTGCTAGCCTGATTTTTTTTATTTTTGCTGATTTTATTACCTTAAAATGTCTACATAACAGAGTTAGTAAAAATGTTATTTATTTAATTTGTATTGCTTTACCCTTTATTGCTATGTCTTCTGCCATAAATGGATATTTTACAGCTGTAAGAAGAGTTTATAAAAATGCTCTTTCCAAGTTTTTTGAAGAATTCGTTAAAATTGTTTGCACTGCATTTTTGCTTAGTTTGATTATGCCTAAATGTATTGATTATGCTTGTTATTCTTTAATTTTGGCAGATGTAATTTCTGAAGTATTTTCATTTTTCGCTTTATATATTTTTTATAAATATGATAAAAGAAAAAATTTACTTGAATCTAGATATAAAGATATTGATTCATATACTAAAAGAATTTTGAGAATTACTATTCCTGTTGCCCTTACATCTTATTTACGTTCTGGGCTCTCTACTTTTAAGCAGTTAATAATTCCATCTAGTCTACAACGAAGTGGCATGAATTCATCAAATAGTTTGATTTCTTATGGAATTGTAAATGGTATGGCTATGCCTATTATAATGTTTCCTGTAATACTCGTAACAAGTATTAGTAGTTTATTAATACCTGAATTTTCAAGATTATATGTTGAAAAAAATAATGTTAAAATTAAGAGTATTTCTATTATTATCTTAAGTTTTACTCTTATTTTTGCAATATTTATTACTATTTTTATATTTACTTGTTCGAATTTTTTGAGTACTGCTATTTATAAAAAAATTGAAATTGCGAAATATTTACGTATTCTTTCACCTTTAATTATCATAATGTATCTTGATATTGTTATTGATGGCATTTTAAAAGGATTAGATGCTCAAGTTAGTGTTATGGCTATTAATGTTATTGATTGTATTATTAGTATTGGTTTTATTTATTTTTTTGTTCCATTACTTGGATTTAGTGGATATATTATTTCTATTTTTATTAGTGAAGTTATTGATTTTACTCTTAGTGGACTTAAACTATTACATATATTGAAAAGGGCTAGTAAAAACTAGCTCTCTAAAAATTCTATAACAGAATGTAATTTTGTATCATCTTCACTTTTTACACAAATAACGTGTGTATTATTTACAAAAGAATATTTACATTTTACTGTTTCACCTAATTTAATTTCTTTCTTATAAGAAATTTTAAAATTATTAAACTCTTTTTCATTATCATATACCTCATCTGGTAAAGCTTCATTTGCCAAGTCTAGATAGTTTATATTGTGCATATGATGATTTACATCAATATCTCCTCTTTTTACAGTATATTTTGATTCTCGTTCATAATTATCTAATTCTTTAATTTTATCAAATGTTTCATCTTCAAATACACATTTATTAGACTCTGGTTGATATTTTGACAATATTTCATCAGTAATTCTCTCCATTTTTCCTGTTTCAATATTAACTAAAACCCACCTTGAGATTGCCTTTACTATTACATTTCCCTGTTCATCAACAACTTCAAAGTCACGATATGCATAATATTTTAGTCCCTCTTTTGACCATGTTCTTGCCAATATTTTTTCTGCATAATTAGGTCTTCTTATAACTTGTACTTTCCAATCTAACAAAATCCAAGTTAAATGTGTTTTATCCATTGTTGGAATTCCATATCCAGCAATATTAGAATGTACTCCTCCAATATCCTCTAAAATGCCTAATAATGCTTTATTTGTTATTTTATTTTCTTTTCCTATTTCTGACAATTTAACGTAATATTCTCTTTCTACTATCATCTTGCTCCTTCTTTCTTATAAAAAGGTGCTATTTAAGCACCTTTTATACATAGTCTTTTTTAATATCCTGGCTTTTCTAAAAGTCTAAACATATTTTTCTTGTATTTTTCAACACCTGGTTGATTAAATGGGTTTACCCCTAATAACATTCCAGACATTGCACATGCTTTTTCAAAAAAGTATATCAAATGCCCTATTGTTTCTTCTGATAATTTTGGCAACTCTAATACTATATTTGGAACATCGCCTGCTGTATGTGCTTCTATCGTTCCTTCCATTGCTTTTTTATTTACATAGTCTAATGTTTTTCCTGCTAAATAATTTAATCCATCTAAATTATCTTCTTCTTCTTTTAAGTCTATATCTGACTCCGACTTTTCAATTCTTATTACTGTTTCAAATAGATTTCTTCTACCTTCTTGAATATATTGTCCCATAGAGTGTAAATCTGTTGTAAAGTCAACACCTGCAGGGAATATTCCTAATTGGTCTTTTCCTTCACTTTCTCCAAATAATTGTTTCCACCATTCTGTAAAATAGTGCATTTTAGGTTCATAATTTACCAATATTTCTGTATTTTTATATAATTTATATAAAATATTTCTAACAACAGCATATTGATAGCATGCATTATATTTTAAATTTGAATCTTCATATTTTAATTGTGCTGTACGTGCTCCGTCCATTAATCTATCTATATCTATTCCTGCAACAGCTATTGGTAATAATCCTACTGCTGTTAATACAGAATATCTTCCTCCAACATTATCTGGAATTACAAACTTTTCATATCCTTCTTCATCAGCTAATGTTTTTAATGCTCCTCTTTCTTTATCTGTTGTTACATATATTCTACTTCTTGCTTCATCTATTCCATATCTGTTTTCAAGAATTTCTCTAAAAATTCTAAATGCAATAGCAGGCTCTGTTGTTGTTCCAGATTTTGAAATTACATTTATTGAAAAATCTTTTGTTCCTAATACTTCAATTAAGTCATTTACATAGTTTGGACTCAAATTATTTCCAACATATAATATTTGTGGAAATTTTCTTTGTTTTTCTGGTAACATATTATAAAATGTATTTGTTAAACTTTCAATAACTGCTCTTGCTCCTAAATATGATCCACCAATTCCTATTACAATTAAAACTTCTGAATCTTTTTGAATCTTTTGTGCTGATTTTTTTATTCTTTCAAATTCTTCTTTATCATAATTTGTTGGCAAATTCAGCCAACCTACAAAGTCTTTTTGATCATTTGTTCTTGAATGTAAGTCTTGATGTATTTGTTCTACTTTTTCTTTATACTGCATTATAGACTTTTGTTCTATTCCTGAATATTTTAAATTTAGTTTTAAATTCAACATATCTATTCCTTCCTTCTTTTGATTCTTATTTATTCCATTAGTAAATTATTCTTGTTTTAATTCATCTATGATTACTTTATAATCTGCAGCTTTTAATATTGCTGTTCCTGCAACTAATATATTTGCTCCTGCATTTTTTACTCTTTCTGCTGTTTTCAGATTAATTCCTCCATCTGCTTCTATATCTATTTCTATGCTATTCTTTTCTGCATATGTTTTTAATTCATCTATTTTTGCAATCATATCTGTTATTAATGTTTGTCCACCTTTTCCTGGCTCAACAGTCATTATTAAACACATGTGTATATATGGTAAATATTCATATACCTTCTCTATTGGTGTTTCTGGTTTTATTGCAATTCCAACTCTTGAACCTTTTTCTTTTATTAAATTAATATTTTTCATTACTTCTTCTTTGTTTTTACAAGCTTCTAAATGAAATGTTATAATATTAGGCTCATCTGCAGAAAATACTTCTATTCCTGTTTCTACATCCTCTACCATTAAGTGTATGTCTAATGGTAAATTTGATATTCTTTTTATATAATTACTATATTCTATCATTTTATGATATGTATCTTGACTTACAAATTTTCCGTCCATTACATCTATATGAAAATAATCTGTTTTAGATTTTTCTAATAGCATAAATGTTTCTGCTTCATTGCCTTTTTCTACTGACAATATTGATGTTGATATTTCTACCATTTTATCATTTCCTTTCCTTTGGTATGTGTTTATTATATATTATTAAAATTATTTTGTCTAGAACTATATATAAAAAAACCTTTTTAAGCTAATGCAAGTTTATCAGCCCAAAAGGTTTATTATATAATAATTTATCTTACTTGATTTCAGGATTGTCTTTAAATATATCATCAACAATATCATTTTTATCATTAAACATTGTAACATATCCTTGTAAAGATTCTGCTTTTTGTTTTAAAATATCAACATCTGAATTAACATATATTTTAGCTTTCCCCTTACCATTTTTTGCTTCTTGCACTAAATTTGATACTGGCGAATTTCCGTCAAATGCTATAACTATTGACTTTCTTCTTTCAAAAATTTCATAATTAAAGCTTTTATATATTCCAAGCTCTTCAGTTTCAGGAGAAATACATATTCCAGATACATTTGCATCTAATAATCTATTTTTTACTTTTTCTGTTACATTTTTTGGAACTATTGCATTTATTTCTATCTCCTTATTTAATTCTTTTGATATATCTACTAATGCTTTTTCATATCCCTGCATTTTATGTCCAATAACAAAATATACATTATTACTATTTACATTTTCTACAAATTTCTTTAATGTTTTAAGTCCTTCTTCTGTTGCTTTTGTTTCTCTTCCTTTTGTATTAAAACTTCCTCCTGCAATTATAATAGGTACTTTATCTATTGGAAGATTCTTAATCTTTGTTGCTAATTCTTTTTCAGAATCTAATTTTGTATTAATTCTTAATTCATCTTGATTTTCCGTTTCTTTCATATATTTATCTTCTTCTTCAAGTATTGCTTCTTTTATTGTTCTGCCAGAAAGAAACTTATCAAATTTTTCACTTTTTTGCATAAAATATATATTATTCTTAGTTGTTATTTCATCTTCAACTTCTCTCATTTTAGCAAATTCATCATCTGAAAGTTCTAATAAATTTTGGAGTGCTAATTGTTCATCAAATGTGTCTGAGCCATACATTCCCCCACCATCAGTTCCTTGAACACATTTTATACCATTTTTCAAAAATATTTTTATAGGATGATTTTTTAAATCACTTAAATTATTAAGTCTTACATTTGATGTTAATTGAAATTCTATTACAACTCCTGTATCTTTCATTAACTTTAAAAGTTCTTTTCCAGATTCTGTATTCAAATCTTCTGAGTATAATCCATGACCAATTCTGCATCTTGGCATTTCTTGTTCTTTTTCTAATGATTCTTTCACACACATTATAGATTTTCTAACATTATTTCTTAAACTATCATTTTCCCCTGCATGTATTCTTATTGTAAAATCTTTATCTTCTTCATTAATATATCTTACAATTTCTTTTATTGCTGGTTGTAAATCTGATATATCATTTATTTCTTCTCCGATAAAATCACTTCCAACTACATATGGACTTTTTGCAACAGCTCTTAGTACATTAATATTTTCTCTTAAATAGGTATTACTAGTTTTTTGATCTTTAATAATTGTTAATGGAATTCTTCTGATTCCTATTAAAAATCTAATTTGTACTCCTGTTTCTTTTTCTATTAAAGGCATTATTGAATGTATTTCTTCTAACATTTTTATTGCTGGTTCTCCGTTTTTTGCTAAATCAGTATCTGTCATTTCTACATATTTTATTCCTTGCTTTTGGTACTCTCTAGCTATCCATAACAATTTATCTTGTCTTAATGTGTTATTTTTATATATGCTATTTGTTGTTTTATCTTTTAGCATTTGACATACATATTTTTTTATATCTATTTCTGGAATTTTGTTTATTAGTTCTTCTTTTAAATTTATTTTTTTCTGAGACTCAATTCCCTTCGCAAAAATATATCTATAAATATAACATTTCTCTAAATTAGTAAATACAGCTTGTCCATCTTTCATAATTGCCAAACTATTCCTTATTTTTTCAATATTATATTCTGCGTTCTCTAAATTATTTAATATAAAATCAGCAAAATTTATAAATGTATTGTCATCTATTTTTCTTATTTTATACTTTTCTTGTAATTTGCTATTTATAAATTGTTTTTCAACTTCTTCTCTTTGTTTATAAATCTTTTCTTCTTGATCTTTGCTAAGTTTTAAATTTAATTTTTTTATATAATATAATGGATATCTTATTTGATGTACTATTCCTAATGCAATTAAACAATCTGGAAATAAATTTGCATTCATATGTGTATGCAAATCTGTTCTGAATTTTGATTTTTTTAATATATATGTTTTTACGATTGTTTTTTCTATTGGCAAATTATAATTTTTTGTTTGTGACATAAATGTTTTGGTTATTGCTGGTATCTTTGCTTTTATTTCTATTCTGTCTTCATATATATTTGCAATCTTTATTCCACCTAATCTAAATATATATACTTCTTCATTGTTACTATTTATACTTGCAAGTATCTTTCCTATTATTATTTTCATATCTTTATTATTTTTTTGTATTTGAAGTCCACAAATTTTTGCTAAATTTGTTATTAGATTTCCTGTATTGTGATTTGGTGTTTCTAATATATATGTAATTTCATCAGCATCTGTTTTTTTTAAGTTAACAATAATATCTTTTTCTTTATCTAAATAAAATTTATTAATCATATTCTAATCCTTTCATAAAAAAGTATTAAAAAAAATTATATCATATTTTCTTTCATCTTGCAACGATTATGTAAAGTTTTTTACTGTTATATATATTATTCAAAAAATAAGAAAAGAATTCCAAAAAAATTCTTTTCTTATTTTTTCTTATCCTTAATATACGGATGTTATATGATACTCAACTTTTCCTGTTTTCACTTCTATATTTAAGAAATCAAACAGTTTTTTTAATGGTGCTTTATCTGTTAATTTTATTTTTTCTTCATATTCAACAACAATATACTGTTTTTCCTCTTTTTCTTCTTCAAAAACAAACGTTGTCATTGGTGAAATTTCAATTCTTTCATTAGAATAATAAATTTTTGTACTTTCATATTCATATTTTCTCCAAGAATTTGGTCCTTGAAAAAATACTAAACTGTAAATGAAGTACTCTATTAGTAAATTAATAAATACAATTATTACAATGTTTCTTATTTTTTCTTTGACTCCACTCCCAAATAATTTTTTATTAAATCTTCTCTTTTCTTCATTACTGATTTTTGAATTATTAACTAAAAAATAAATAATTAACAAAACTAATACATCAATTACCGAAACAATTAATCCAATTACTACTGCAGCTACCATAGTTGTTTTCCTCCAATTTTCTAATTGTAAATGTTGAATATCAATTCCAAAACAGAATTGCTATAATATTATACACTTACATTTACATGTTGTCAATTGATATGAGAAATAATAAAACCAAAAAGAGAGCTCTCTGAATTTTACTTCTTTGAACTCTCTTCTTGGTTACAGCTTAGCTGTTAACAGGTACATAGGACTTCTTCTTGTATTCAATCATAATGTTTTTCCTCTCCGCCCTTTATTATTGGGCTTTGTGACTTTCGTCAGTTGTTTTCAGCTATGGCCGTTTGCCATGCTACTATTTATTATAGCATATTTTATGTAAAATTGCAAATATACAAAAAAAAGCACATAGAATATATATCTATGTGTTTTCAATATTACATTTTTTTCTAATATCTATTATTTTCTCATTAATTTTATCTACATTAACACCTTCAAAATTTTGTTTATCAGAAATATCATATTTTTCCTTTATTTCTATAATTCTGTTAACACTTCTATCAATTCTATTTTCTTTTATTTTTCCAGATTCAACTAATTGAACTATATTGTTTAACACACGTTGTTCTTCATCTTTATTAAATCTAAATACAATAATATCATTTCCCGCTTCAAACGCTTTTCTTACAGCTAAATCTGGTCCATAAAACAATTTTATAGCTCTCATTTTTAGATCATCTGTAATTATTAATCTATTATATCTAAATTTTTTTCTTATATATTTACAAATAAATTTTCTTGACAATGATGCTGGATATATTCCGGTCACTTTAGGAATTAATAAATGTCCTACTAATATTGCATCTGCTCCATTCTGTATTGCTTGTGAGAATGGGTACACATCTTCATCTTCAATTTTTTTCATTGGAATATTTATTACTGGCAAAAAATAATGTGAATCTTGTTTAGTTGCACCATGACCTGGAAAATGTTTTACAACAGAAACAATATTATTTTTCTGTAATGCTTTCATCACGGCAATACCACACTCAGATACTTTTTCTTTATCATAGCCAAAACTTCTATCTCCAATAACTTTTTGTTTTTCATATCTTCTTAAATCTAATACTGGTGCAAAATTCAAATTAAATCCAGATTTGTATAATAACTCTCCTGTTATTTCAGAAGCTTCTTTTACTAATTTTTCTCCCCCAACATTTGCAATCACATTGGCAGAAGGTAAATTTTTCAACTCCTTTGGCATTCTATTTACTCTTCCACCTTCTTGGTCTATTGCTATAAATAATGGTATTTGATTATTTTTATTTAACTCTTTTAATTCTCTAATTAGTTTTAACATCTCTGAATATGTAGAAAAATTTTTTCTATATAAAATTACTCCACCAATTTTATAATTTATTATCATATTTTTAATTCGATCTGTTATGTAATTAGTATCCATACCAATCATAACCATTTGCCCTATTTTTTCTTTTAATGATAATTCTTTTGCTTTCATATTTATAACCCTTCCATTAATGCAAATTATTTTCTTGAAAAATAAATATCTGCACTTGGATTAGCTAGTTTTATTCTCTTATCTTCAAGAAGTTTCATAATTGTTAAATTAAGCTTTGTACTAAATGTTAAGAATTTATCATAATCAACAATATTTGTATATAAGAATACTTTTATTATTATTGCTTCTGCTCCTATTTCTGTTACATTTATTTGAATTGTATTTTTATTTATTTCTTGCATACTTTCTAAAATATTTCTTATTGATTTCATTAATTCTTCTGTTTTTTCTGAACTTGTATCTAATGGTAATCTTAGAGTCATTTCTATTCTTCTTGCATTTATTGTTGCACTATTTATTATTGCTTCTGATAATATTTTTGTATTTTGAATTGTAACTGTTGTATTTTCTACTGTTTTTATTTTTATACTTCTAAATTTAATATCAACAATCGTACCAGATATATCTCCAATAGTTACCCAGTCACCTATTTCAAATGGTTTTTCTGAGGCAATTGCCATTCCACTTAACAAATTACTTACTAGTTCTTGAGCAGCTAATGCAATTACAACACTTCCTAAACCAAGACCTGTGATTATACCATTTAGATCATATCCAAATTCTGATATAATCATAAATCCAGCAACAATATAAATTAATACTTTTAAAAGTTTTGTCCCTGTTTGGATTAATTTTTGATTTTCTTGTAATTTCTCATTACCTTTTACTTTTTTCATTAATTTTGATGTTGGTGATATCATTCCAACCAATATTTTAGCAATACTTAATATAACTGCAACCCTTATTAATTTTATGCAAAATGCCATCGCAGTTGCTGGTAATGCTAATATTATTAATGCTAAATATATTCCAAAACATAAAAATATACTTCTTAATCCTTTATATGTATCATTTTCTTTTAATACTTTTTTATCTTTTTCATTTACCTTCCAAATTTTTAATAATAATCTTGGAAGCCATATGCTTAATACGAAAAATATCACCAAAATTGCTATTGCTATAAATATATCTGCTATATCTTTTGCTTTTATGCCTTCGATAAATGTTTTTATTGTTTCCATTTATTCCTCCATTCTATTTAAGGAATTTGAACAAAGCAACATAGTTTTCCTTTGTTCATGCCCAATTTATATTATTTTCTAAGTTCTGCACCACATTTTTTAGATACTGCATCAATTATTTTGTCCATTAATCCATTAATTTCTTCATCTGTTAATGTTTTCTTCATATCTGAAAATGTTAAAGAATATGCTATTGATTTTTTGTCAATTCCAACTCCAACACCAGTATAAACATCAAATACTTCAATATTTGTAAGTAGGCTTCCTCCTGCTGATTTAATTACTTTTTCAATATCTTTTGATACTGATTTTTTATCAACTACAAGTGCTATATCTTTATTAATACTTGGAAATTTTGAAAATTCCTTATATTTCATCTTTCCTACTTTTTTTGTAAACAATTCATCTAAATTGATTTCAAGAACATATACATCATCTTTGGTTACACTTGGATGTATTTTTCCTATCATACCTATATTTGAACCATTTACATTTATCATTGCACTTTGACCTGGATGCATTTCTTTTGGCATCTCTTGTTTCATAAAACTATATCTTCCTGAATATCCAAGGTAATCAAGTACTTCTTCTGCAATTCCTTTTATTACATAAAAATCTACAGCTTTATTATTGTTTAATCCTGTTGAGTATTTTCCAGACATTAATACACATAATTTTGTATCTTCTCCATATACTTCGCCTTTTTTGTAGAATCCTTTTCCAATCTCAAATATTGATATATCTTTTTGTTCCCTTGCTTTGTTATACTCATATACTTTATACAATGATGGTATCATACTATATCTTAATGTATTTCTATCTTCTGTTATTGGATCTAATAATTTTAATGGTTCAAATTTATCTAATGTATATCCATTTACTTCTTTATCATTTATTAAAACATATGTTAATGTTTCTTTTAATCCTAATGCTATCATTTTATTTCTAATTTCTCTTTGTGTTTTATCATAGCTTCCTTTTCTCATTGGAACAATTGGCAATTTTCCTTCTATATTGTCAACTCCATATATACGGCTTACTTCTTCAATTAAGTCTTCTTTTATTGATATATCTAATCTTCTTGTTGGAACTGTTACTTTAATTTTTTCTCCATTTACTTTGTAAGAAAATCCTAATTTTCTAAATACATTTAATATTTCTTCATTAGGTATAACTGTTCCTAACACATCATTTATATTTTTAAATGTTATTTCAATTTCTTTTTCTTTATTATTTGTTTTGTCATATTCTACAGTTCCTGTTACAACTGTTCCTCCAGCATACTCTTCTAATAGTTTACAAGCTCTTTCAATTGCCATTGTTGTTCTTTCTGGATCTAATCCTTTTTCAAATCTGTTGCTTGCTTCACTTCTTACTATTTTCTTTGACGTTTTTCTTACTTTTACTGAATCAAAAATTGCTGATTCTATTATGATATTTTTTGTATCTGGTTCTACTTCTGTTTCAAGTCCTCCCATAACTCCTGCAAGACCAACACCATGTGTAGCATCTGCAATTACTATATCTTCACTTGTTAATGTTCTTTCAACATTATCTAATGTTGTTAATTTTTCTCCATCTTCTGCCATTCTTACTACTAGTTTATTTTCTAATTTATCAGCATCATAGAAATGTAATGGTTGACCTAATTCTAACATTACATAATTACTAATATCTACAACATTATTTATTGGTCTTATTCCAGATGCAATTAATCTATTTTTTATGAATATTGGACTTTCTTCTATTTTTACATTTTCTACTTTCTTTACTAATAATTTTGAACAATTTTCTGTTTTTACTTCTGTTTTAAATGTTTTGTTTATATCTTCCCCTGATTCTTTGTGTTTTAAATCAACATCTTTTACTTTTTTATCATAAATTGCTCCTACTTCATAGGCCATTCCTAAAATGCTTAATAAATCCCCTCTATTTGCTGTTAATTCAAAATCTATTACACCATCATCCATTTGAAGATATTTTATTGGATCTCCACCAATTTCTGCATCTTCTCCTAATTCTGCTATTCCTTCTGAATCCTCTGGTTTTAAAAATTTATGTTCAAGTCCTAATTCTGCTATTGAACATAACATTCCATTTGATTCTTGACCTCTTATCATTCCTTTTTTTATTGTTTTTTCTGGTAATACTGCACCATCTAAAGCTACTATTACTTTTAATCCTGTTCTTGCATTTGGAGCACCACATACTATATCTAATACTTCTGTTCCAATATTTACTTTGCATAAATGTAAATGGTCTGAGTCTGGATGTGGCTCACATTCTGTAATTTGTCCTATAACCAATTTTGTTGCATTTATTAAGTTACTTGCTGAATCATATTCATTTCCAACTCTCGTCATATCTTCTGCTAATTGTTTTACATCTACATCTATATCTATATAGTCTTTTAAAAAGTTTGTACTTAGTTTCATTTTTATTCAATTCCTTTCTTGCTTTTTTCAAAAGCACACATAATACTAAAGTTCTTTTATATCTCTATTTATCTACGAATTATTCTTCGTCCTTTCTGTCAAATTGGCTTAGGAATCTAATATCATTTGAATATAAATATCTCATATCTGGTATTCCATATTTAAACATTGCTAACCTTTCAAGTCCTGTTCCAAATGCAAATCCACCATATTCTTCTGGATCATATCCATTCATTTTTAATACATTTGGATGTACTATTCCAGCTCCTAAAACTTCTATCCAGCCTGTTTGCTTACATAAACTACATCCTTTTCCACCACATTTGAAACAACTTACATCTACTTCATAAGATGGTTCTGTAAATGGAAAATAACTTGGTCTAAATCTTAATTCACAATTTTTTCCTATTAATTTCTTTACAAATATTTCAAGTGTTCCTTTTAAGTCTGCAAGTGATACATGTCTTTCTTTTTTATCTATTACAAGTCCTTCTACTTGCCCAAATTGATGTGAATGTGTTGCATCATCTTCTCTACGATATGTTTTTCCAGCACAAATCATTCTTATTGGTGTTTTTTCTGTATTTGCTAACATTGTTCTTGCTTGAACAGCTGATGTTTGTGTTCTTAATAAATATTCATTTGTTATATAAAAACTGTCTTGCATATCTCTTGCGGGATGTCCTTTTGGTAAATTTAATCTCTCAAAACAGAATTCATCTGTTTCTAATTCTGGTCCTGAAATTACATCATATCCCATTGATACAAATAAATCTTCTATTTCTTCTATTACTCTATTTACTGGATGTTTACTTCCTCTTTGAATTTTTGTTGCTGGTAATGTTATATCTATTGTTTCTTTTTCTATTTTTTCTTCTAACATTTTTGATTTTATTTGTTCTTCAGCAATTGATAGTTTTTCTTCTATTTCTTTTCTTGCTTCATTTACTAATGCTCCTACTTTGGGTCTTTCTTCTGCTGTTAATGCTCCTAATCCTTTTAATAAATTTGATAATTCACTTTTCTTTCCTAAGAATTGTACTTTTAATTCTTGTAAATCTTGTGAATTTTTTATTTTTGATATTTTTTCTTCTGCTAATTTTTTAATTTCGTCAATTTTGCTTTGCATTTTTATTTCCTCCTTTTTATACAAAACGTAAATAGAGCCAATCTTCCTATTTTTTAGGACGATTGGCTCTTTCGTGGTACCACCTAATTTTATTAATGGCTTACTTATGCATAATATCTCTCTATAAGCTCGCCTAATTAACCTCTTTATAGTTTTAACGGTTCTACCGCTTCTTTCTACTTGCTTTTTGCTTTGAAAAAAAGACCTCAAAAGTGAAATTTCAATATATTTAATATAAATGGTTCTCATCTTTACCATTCTCTCTGTAATATTTTACAATATATCTACTTTGCTTTTTCTATGGATTTTCTTTATAATCTTTGCATATTATATCATTATTTTTTGAAAATGTAAACTAAAAAAGTGATTTTATTTTATAAAATCACTTTTTTATATTAGAAACTTCTTCCGCCTCCACCATGAGATGTTCCACTACTTCCAGAATGTGTTGAGCTTCCACTACTTTCTCCACTAGATGAACTACTTTCTACTCTTCTTGTTTGTGAAACATGTTTGTCTAAAAACTGATCTGTTTGTTCTGTCAATTTTAATGGTTTAGAAATATACTTACTAGCCTCTCTGTTTTTTTGTGGTTTTCTATGTGAACACACTCCGATAATTATAAAGATTGCTGTTGCTATTGAACTACATATCAAAGAACTTTTTATCATCTTTGATGTAGATATTATTGTATCTCCGCCATTTCTTCCTTTTTTAGCAAAGTATGTTGCATATTTTATAAATTGTTCTGCACATCCAGAATAATCCTTTTTAGAAATTTTATCATATGTATAATCTAAAATAGCATCAATTCTTTTATCATTATATATTTCTATTGCTTTTCCAGTTGTTGAAATCCACATCTTTCTATTATCCATGTCAATTAAAAACAATAAACCATTTTTATTTACCCCAACACCAAAATCATTATAATCATAAAAATCATCTGCGTAACCCATTGAACTACTTTTTGGATTTTCATTTATTGTAACAATAGCCATATCCATATTATACTTTGAAATAAATTTCTTAATCATATTATAAATTTCTTTTTCTTTGTCATCTGGTATTAATTTTGCATAATCATATATCTTTAATGTATTATCAGCACTTGGTGTTTTATCTTTTGCATATGAAGTTTGTGAATTATCTTCCAACACATTTGTTTTTTTTGTATATCCATATACATTATAGGCTTTTCCAAATCCAAGTATAATTATAAAAATTATGCATACTGTCAAAAATTTAAATTTTTTTCTCATTTACATCATTCCCCTCATTAAATTAAATATAAAAAATAAAATAAAACTAATTCCAAAAAATAGTATACCTTTTTTTATAACTTTTCCACTATCCATTGGCACTGTTCCTACAACTTTTTTTGTCTGTCCATTCATTGCAAATGTATACATTTTTTCTTTAAATTTTATATTTAACATCCATACTGGTAATAATGCATATTCAACTTCTCCACTATTAATATTTACATCACTATTATCAACAGTTACTGAATTATACCCTCTTATTGTAGATTTTAATTCATCTACCATTGTATTTTCCATTCTATTTTTTGCCCTATCATATACTTCATCTTTATTTAAATCATATTTTTCTGCTAAAAAACCAGATAAATATGATCTATTAAATGGTTTAAATTCACTATAATTATATGGTTCTATTGAGTCCATTATTTCATCTTTGAATTTAGTTGAACTGTCTACTGGTAAATCTTCTATCTCTAATTCTCCACTTCTTGTACATCTAAATGTTGATGTTTCTGTATAATCATAATTTCCAGAACTCCATCTTCTTATTTGAGTTGCCCTAGATTGTATATTTCCATTCATTTGACTATCATAAAGCCAAAATGGTATATATACACCTGTTATTTTTTCTATGTTTTTTTCATCATGAAAGTCAGATGGTGCAAACCATTTTTTCTTTACATTCTTTTTAAATTCTTCTATTGCTTCTTCTTTTGTTGTTTTAAATGGAATTAATTTATCTGGCTTAAACTCACCTTGAAGTCTATTTTTCATAATTGTAGTATTTCCACAATATACACAATGTGTTGCAACAGTATTAGCATCTGTAACAACTGTTGCACCACAATTAGGGCATGTATATTCATCTATTTCAAAATCTAAATTTTCCTTTGTTTCTTTTTCTTGTTGCTTTTCAAACTCCCCTATTTCATATGAATTACCACAATATTCACAATCCCATTTTTGTGTTGTTGGATTAAATTTTACATTTGCACCACAACTTGGACATTTGTTATCTATTGTAATCTTCATTTGTTTTTCTCCTTTAGTTTAACTTATTTCCACAATTTGGGCAAAACTTTGCACCATTTTCTACTTTTTTACCACAATTAGAGCAAAAAACTTTTTCAGGCTTTTTTTGTCCACAGTCTGGGCAGAAATTTCCTTTTACTTGTTTCTTGCAATTTGGACATTCCCACATATCTGATGTTGAACTATTATTGTTTACTGATGAATTACTTGTATTTTGCCAAGGAGCTGTAGTAGCACCTCCCATTACACCTCCTGATGCCATATTAGCCATTCCAATTCCCATAAATCCTGTTGTTGCGCCATTTGCATTATTAGCTGCATCTTTCATTGATTGAGCATATGCACCAACCATTGTTCCTTGTTGCATATATGCATTTGAACTTAATTCATAATTATTAATTTTTTCTTGTGATGCATCATCTAATGTTACTGATTCTATGTTAAACCCTTCTATTGAAATTCCTCTTCCTTTAATTCTATTATCAAAATTATCTTGAGCCATAATTTCTTTTATTTTAGCTTTTTGACTTGGTAATGCACGTACAGGAATTTTATTAACATATCCTAATTCATTTAATACTTTTTCAAATGAGTCCATTACTTCACTTCTCATTTGTTCTAATAATTGATCTTTTTTATATACTTCACTCATTCCTGCAATTTCACTCATAAATGTAGCTGGATTTGTTAATTTAAATGTATAGTTTCCAAAACATTTTATATTAACTGCTAATGGTAAAAGCTCTCCTGTCATTTGATTTGGAATTGCATGTGACCAATCATCATACATAACTGGTGTTGGTGTTCCAAATTTATTATTTATAATTTCTTTTATATTAAAGAAGAATACTGCTTGTTGCTTACTTGAAGCTCCATTATATGTGAATCTTTCCCACATTTCTTTAAACATTCCTTTAAATTCACCCTCAAACATTGATGGTGTAGATGATGTATCAAATTTATAATATCCTTCTTCTGCTGTTGCATCTATTACTTTTCCATTATCATATATAATAGCACATTGACCTTGTCCTACTATTATTGTACTTCCATTTGATATAACTCCATTTTTAGTTGTTTTTTTCATCATTAGTATATCATTTCCCATTTCTTCACATCTGATTGCTTCTTTCCATTGATCATGTAAAGTACTTCCTATTGCACCTACTGCTGCTTTTATTAATCCCATTTTTATTCCTCCTAATTTTATATTTATATATTTTTATTTTATCATTTGTATTCTTTTTTTGCAATGTATAATCCTTATTTTTCATTTTTAAAATTTTTTTTAGTTTTTTTGTTTTTTCTATTGACAAATATTCACAATTGTCTTATAATAATCATTGTCGTAAGACATAAGCCAGTTTACATTTATGCAGATGTGGCGGAACTGGCAGACGCACAGGACTTAAAATCCTGCGGTTGAATAAACCGTGCCGGTTCGATTCCGGCCATCTGCACCATAAAAAACTCAAGTAGCTCGTAAGATGTACTTGAGTTTTTTATTATCTTCAGAATTTATTGTAGTGTTACAATTATTTTAAACAATGTATTGCATTTTTATGTGAAATATAGTATAATATTACATTGTTTGTTGGTACAATGTACCTTGTTTTTTGTCTATGAAAGACAACTCACAAAGGAGAAAAAAATGATGAACGTAAAAATCTTTTCTAAATTTCTTAACATGAAAAATAAGAAAAAACTTAAAATTAAAGCTACAAAAAATATTGTTACATTTAAGTTTTGTTCTGCTGAAAGAGATTGGTCTAACCATTATAGAACTGAAATTTTTGCATTAGCTCATTCTTTACATATTAAAGCAATTGAAAGAAAAAATCTTATTGTTTTAAATTGTCCTGATAAATACATGGCAAAAACAATAAAAATGCACTTTATTCGGTAATTTCATAAACAAACAAGAGAAGCATTACTTTGCTTCTCTTTATTTTTTAAAATAATATATTATCACCATTTTTCTTTAGCCATTTATCGATTTCTATATAATTTGATATATATTTTTCAGCTAAATTATAGAAATCATTATTATGATATTTATATTTTATATGACATAACTCATGAACTATAATTGCATCAACTTTATCCATTGGCAACATTATAAGTCTTGACGAAAAATATAAATTTCTTTTATTTGGCATACAACTTCCATATCTAGTAATTGCATCTCTTATTTTTACTTCATTATACTTAAGTCCTGTTATTTCAGCCCAATATGGTAATCTTTTAGCAATTAAAATCTCTGTATTATTTTTGAATATTTTTTTTATAACTTTATCAACTGATTTTTTTATAACTTCTTGATCAATATTTTCTGGTACTATTATAATAAACCTTTTATTTTCTTCTTCAATTTTTACATTTATTTCTAACTTTTTAGTATATTCCCTAACAATATCAAACTCTTTTCCTTTATAAAAAATTTTTTCTTCATTTTCCCATTGTTTTACTGATTTTACTTCAGATGACATTATCTTTTTATATTTATTATACAATTCATCTTCTTCTAACTTTAAAATTCCCATCATTCTTTTATCAGATAATCTAGTTGGTTTAGTTATATTTAAAACATTTGCTTTAAAATACATTTTTATTGATTTTGAATTTTTATAATTTTTTATATTTATAGGTATTTCTATATCTTTTATTTTTATATATTTTTGTATCATTTTTATTCTACCTCTATCAAACCACCATAGTCAATTATATCCAGTCCATTAAAATCTATTATTTCTAAATTTCTTTCTTGAATAAATTTTCTTATTTTGTTTTCTGGATCAATTTTTTCTAGTTCTCCAAATACCATTATTTTATTACCGATTCGTGATATACATCCTCCTATAAAACCTTTTTTATTACTATATTTGTTTCCATTTAATAATTTTATATTTAATTCATTATTTAAATATAATGTTTCAATACCATGTTTTTGTAATATTTTGTTTAATCCTTTATCTGTTACTATCGCTGATTTATCATTAATTACAGCTATCGAACAATTCGTATAGCCTTGTGTTGTATTTATCAGTTCAAAACCTTTGTTAATCAATTCTTTCTTAAGAATCTCATCTGTGTATTTTAGATTATGTATGGCTTTCTTTCCAATTATACATACATTATATTTTATATCATGTGGATATTCTGCTGATATTCTTTCTTTTCCGTAAATTTTATTAGAAATATTATTCATATTCTGTGTTGGTTCTACAATAATTTCATTTTCAATTTTACATACAGAAATATCTACATGTGATGATATTTCTGTATAAACATTGGGGTTAGTTTGAACTTCTATAATCTCAAATCCCATATTTTGAAGTTTTTGTTTTTCTATTTGCCTCATTCTATTATCAATAATTACTTTTTTGGTTGCCATTTATTATAAACTCCTTTATTAATTATTCTGGGATTTCTAATGTTATTTTTCCTAATTTTCCACTTCTAAAATCATCTAATATAAGTTTTGCAGTTCTTTCATCATCAATATTTCCGCCTAATATTGCTCCCCTTCTTCTTCCTATTAGTTGCATTATTTCATAAATATTTTCATTTTCTGCTTGATCTTGTTGTAAAATTTCATCAATTTTTTTCTCTTCTAAAGAATATCTTTGCAATAAATTCTCCTTATAATTTTCTAGCATAAATTTAGTTAGTGTATAGGCAACCTCTACTAAATCTAATATATCATCTTTTATTGTTCCTGTTATTGCTAAGTTCATTGCTACTTTTTGACTTTCGAATTTTGGCCATAGTACACCTGGAGTATCTAATAATTCTATTTTTTCATTAATTCTTATCCATTGTTTTTGCTTTGTTACCCCAGGTTTATTTCCTACTTCTGCTGATGTTTTTTTGGCAATTCTATTTATAAATGATGATTTGCCTACATTTGGAATTCCAACAATCATTACTCTTATTTTTCTTCCAATACGTCCTTTATCAGCCATCTTTTGCATGTCTTCTTCCATCACTTTTTGTATTTGTCTTACCGTTTCATTTACTCCTTTTCCTGTTAAAGAATCAGCTAATACTACTTTTTGACCTTTTTGAGTAAAATATTCTATCCATCTTTCAGTTTTATTTTTGTCTGATAAATCATATTTATTTAATACTATTATTTTCTTTTTATTTTGTGTTATTTGTCTTATGTCTGGATTTTGACTTGACATCGGAATTCTAGCATCAAGTATTTCTACTACAACATCTATCATTTTTAAGTCTTCTGCTATTTGTCTTCTTGTTTTTGCCATATGTCCTGGAAACCAGTTAATTCCGACTTTAGTTAACTTTTCTTCTTGATTGTTATTTTTCATTTCAGCTCTGATTTTTCTTTTTTGATACATATCCATTTTAATCACTTCTTTCTATTCTATCATTTTAAAAAAAACTAAAAAGTATTCGTTTTTCGTTTTTAACTTGAAAGTATTATATCATATTTTTGTTTATTTATAAAGTCAAGAGCCTCAAAATATTTATCTTCATATTTGAATATTACTTTTATATTACCATCTTCACTAACAACAATATCTTCAATTAACTCATCTATCAATAATCTATTTAGTTCATTTATTTTTTCTTTCTTTTTAAATATATTCATCCAATCAGTATCGTTATTTTTTATTGTTTCTTTTTCCTCCTCATATAATTGTATATCTTCTTTTATTTTTTTAATTTTATCACTATACTCTTTATTATATTGCCAGTATTCTTCTTCCGATATAAAGTTCTCTTTTAAATCTTCTTTAATTGAATTCCTTAACATTATATATTTTTCTTTTTTCCCTTCCTTTTTTGAATACAAATTAGAAATTATGCACAAAATAATTAAAACAATAATAAATAGTACTGATATTAATAATTCTTCAAACATTTCTTACTACTCCTCCAAATCCATTTATTTCCATCATTTCGATATCGGCGTATAATTTCAACCGATTTCTGCTAGAATTTTTGTAGTGTTAAGGAGGTTTTTAAAATGTTATTTAAAGAAGCAATTACTTTAAGAATACTTGAATTATGTAACAAATATAATTACACTCAAAATAAACTTGCTGAATTATCTGCTATTGCGCCATCAACATTAAGGGCATTATTGGCAAACAATGTAGATAATCCAAGTTCTACAATTATCTTTAAAATATGTAAAACTTTAAAAATAGAACTTAAAGATTTTTATGACTCTCCATTATTTGATATAGAGAAATTGGAGTATTAAAATAAGAGGCTTGTAATAGCCTCTTTTATCGTTTTATCAGATATATTATTTTTCCTTAATTATATTTTTACTGCAAATATAAGTTACTAAGAAGTATCCTCCATAAATTGCAACAATAAATATTGCAACACCAATTATTGATGATACTAAATTAGCGGCTCCAAAGGAACTTAACAAAAAATTACAAAATTTAATTCCAAATACAGAATGTATAATTGCAACTAATAACGGAAACATAAAAAATATACCAATTTGTCTAAACAATGCTTTATTAATCATTTTTTCATCTACGCCTATTTTTCTTAGCATATTAAACTTTTCTACATTATCACTTGATTCCGATAATTCTTTAAGTGCTAGAATTGCAGCACAAGAAATTAAGAATATAATACCTAAGTATAATCCTATAAATGTAACCATTGCACCTAGTCCAATACTATTTTCTTTAATTACCATTTTAGAATCAAAATCAATAACAGTATTATTAGAATTTTCTTTGCAAATTTCACTTAACTCTTTTTCCGAAAGATTTTTCTCATTTATATCTGTAACATTATAATTAGCAGTTAAATATTCATATTTTTTCATTGAATCATTTACTGCATTATCAGGAACAACAAAAACTCCCATATTTGAATATGTTGAATTCATTGCAATAAAACCTTCTACACAACTATCATATTTTGGTTTTAATTCCTTTTCATTTATATTAAGTATTGTATCTACCTTAAGTCCCTCATTCCTGAATTCTACATATTCTGAATAATTAGCAACAATAAAATATTCATCATCATTTAATGTATATTCTTTTAGTCCAAACAATTTTGCAATTTTGTTGTAATCACTTATCTTTACAATACTTTCCTTCTTATTGTATGGCATTAAAGGATATTTATCCTTTGCAATATCATAGTAAGATCCAATACTGGTTTTTAAGTCAATATTATCAAAGTTATAAACATCAAGTTTTACTATATCTTTAAGTTTGTTATCTACATCATAGCCTAATTTTTCAAGTGTATCATATATTGAAATTTTTGAATCTTCTATTTGTTTTTCAGAATAATGCTCATAATCAGTTACATTTATAAACTTACCAATTTGAACATCTGCTGGAGCCAATTTTTTCAAATTATTTGTCATAGATATTTTCATAGACATTGCACTTGATAGTACGCAAATCGTTATAAATAACATCAAACATATTATTGTCATCGAAAAAGTCATAGTATTTATTTTACTTGAAAACTGTCTAAGGGTGAAACTATTTAACCCTTTATAATAAGTGTTCTTCATACTTATAAATATTTTTAAAAGCAATCCCGATAAAGACCAAAACACAAAGAAAGTTGAAACAGCACCTATTCCCATAGGAACAAAAATACTATTTGCATAAGTCATTTTCTCAATACCATCAGTAACCTGATAATAAGCAAATCCTAATGCTATACAAGAAATAATAAACACTATTGTACAAAACAATGGATTTTTTAATTTTATTTTTTCAGATTTTTTGTTAGAATGCATTAAATCTATCAATTTACATTTACTAATATTTATAGTATTAAATATCATAACTACAAAATACATAATACTAAAATAAATCAAAGTTTTAATACAAGCATTTGTTGAAAATACGAATTGAAATCTAGTTAAATCTGCTTCAAACATATTAGCAACCAAAATACTCATCAATTGTGATAATAAAAAACCTATTCCTAAACCAACTACCAATGAAACTATACCTATTATTAATGTTTCAATAAATAATATTAAGGATATTTTCTTTTTGCTCATTCCAAGCGTTAAATAAACTCCAAATTCTTTATTTCTTCTTTTTATTAAGAATCTACTTGCATAAACAATTAAAAACGCTAATATTATAGATACAAACACGCTAACACCAGAAAGAATATTGGTCATAAGTTTTATTATTTCTGCTGTTGTTGATGATACCTTCATCATAACTGACTGATCATCTATTGCATTGAACACATAAAAAATCGCAACACCTAGTATCAGAGTAAAGAAATAGATGGCATAATCCTTTATACTCTTACTAATATTTTTTAATGATAACTTAAAGAGCATCGTTTAAGTCACCACCAAGTAATGTTACAACATCTATTATTTTATCAAAAAATTCTTTTCTAGAATTTGTTCCTTTAATTATTTCATTAAAAATTTTGCCATCTTTGATAAATATGACTCTTGAAGAATAACTTGCAGTAAACGCATCATGTGTCACCATAAGAATTGTTGCTTGTAATTCTTTATTCAAATAATCAAATTTTTCTAAAAGCATTTTAGCTGACTTTGAATCCAATGCACCTGTTGGTTCATCTGCAAGAATTAACTTTGGATTAGTAATTATTGCTCTTGCACTAGCGACTCTTTGCTTTTGACCTCCACTCATTTGATATGGATATTTATTAAGTACATTAACAATATCCAGTTCTTTTGCAACTTTTTTAATTCTTGTATCAATTTCTCTTGAATTCACATTTTGAATAGAAAGTGCCAAAGCAATATTTTCATAAGCAGTTAAAGTATCAAGTAAATTAAAATCTTGAAATATAAAACCTAACTCTTCCCTTCTAAACTTATTTAGACTATTTCCTCTTAATTTTGTGATATCATTACCTGCTACATAAATATGTCCAGATGTAACTTTATCAATTGTAGATATACAATTTAAAAGAGTAGTCTTTCCAGAGCCACTTGCTCCCATTATTGCAACAAATTCTCCCTTTTCAACATCAAATGATAGGTTATCAATTGCTTTTGTAAGACTAGATTTATTGCCATAATATTTTTCAATTTTATCAATTTTTAAGATATTTTCCATAATCTTTCTCCTTTCTGATTACATTGTAATATAAAAGATAGGATTAGTCGTTATTCTAATATTACAGAATATTACAATTTTGTAATATTTATTTTTAGTATCCAAATCTGCATAAACTTTAATCAACTTTATAAAAATCATTTTTATAAAAGATAATTGTAATTTTTGTATATTTATGTATTTCAGATTCAATAATTATCTTATGTCCTAATTTATCGCATAATTTCTTGACAATATAAAGTCCCATACCTGTTGATTTTGCCATTATTCTACCGTTTTCACCAGTGAAAGATTTATCAAATACTCTTTTTATATCGTTTTTAGGTATTCCTATTCCATTATCCCAAATAGTTAGATATACTTTATCTTTTTCATCTTTTACACTGATTTTTATTATTGGATCGTTATTATTTTTTTTATATTTAATACTATTGTTTATAATCTGATTTAATACGAACTCTAACCATTTTGAATCAGTTAAAACTTTTTCATTATGAATATCAACTTCAAGATTAACTTTGTTTTCTAATAAGTCATCTTTATTTTTTAAAGCAACATCTTTGATAATCTTCTGCAATTCAATTTCTTTGATAAGATAATCTTTCTCGGCATTTTCGCTTCGAACGAAATATAAAATTTGATCTATATAGTTATCTAACTTTCTAATTTGTTCTATATATCTCTTATCAAACATATTTTTGTTGTTATGAATTAATAAAGTTAAACTTGCTACTGGAATCTTTACTTCATGAATCCACATTTCTACATATTCCTTGAAATCGGTAATACTTAAATTATATTCTTTTACATTTTCAATCATTGACTTGTTTATATCATAAAGAATTTGATAAAAAATTTCGCCATCATAAAAGTTTGGCTTATTTAATATTTCTAAAATTAAATATTTTTTATCTAACTTATCAAGCGTATTTAATATTTTTTTGTAAAATTTGTATTTCCTGAAATAATCAAAAATAATATTAAATGTTGCAACTAAAAAAAATAATATTGTAAATGCTATTTTCAAATCATTTTCCACTTTAAATGCGTTTAACATAAGAATAGCAATTATGAATCCAACAATTGACACAGTTATCTGTACTGTTTTATCTAATAAATATTTTTTAAAACTCATAATAATTTATACCCTTGTCCTTTTCTTGTTTCAATTCTATTTTCAAGTCCAAAATTTTGTAATTTATTTCTCAATCTACTAATATTTACTGTTAGAGCGTTGTCATTTATAAATTCATTATTATTCCATAAATCTGTCATTAAATCATCACGAGTTACTATTCTACCACGATTACTTAAAAGATATGTAAAGATAATCATTTCATTTTTAGTTAGTTCTAATACATTTTCACCTTGTTTCAATATTCCTTTTTGTGGATTAACACTAATATTATCATAAAATAAGTCGTCCATATTATTATCCATTCGTTTAAATATATTTTGTATTCTCAATAATAAGATTGTTGGATTATATGGCTTAGTAATATAATCGTCTGCACCATAAGATATAGATAAAACTTCATCTACTTCTCCTACCCTGCTCGTAACCATAATAATAGGAATATTAGATTCTTTTCTAATTTCTTTTAATAAAATTTCACCATTTTTATTAGGTAAATTAATATCCATTAAAATTAAATCAAATTTCATATTTTTTATATTTTCTTTAACATTATCAAACTTTTCTATAATTAATACTTCATACCCTGAATTTTCTAACAAAGATTTTAACTCATTTCTAATGATTTTTTCATCTTCTATAATTAATATTTTTTTCATAGTTTGTCTCCTTTCATAATTTGCTTTTTTAATCATTCATATTATATCACTTTAATTTTATTAATTATAATAATTCAGAAAATTAAATATAATTATTTTATAATTTTTTCTGCTTCAACTTTATCTAGGTTACCATATTTAATCATTTTATTTATGACTTGCCTCTGTCTTTCAATTGCTAAATTTTTATTTTGAATTGGATTATATAAAGACGGAGCATTTGGGATTCCTGCTAGCATAATTGATTCACTATCATTCATATCTTTTGGTAATTTATTAAAATAACCTAAACTTGCTGACTTAACAGAATAAAATCCATTGCCAAAATATGAAGTATTCAAATATAATTCTAATATTTCATTCTTATTATAGTTACTTTCTATGCTAAATGCCATAAAAATTTCTGCAACTTTCCTTACTATTTTCTTATCTTGTGTAAAATAGATATTCTTGGCTAGTTGTTGGGTAATTGTGCTTCCTCCCTCTACAAATTTCATTTTTTTTATATCATTTACAAATGCTCTTCCAATAGAAATGACATCTATCCCAAAATGTTTGTAAAATCTATGATCTTCAACTGATACAACTGCTTTTAAATATATTTGAGGCATATCATCAATTTTTGTATAATCTTCTTTTTGTCTAATTGTTGTAATTTTATCCTTTAATGGCATTTTATTTATGGCATTCTTATACATTTGATAACCACTACAAATAAAATAATTTCCTATACAAATAAATATTAATAAAACTGTTATTGTAATCTTTTTAACTAATTTCATATAATGCTAATCCCTTCTTTACTAAAAAGTAATTTATTGCAATAATATTATCATTTTTTATCATATAAGTCGTCATTCTAATATTACTCAATATTACAATTTTGTAATATAATTTAATTATGTATCAAGGCTATTTCTTTATTTTAGAAATAACATTTTTTATTTTAGTATATAGAATTTGTATTTCTATACTTAATTTTAAAATTGCAATTAGCATACTTACTCAGCCTTAAAGTAGTTAAATTACTCTGAGGATCAACATCTACAATTAACACTCTTTTTCCTTGTTTAGCCAATGCTACACCAAGATTAAAGGTTGTTGTTTTACCAACTCCTCCTTTCTGATTTGTGATTGCAATTACCTTGCACTTACTTTCTTGCATATTCTCGCCTCCTTTCTTTTAATTTAGCCACCTTAATTTAATAAGATGGCTATGTATTCCATTTTTGGCATAAAAAAAGAACTGACCATTTTTAATCAGTTCAAATATGTTTAATAAATTTTATTTAATTTTAAAATTAGTTCATCAATAGGTTCTGTATAGATACCTTATTTTAATTTATCATTTTTAAATTGTATTAAGACGTTTAAAATTATGTTAGTTTCTATATTTTTAATAGGTAGTTTTATTTTTTCATTATAACCACACTCACTCTGTTTCTTATCTATATTATATAGGAATATGGTTAATAAGTTAATTGTGCAATTTAGTAAAATTTTTTCATAACTCCCCACTTACCAGTTAAAACTAGATTTTGTAGAATTTCCTTGAGTATTATTTTTTTTATTTTCTTTTCTTATTTTTCTTTTTTGATACATATCCATAATTATTGCTTCCTTTTTAATTATTTAATTCATTATAATAATTATTAAAATTATATTTTTTACTATCATCTAATTTTGCGTTTATATTATATCATAAGAAAGCATAATTTGTAAAGATACTATTTTCAGTATTTTCAAGGGTTTGTTGAACAGTTCAACTCTTTAAAATGCTTTAAAAATAGCACCGTTAGTAACAAGTTAGTAACATAAAAATAAAAAAAATTTATTTTAATTTTGCATTTACAATTGATTGTATTGCATTATAATCATAACCTGCTGCTTGAAGTCTTGATTTTCTTTCTGTACCATTTCCCCATAATCCTTTTATAACTTCATTTGCAATTGTGTCATTTGATTTTTTATTTGATGTTACAGATTTTGCACCCAAAATTTCATTAACTTTATTTTGAACTGCATTACCATCATAACCTGCTGCTGCTAATCTGTTAAATCTATCTTGTCCATTTCCCCATTGTCCTGCGATAACTTCTTTTGCAATTTCATTTATGGATTTTAAATTTGGTTTTGATGTTGTTGAATTTCCACTTAATTTTGCATTTACAATTGATTGTATTGCATTATAATCATAACCTGCATTAGTAAGTGCAATTTTTCTTGTGTCACCATTTCCCCATTTACCTGCAATAACTTCTGCTGCAATTTCTTCATTTGATTTGCTTACATTAGATGGTGTTGATGGTACAGATGAATTCCCTTCTAATATTGAATTTACTGTGTTTGCCAATTCTTGAAATCTACCTTGTAAATATTTACCTGGACAATTAGTATTTGCAAACATATTGTGTCTTGTTAATGAACCATTTGGTGTTCCATCATATGTCAATTTAAAATTATATCTTGTACAAATATCAACACATAATTTTATCAATGCATTCCAAGCTGCATCAGAAATTTTCCATTCGCCACCAATTTCACAATTTGAAACTTCAATTGTTATTGCTTGGCAATCATTTGAACTTGAACTTGATGTCCATGCTCTATTATTTTCATCTACACAACCTACTATTCCACCATCATTTCCTATACAATAATTTGCACTAGCTTGTCTATTTGGATTTTGGAAAATTCTTGCACATTGTTCACCACTTAATACACCAGCCATATGATGTGGTGTAATTTTACAAATTTTATGTCCTTTTCTTCCATTTGTATAATTATTTGCAGATGCTAACACCTGACTTCTTATTAAACTTGAAAATCCCATTATTCTTCATCTCCTTTTCCATTTGAAAATTCTTGTTCCATTTCTTCTGTTAATACAATATCTTTGTTTTCTTCCATAAAAATCATCCTTTCTTTTTATAAATTATTATTGTCATTGTCATCTTCTTTTTTCTGTTTTGCAAAATAATAAGTAAATACCGCTGTTATTAAATTAGTAATAAGTATAAGTAAATTTTCAGCAAGTGTTGCACCAAATAAATTTGCTATAACAATTATGAATAATAAAATTATCATAGAAATTGTTATAAAACTTTTCAAATCATTCCATGCCTGTTTCATAATTTCACCCCCCTTATTTCACATATTTTTCCCACCCATCATGTATATATGAATTACCATGTAAATCTTGGGTATAATGGTCAAAAACTTCACTAGCTCTTTTCTTTTGAATGTCATCTTTTGAAATGCCATTCTTTGAATCTTCAATAAATTCAACTAAATAATTCATGCACTGGTTTTTATCTAATTTTTTTATATCAAGATTCATATTATCTAGTTTTTCACTGACTGGTTCTAATGCTTCTTTAAACTTTTTGTCGACTGCATTATCTACTGGTTTTTTAGCTTTTCCAATGAAAGTTACAATTACTGATATTGCATTTAAAAAAGTAGCAATAGATATTATAATTACTGATATTTTTTCCAATTCTATTTTCACCCCTTTATCTGCTTATGAAAATACCCATATAAACTTATATTTTTGTTTATATGGGTATTTATTTCATAAGTAATGTAACTTTATTCTTCTGATGTTTCTTCATCCAAAATCTTTTTTACAGCTTTTTTTAATTTATCAGGAACATCATCAATTGTTTTTAATCCTTTTTTTATAAGATTAGCATATATTTTTGCCATTGATTACACCCCCAAACTTTCATAAATTTCAACCAAAGCCATTTCGACATCTGTCATTTGATTTGATTGCATTGCAATATATTCATCTTTGGTGTATTGAATTAAATCATATTCATATATTTCTATTTTTTCATTTGAGTCTGAATTTTCACTTTCTACTTCTATTTTATTAATATTTTCAGAAATCCAAACAGAATATTCATCAATCACCATTTTTTCAGGTTTTATTGTACTTCTAACTTTACCATGATTTATCATTTTTTTCACCCTTCCTTTTTATATTTTTTAAATAATATTGATTAGAATGAAATTCAAGTGGTTTTATATATTTCTTTTGTAATCTATAACTATCACAATGAATCAACCATCCTTTGTAAGAATTAATTGAACACCATTCTGAATAATTAATTTCATTACCACTTTTTATTTTATTTCTAATTTTATTCATTTTACTTTTAAAATTTTTGCAAGTTGATTTTCTTAATAACTTGTAATTTAAAAATGTTCTATATCCTACATAATCAATTCCCCTTACAAATGTTGGGAACACTTGCCAATTTTCTTTAATTTTTAATTTTAATTTTGTTTTAAAATATACATCAATTTCTTTTCTTAATTGATGTAATTTTTCTTTTGATTCGGCTAATATAACTATGTCATCCATATATCTGAAATAATATTTAATATGCTTTTCTTCTTTTATCCAATGGTCAAATGAAGAAAAATAAAAATTACCACTATATTGTGAAATATAATTTCCAATTGGTATTCCTGTATCACCTGGTGTTGAATCAATAATTTCATCTAGTAACCAAATTAAATCTTTATCTTTAAAAAGTTTTCGATATTTATTTTTTAAAATTTCATGATTTATAGATGGATAATACTTTTTAGCATCTATTTTTAAGCAATATTGAGTTCCTTTCACATCTGTTTGAATCGCTTTTTCAACTCTGTGTAATGCTTTATGTATTCCCCTTCCTGGAATAGCTGAAAATGTATCAGGTATAAAATTTTTTATTAATATTGGTTCAATCACTTGTAATATTGCCCATTGTGCAATTCTATCAGGGTAATATGGTAATTTATAAATTTTTCTGTCTTTTCCTGTATCATGTTTTATAAATGTTTCATATTCAGATGTTTTATATGTTTTATTTAAAAGCATATTTTGTAGTTTTTTCAAATAATATTCAGGATTAGTATTTATTTCTTTAACTTCTTTGTACCATCCTTTACCTTTTTGTGCATTTTTATGTGCAAGTTTTAAATTATCTAAATCGCAAATTTTTTCATATAAATTTCCGTATCTTTTCATAATTTTGCACTTCTTTCTTTGTATGCAATTACAAACTAAACTTTCACCTTTTGATTATTCAAATTTACTTATATAGTTTATTTTTTATTTTTATATTTTGCCAAGTGGCAGGGCGAAGATATTTCACATTATTTGCATTTACTAGGTGACTGCTGATATTACGATTACGATTAGAAGTGTCATTATTAAGATTCCAATAGAAAGTACCAGTTTTAGAACTGTTATTCCAATTACTACCAAGATGAGTGATTAAAAACCTTTTTTATTTTCTTCAAAAAATATCAGAAATCTTTCGCCCATATTATTTTATATTTTAAGCAGCATCAGGTACATACACCAGGCGACCGCCGAAATGACGACTACGACTAGAAGCGTCATCATAAAGATTCCAATAGAAAGCACCAGCTGCAGAACCGTTATGCCAACTACCACCAAGACGAGCGACTCTCCATCCTGGGTTTTTATTCCAACAATAATCTCCAACAGGTGTTGAACTATTTCCTTTATATTCAGTTGGGATAAATAACCAATCATAATTTTCATTATATCCAAATGCTGAAATATATCCTTCACCGTATGCTGGATGTATTCCTGTATCTTCGTAAGGTGATGCATCTGTATTATCAGCAAATCCATGGTCTGCTACATATAAATTACCATATTGTCCATCTGCAAAAGGTGTTGGATTTTTAATATTTCCACCATCTTTCCATTCCCAAATGTCACCCCAATCATTTTCTTCACCACGATATGAAACAATTTGAATACCATTTGCATTAACAACGACACCTGATGCATTTCCAAGTGAAATTGTTGCACCTGTATTTTCTGCCATATTAGTTGCACCATCATCTGTTTTACTTACTGCACCATTTCCAATTACAGATTGTAAATTAAATGTTGCATATTCTATAAGCATAAGTAATTGTGTTGCTGAAATAGATGCCATGTAATCTAATTCCCAACCTGTTCCCCTTTTTTGTGCCAATTTTCTTGTGTTTGCTCTTGTTAAATTTTGTGTTAATCCTGACATTGGTTTTGCATTTGCAATACTACATAACATATCATTTGTGAAATCTGCAACTTGTGCATCATCAAGAATATATGCACTAGCTGATGTGTCATATAGTGAACCTTCAAATGCTCCCCTATAAATATAATCATGTTCTTTTCCATTTCTTATAAAAGCTGGATGTAATTTAAATCCTGGTTTAGGTTCATCACAAACATAATATCTTGCTTTTCTTAAATGCTGTCCATGGTTTTCTCCTTCTGTTATTATGTCTGTTAATAATGGAACTACTTTATAATAAAATTTTGGTTGTTCAACCATTACTTGTACTTTTGTTCCAACAGGATATGTTCCAGCATTTCTTCCACTTTCAATTGTTACTGCTTGTGTTAATGCACCAGTAGTTGTGAATGCTGCATCACCATAATATGCAACAACTTTTCCAGCATCAGTAACATTACATCTTTTTCTACCACCAAAGCAATGAACATTATCAAATGCACTTCCGCCAGTTTTTCCAAAAGCACCAGCTAATCTTGTAAATTTTTTATTTGTAAAATCAACTTCAACACCAAAAATATGGTCATCAACATATCCAATAAATGCTTGTAAATCTGAAATTTGTTTTTGTAAATCAACAATATCTCCCACTGTTGCTGTTGCTGCTTGGTCAACAGTAAGTGATACATTATTTGAATTTGAAACAGTTGTTGTTAATTTTAAAAATGCACCTGAAACACTTAATCCATTAAAAGGTGGCATATATGCACCTTTATCAGTTGTTGCAACACTAGCAACTGCATATAATATTTCACCTTCATCAGGGTCTTTTGCATATAATCCAATAGAATTCATATTATATCCACTTGTTAAATTAGAATTTTCCATTGCTGCTTCAATTTGAACTGCAACATTATTTGTTCTTGTTATTTTTGATATTTTTACTGTTTGTTTTATATTTGCTAAACTTGTCAAAGCAAGTATTTGTGCTTCTGTATAAACATTTGTTGATGAAGAAACTTTTGTAAATTCAACAGTTGTTTTTCCTGCAATTAATTTCGCCATTAAGGCTTGACCTTTATTTGTTATTGTTAATTTATTAAATTCAGCCATTTTATTTCATCCTTTCTTTTAAATAATTTCTGTCAAATTAACATTTGACCCAATTTTATTTTCACCTTTAATATTAAATGTTTCATTAAAGTTATCTGTAATTTCTATTGTTAAAGTATCAGTTACACCACCTGCATATTTTGAATCATTATTTATATTCAAATTTTCTTTGAAGTTATCTGTAATTTCTATATAATTACAAAATACAATACCACTTGCAATTCTTGTTGTACCATCTGTCATATTTAAAAATATTTTATTTTCAGATGTCAAATCAATATTAGCTGGTATCATATAATCAAGTATATAATCCAATTCATCAACTTGTCCAGGTAGTTCAAGATGTGTAGTAATTTTCATTTTATATTCATTAAATTTTTTTTCAATTTCATAATTATCTTTTCCACATAATACATCTAATTTTTGACATAAAACAATAAATGTATATGGTGCTGTATCATTCCATCTTGATAATACTCTTGAAATTCTTGATTCTAATGTATCATTTATTTCAGGTGTAATTTTCATTAATTCTTCAAATTTTGCAATTCCTTTTAAATTACAACTTTGAATAAATTGGTTATTAAATATTATTTCTGTTTCATCTTCTAATGATTGAATTTCGGGATTTTCACTTTTCATTATTTCCCTTATTTCTCTATATTCTTGAATAAATAGTGGAAGATGATTCAACAGTTCTACTTCTCTAATCATTGACTAACACCCCCAAAAGTTGGAATTTGATATTCTGTCAATGTTAGGTTTGTTGTTGAATTATTTATTTTTGTATTTTGAATATCAACAATTCCTTCAATTTGAAGTAATTTTGTTTCTATTTGACTAATCCTAACAACAGTATTAGTTTGATTTGCCCAATTTTTTCTTAAATCTTGCAAATATTTACTTATTACATTTTGTATTGTTGTTTTTAATGAATTAAAATTATATCCTTCATCAAATCCAAATGTTGCTTTCACATTAATTGGAACTTCTTCAACTGTTTGTACTGTTACAACATGACCAATTGGTGCAATACCAAGTCCTGAACCATCTTGTGTTGGGTCAATTTCTTCTTGGACTGTTTTTATTAAAGTATTAGTTGCTTTGTTAAATTCCGAATTTAAAATTGTTAGTAATACTGTTCCACCGCCTTGCCATATTGGTGTAACCTTTGTTGAACCTACACCAGCTATTGCATTAGTTTTTTGAATATAATCCTTTTTGTTTCCACCGTAAGGTTTGGTTTCAAATGATGAAAAATATCTTTCTCTTAATGATTCCACATCTTCTTCATCTTCACCAGGAATTAGTAATTCTGTTAATTTTGCTGTTTCTAATCCTTGAATATAATCAATAGGAATTAAATTACCAAAATTAGTATTTCCATCTATCCCCAAAGTTTCACATTTCAATTGATATTCCCCATCTTGAATTTTTGAAATAACAATATAATTTAAATCATTACAATTGAATCTTGCTCCAATTGGAATTTCTAATGAAGAAGGTGTGAATGTACCTTTTAAAGTTGCATAAGTTGCTTCAAATGGTTGTATTCCCCTTTCAATTGCCCTTCTTACTAAATAATCTCTTTGGGCTGTGTCTGCAAATGTTTCCTGTAAAATTGTATCTAATTCAATATACATTAACTGTAATTCAACTGCTGCTGGTGCTAATGCATCATATATAATTGAACCTTCTCTTTTATCCATATTGTTTGGTACTCTGTCCAACATTCTTTGTAAAATTACTTCATATGTAATATCTTCATAAGCCATTAATAATTCACCGCCCTTTCTTCTTCAATATCTCCATATATTGTGTGAACACAAAATGTTACAATTAAAATTCCTTTTTTTGAATAATCAAATTCAAATGAATCAATAGATTCAATTCGGTCATCTTGTAGTAATGCTTCGGTGATTCTTCTTTCAATTTCAGGACAAACATAAGAAATTGGTTCGCCATATAAATCAGAAGTTTCAATTCCATAATTCCAAGAATAAATTATATATTGGTATCTTTCGGTATTTAATATTTTATAAATTACTTGTTTCATTGCTTCAAGTTCATCAACTTTTCCATTGATAATTTTTTCTGTGAAAAACATTTTATAATTTTTACTTGATTCTTCTTCAACTTTAATTTCAGTTGTTAATATATTATTTCCACTTGGTATCATATTTTACACCACCTTATCTATTACAATATATTTTTGACCACCTTGCATTCTTAATAAAATAACTTCATCATCAATTTTTAATCCATTATGTATTATTATTTTTTTTCTTCCTGTGATTGAATGTGCATGTGTCAAATTTATGTTTTTTTGTGAAATTGACATGTTATTGCTTATTTCATTTGAAATAGTGATTTGTTCGTTATCAGGATTTGGGTTAATTGTTGCATTTGAATCAACAGATATATTTCCATCAATATTATGTGTGTGATTTGCATTTAATTGTGTATCATTTGATGACCATGCAACTGTTGCATCTGTTAAATAATCTGTTACATTTCTAGTTAAAACTAATTGTGCTGGATGTAGAATCATTTTTTGTTCGACATTTATTTCAAGTGGTGAAACATTTAAAACCTTACCAAATAAAATTGCAACAGGTTTTGATGCTTCAACCGCTTCATTTGCAGCTTTTTTAATTGTATTTAATAAATCATTTACGTCAAGCAACAAATTCACCCCCTTTAAGTGTTAAATCCATAAAATGTTCACTTTCACTAAATTTATGTGTACATTTTTCAACTAGCATTAATTTTAATAAACTAACATCGCCCAAATCTAATTTTACTGGTATCATGCATCCTGCTCTTACTCTTACATCACCAATCATATTTTTTATTGAAAGATTTCTTTGTTTTTTATTATATAATTCAAGTAATGCATTTGCTTTCGCTTGTCCATTTTCCCCTTCTTGTAAAGTATCAAAATATTGTAAAACACCCCATTCATTTATTTTTGATGAGTCTTTTGCCATATATACATCTCTTTTTCCTGTTTTGTCATTCTCTCTTGTAAGTTTAATCTGGTTATATGTTTCTTCATCAATTGTTGATTTATAATCATAATTTTCTGCTGTTTCTTCATCAATTAAACAATCTAACACCATTGATGCAATGTTTCTTAATGCTACCTTTCCAAAATCATCATATAATACATATAATTCTTTTCTATTTTGAACTGTTAAATCTATTGCATTTTGAATCATATCAAATAATGTTGTGTTTTCTTCAACTCTTGATTGAATTTTGAATCCAGTATTTTCAATTGTTCCTGTTTGCATATTAAAATCATTTGCTAACATTTTTACAAGTTCCCCTGCTGTTTTGTTTTCATAGACATATGTGTCTTTATTTTTAAAATATCTTAATTGGTCATATGCTGTAATTGAAATAATCTTTTCTTTATCTCTTTTTTTAGAAAAAATGAACCCAAAAAATATGTTTTTTCCATCTTTTCTTAATCTTACTGCATTACCTTCTGTAATATTTTTTATTGTATCATCCATTACAATGTCAAATTGTAATTCACCTGGATAACTTTTTCTTTCAGTTTTCCAGGTGATTTCACCAGTCACAACAGGTTGATACACATTATTTCCATTTTGAATTAATAATTCATAAGCCATAACATGCACCCCCTTATTATGCTGGTATTGTCAATACTTGACCTGGATATATTAAATTTGGTCTTTTTATCTTATTACGATTTGCATTATATATCTTTGTATATTGACTTCCATTTCCATAAAATTTTTTTGCTATGTTCCATAAACAGTCACCCCTAACAACCGTATAAGTTTTATTTTGATTTGTAGGTGCTGGTGATGATACTGTTTGTCTTGTAGGTGCTGGTGTTTTTGCCACTGGTTTTTGAGTTTTTGGAAATTCTATTTTACAAATTTTAGTTCCAAAATCCTTATATTGTTTCAAACTAAAACTAACAACAATATCCATTCCTTCTTTTTGGTCTTCTTTAATAGTGTAATTTTCAAGAGATACTTTAATATTGGTATTAAATAATCCTTTTCCATTTGGATATGTTCGTGAAACAATAAATTGAAAAGGTTTTTGATTTGTCTTCAATTTTTCTATTGCTTCAAGAAATGTTTGAGCATTTTGAAATCCATTTTTATAAGTAGCAAAAGGATACTTAACATTGGGAATCATAGCATCAAATTCAATTTCTGTTAATCCTGCTTTTTTTAAGATGTTAATTTCACCTTCATTTATTTCAACATAAGTTTTATTTTTGTTTTTTATTTTTATTGACATTTTTGAAGGTGTAACAGGTAATAATATTTTATCTAAATAAAAATAATACATTATTCATGCACCCCTTCCGCTGCTTTTTCCATGGCTTCATTTACACCACTAGCCAAATAATCTACAACACCATCAATGTCCATTTCTGAATTTATATTATTGTTATTATTCATTTCAACTTTTATTTCTGCTGTTGTAAATCTGTTAATTGTTTCTTGTTCTGCTAAATCTCTTAAATATTTCAAATCTTCTTCTGTTGCACTTAATTTGTCGTTAATTTTTCCAGTATTTGATGCTGTATTTGCTACATCCATTGGTACTGTGTCCATATCTAAATTTGCAAATGTGCTATCCATTGTATTTTTTAAATCACTGCCTAAATTTCCAATTGAACTTTCAATGTTTGCACCAAAATTATAACCTGTATTATATGCATCGCCATATTCCCATCTTTTTAAACCTAGACTTTCAGAACTTAAATTTAATTCTTCTGCAACTTTTTCATATGAACCATTTCCATATTGATTTGCAACTTTTTCAACCATTCCACTTAATCCACTTCGCCATCCTGACACTGCACCTGCAAGATTTGAACCAAATACTTTATCAAGTGCTTTTGCAATTGTTTCAATTACACCAAGGATACTGTCTGCAAAATCACCAAATAAGTGAACAATCGCTCCAATTGGGTCATTGAATAAATTTGCAAAGAAATTTGCAAAAGAAATCCACGGATTAACCATTGCATTTATTACCCCAAGCACTAAATCTAATAAACTTAAAAATAAATTCCATATCAATGCCACTGCTGCTGTAATTGCCCCACAAATTACACCTGTTGCACTTATTGATGAACCTGTAATTTTATTTATTGCTGCAACAACTAAATATATTGCTGCAATAATAGCAATTATAATTAAAAGAATCCATGTAATTGGACATGCTAATAATGCTGTATTAAATCCAGTTTGTGCAACTGTTGCTTGTGCTGTTGCAACTGCCAAAGCATATTCAGAACTTGTGGCAAGTAAATTTGCACTTACATTTGCTAATAATGCTTTTGCTTGTGCATAAGTTGCAATACTATGTAACCATTCTGCTGCGGTACTAATTCCAACATAAACTGCATGAATTCCAAGTGCTGCATTATATAATCCAAATGCAACTGCTATTCCTGTTACTATTGGTGCTATGATTGACCAATTTGAACCTATAAATTCAGCTGTTTGTTGAATTAGGTGTAATGCTGGTGATAAAAATGTAATTATATTACCTGCTGTATTTCCAACTTTTTTAAGCATTTTTTCAATATTTGTTCCTAAATTTTGAATTGAAGTTTGAATTGTTCCAAAACCAGCTTTTGTCATTCCAGTGTTAATTCCTTCAATCATTGAAACAATTCCCCTTGTAACTGCTGATTTCATGTTTGCAATAGATGTTGCAAAACCACCAGTTGCATTTCTTGCTTGTTGTTCAAAACTTTGGAATCCATTTGCACCTTCTTCATTAAGTCTGATGAAAGTATCCATAAAATCTGTCATACTAACTTTACCTGCTCTTAAATCTTCACCAAGTTTATTTGCACTTACATATCCCATTGCTTGTGCTACTTGTTTCAATTGGGCTGGCATTGCTGTCATTGCTGTTCGCCATTCCATCATGTCAGGTTTACCTTTTGCATACGATTGTGATAATTGTTCCAAAGCTGATTGTTGCACTTGTGTACTTCCACCACCAGCAAGAATTGCATTATTTAATGCTAAAAACATTTTTGTACTTTTTCCAACACTTCCATTTACACTTGTAAAATTTTGAACTGAACTAACTGCATCATTTAATGTAGTTGGTAGTCCTTTTAAATTTTCACTTAACATATGTATTGATGCATTTGGTTGTTCTGAACTTATTCCAAGATTGGACATTACTTTTGGATAATTATTCATTGTGTCCAATCTATCTATGGCACTACCAAATTGGCTAGTTACAAGACTTAATAATTTTTGAACAACACTAAATCCCATTAAACTATTAAAGAAAGATGATGATGCTTTTGTTCCTTCATTTAATGAATTATTGAAATATTGTTGTTGATTTGTTGCATCTTCTAAATTATTTTTATAATTATTAGAACCTTTACTTGCATTGTTCATATTTTCTGTCATCGCATCAATAGATGCATTTGCTTCATCTATTGAAATTCTAGCAGCATTTATTTTTGAATCATCAAAAGTTTGTCCTAGTGATGATTTAAATTCTTCAAATACACCTAGTGTTGAATCCAAAGCGGAAGTAATTGAATGTAATGGATATGACATTCTATCAGTCAATTCTATTGCTGTACTAATACCTGCCATTTCTTTTCACTTCCTTTCGTTTGTTATTTCTTTTTGCTTTTATTTTTTATTTTTGCAGATTCTTTCTTTTCTTTTTCAGATTTTATTTGAATTGCTGCAATAACAAATGCTTTTTCATTAATATCTAAATCATTAAATTTTGAAGGTAACCAATGAAATTTATGAAGACAATAATAAGCATAAGATGCTTCATTGTCTTCGTTTATTAGTTTTTTGCTTCTTCAACCTTTTCATTTATCCCTTCATTAAAACCATTTAATTCATTTAAATATTTACCAAAATTGTTATATTCACCTGGGTCATCAACCATTTCTGTAATTAATTCTTCTGGTGTCATTACTCCATATGAATCTTGTAAATCTTTATCATTAAGATTTGGGAAAACAACTGATGCGACCATCATTTTTTGTAATAATTTTGTTGAATTTATTTTGTTTCTAAAAACATTTGGCTTACCTGGCACTTGTTCTTGAAATGTACATTCATCTGTTAATCTATTTGTTTCTTTGGATGTTAATGGTCTAATTTCCCAAAGTAATGGTTGTCCTTTCTCATCTGTTAATGATTTTGTTACTGCATATTGCACATTTTCCTTTAATTTTTTATTTTTCTTTAAAAATCTACTTAAATCTGACATTTAAATCAATTCCTTTCTTATGATATTAAAAAATCCCCAAGGCTTATTATATTAAAATAATATATTGATAAGCCTTGGGTAACACTCTAATTTATATTTTATAACATACCATCTAGTAATTTGAATGTTTCAGGCATTTTGAAATCTTCAAAAGTTCCATCACAATCTTCATCTAGGTATTCACCATCAGCATCAAATTTTGCTAATATTCCACCATCGATATTACAATCAATGAATACAACAGTTTGTCTTCCAACACTTGATGTTGGGTCTTCGTTTGTTACTTGAATTTCAAAATAAGTATCTTCACCTGTATTTTTGAAATTTTCTAACATTTGTCTTAATACTGATTGGTTATAATGCATTGTTGCTGAAAATGTTCCTTTCCAGCCTGTTGATTTATTTCCTGTTCCTGTTTTACCAAGGATTGGTACTTCTGTTTTAGTTTTTTCAAATTGTGCTTCAAAGTTAATCATTTGCATAAAATTATAACGATTATTACCAATTGTGATAAAACATTCAGCTAATTTTGCTGATAATGTATCTTTTGCTTTCATTACAACATTATTGTTCATTGCAAAAATCCCCCTTTCTATGCTAATTTTACAGTCATATATAATTTTTCCATTGCATTAATTATTGTAACAACATCACTTATTGCAACAGAAGTTTTTGTTTCTCCTGCATTTACTTCAACATCAGAATCTTTGAATTCTTCTATTGCTCCAATTTCTTGAAGATTTTCATGGTGTTTTACTATATCTGCCCATAGACTTATTCTTCCACTTTCATTATTTGGAACATTTCCCAAATATTTTGTGTTGAATAATACTGCGACATCGTTTGCAATTTGGTCTGCAACTCTGACAGTTTGGTTATTTTTAAATATTTCACCTTTTGTATCAGATGTTGTAACAAGTGAATTTACATCAGTTAATATTCTTACTTCACCATTTACATTATGAAGAACTAATTTTCCACCTTGAATTGCATCTTCTAATTGTGCTTGTGTATAATCTGTATTAACTTCAAATTCACCATTATATACTTTATTTAAACATGTTTTATTGATTGCACAATTTGCTTCAATACCAGTCATAAAATATATAATTGCTGATTTATCAAATCCATCAACAACTGTAACTTCATTTATTACATTGATTACACCTTCATAATCAGCTTCTATATTGTGTAAAACTGCTTGGAATTTTGCACCAACTTCATCACGCATTCTTTTTGTAAATGCAACTATTAAATTTTTAATAGTATCATCAGTTGTTGCAACACCAATAACATTAAATGTATATGATTCTATTTTATCTAAATATTTTGAATAGCTTGTTCCATTAACTTCTGAATTTGTTCCACCTGCCAATGGTGTACTTGCTGTAACTGCTAATGTTCCATTTGTTTTATAATCAACAAAATCATTAGAAATAAGTTCAGATGCTTTTTTTACTGTTTGTTCATCAACAATTGTTGTTCCCAAAATAGTTTTAACATCAAATTTTGAATTATCATCTACATTTTTTTGAATAGTAATTTTTAAATCATTACCCCTTGTTCCAGCATATTTTGCTGTTGCATATGTACAAGTAGCTTTTTCACCGCTTCCATTTAATCTATATGCATATAATTTTTGGGCATTTAAAAATAAATCCCTTAAACCTTTCATTTTTTCATGACTATAATCATAACCAAATAATTTTAATGCATTTTTTTGAAAATCTGCATTTGTTATTTCTATTACTTGGTCACTTACACCCCAATCTAAAACCAAAGGCATTGTGACAATACCCCTATCAGATAAACTTGCATTTGCTTTATTTAATGATACAAAGTTTATATAAGAACCTGGAAGTATTTTGTTTTGTGCTGTAAATGTTCCACCACCTAACATTTTAGTTCACCTTACCTTTCTTAAAATTTTCGATTCTTCTAACTGCTTCATCATTTGATATTGTTTCATCATCTTTGACTAAAACAGTTAAAATATCTCTTTCATTCATAAATTTTTTTGAAGTAATTAATTGTTCTTTGCTAAAAACAATTTCTTTATTTTCTTTTTTATCTTTTCCCATAATAGAATCATCCTTTCTTTACATCAGTATTGTAATCATAAGAATCCATTGGTGTTTTTTCTTCTAATTTTTCAACATACATATTGTAATTGACAAAGAAATGTAAAACACCATCATCATATTCTGCATTCATTTCTGTTCCCATTACATTACTTTTAATTTTATTATCATTAAAAGTTTCTTCAATTTCGATATATTCTAATGCTAAATATAATTTTTCGATTATTTGTTGACATTCTGTTCTTTTCTCTTTTGAAGAAGGGAAATAATGAATACAAAATGGATTAGTTCTATAATATTTATTTTGTCTAAATAAATTGTTTGTGGGTTTTAAACTTACTATTGAAAAACAAGGTTCATTTAAACCTTGTTCAACACCATCTGTATATATTTCATAATTATCACCAAATTCTTTATTGATTGCTTTACTGATTCCATCAACAATTTTATTTATCATGTGAAGCATTCCCCCAATAACTTTTTTAATTTATTTTCAAGAACCTTTGGTGCAATAGTTTGAATTTCTTGTTCAGATATAGTCATCATAAACTTTCCTTCAACCCATCCTTTATGATTCTTTGTTCTATGACCAAATTCAACATATGATGCATATTCAACTGGATTTGTTATTTCAATTTTATATGCATCACCAATATGTTGAATTTGTAAAGATTTTGCATAACCTGTTGCATTTTGATTTTTTCCAGCTGTCCAACCCCTTCTTAATGTACCACCAACTTTACCTGAACCACTTGGATATTGTCCAACTGGTGTTCTTTTAATTGCTTTTGCAAGTAATCGTGCTGCAAGTTCTTTGGCACATGCTTCCATGAATTCTTCAACTTTTTTCTGTTCAAGATTATCAATTTTTGATTTTAAATCTTTTAATTTATCAAAATTGCAACTGCCATAACTTCCCAATTATGCATACCTTTCAACTAATTCAAGTACAATTTCTTGATGTGTTTGATACTTTGCAGGTTCGCCACTGCTTTTATATACAGTTACTTTCCCAAAAGCATTAGTCACTTCAATTTTTGAACCTGGTGTAATTGTTATATCAGGTGCAATAAATAATTTGGTAATTTGCATGACATTTGATTTAATATCATCTTCGCTATTATTTGAAATAGTTTCAAATGAAAGTTTACATTTTTTATTTTCTAAAATTTTGGATTCTTTAAATCCTGTTGATTTATTTTCTTTTATATATTTTGTTTTTTGAAAGACATTACAAGTACAATCATATGTCATTTCAATGGCTTTTTTTACTGCTACCACTTGATTTGGCGATAACATACAAAATCACTTTCACCATAATTTAATAAATATGAAATTAGTGTGTTCAGTTTTGTTTCCAAAGTTTCTGAACCTTCACCAACTGCAAATGTCACATTTGTGTCACCTGCTTGTACTTGTTTTATTGCCATTTCTAAATCAAAACCATTTTCAGCATTTAATTGTCCTGATTGTTTTTTAGAAAATAAAAATTCACCACAAATTCTATCAATTTCAACTTCTTTTAATTCATTAGGAATTTCAGAAATATTACATGAATTCTTTATATGATTTTCAACCTTCTGCATACAAAAAGTTATTATCCAGGAATCATTTTCATTTGGTATATATCCAAATGAAATAAGTCTTTTAAGAATTTTTTCAATAAATTCTTCATCAACTTCTTCTTTGTTGATTATTACGATGATGTTTTCAATTATAGGTTTTAATTTTTCATCATCCATATAATTTCACCATCTTTCTTGTTAGATTATCCTTTTGATATGATTCTTGCTATTGGAATAGCTTTATGATTTATATATGTTCTGTTTGCTGCAACAGATTCTCCACTGTGAACTAATTCCCAGTTTGCACCGTTTTTTAATTCTGCATCTGTTGGAGAATTTGAAGCCATATTTGCTTTTGTGAAAGAAATTCCAAATGGTGCGAATACTTTTCTTTGTCTTACATATAAAGTATCTTCACCACCATTTTTAGCTGGGTTTCTATCCATTTCATATGGTTTTTTTGCACCAATATTTTCATAATCAATAGCACCATCACCTAAAACATATGATGTGTATTCTGTATATGCTTCTTGTGCTGCAACATAATTTGGTTGTCCTTTTGTTCCACTTTCTTCAACTGCTGCAACATTTTTAATAGGCATTTCATCATCAATTATAACTATTTTTCCATTCCATGCTGCTAAATCTAATGGTCTTTCTATTCCATCAGCATCTGTATACGTTAAATGTTTTACTAATTTTAAATTTTCAAGGTTTGTAGCAACATCACTGTGCATGAATACCATTGAAAATTTCTTTTTATTAGCACCACATGCTTGATTCATGGCTGTATTTAATGTTGTTTGACCAACTTTTGCTTCATCACCATCTTTACCTGTTATATCATATGTGTGCTTATCAACGAATTCTTTATTTTTTGTTCCTGTCATTGAATAAATACCAGCTAATATTGCAAGTATTGTGTTTTGGTCTAAATTATCTAAATATTCAGCAACTTGGTCTTGAACATTATCCATGAAATCTTCATCTGATACATCATCAGAAAAGTCTTTTTCTGTCCATGCTTTTGCACGACCAACAACTACTATACCACGATTAAATGTTTTTGTACTTGTTGCTGTAATATCTGTTTGACCATCATAATTTACTGCATCCCCATCTAATAAACCTTTCATTGCTATTTCAGCATAAACAGTTCCATTTTGTGATGTGAATACATCTCTAATATCTTTACTTCCTTTTAATGCTTTTGATTTTTTTAATTCATTTGTTTTTAAGTTTGGTATTCTTGGATGCTCAACACCATACTTAAATGCTTTTTCGTTAAAACTCTTTGAATCGAATTTTCCCATTTTAATTCACCTTTTCCTTTCTTTTTTGTATCTTTAAAGATACATTAAATTTAAAAAAAATTTTAGACTTCAATTTCTGGGTGTTCTTCTAAATAAGCAGCCCTTTCATCATAAGTCATTTTTGACAAATCAACTTTGTCTTCACTTCCATCATCAGTATCACCTTTTCCAGGTTCAGCACCTTTGATTTTAGTTGTTTTCTTTTCAGAATCAAATAAGAATTTAGTGTCATCACCTTTAACAAGTGTATCAAGTTGATTTTTTAATGCATCACCTTTTATATTTCCATTTTCATCAATTTCAAGTTTGTCCAAATCATTTAATAATGCTTTTACTGCTTTATTATTTTTTGCTTTGGCATTTGAAAGTGCAGCATCTATTGCAGCATCTATTTTCATTTGTTTTATTTCTGCTGCATGTGCTTCTGCATTTGCTTTGTTTTCAGTTTGCAATGTTTCAATTTGTTTCTTTAATTCATCAATATCACCTGTTGATTTTTTCAAAGTTTCAAGTTGACCATCTCTTTCTGAAACTTGACCTTTTAATGTTTCAACTTCTTTTTTACTTTCAGTAAGTTGTGTTTGAACTGTTTCCAATTCACCTTTTGCTTTTCCGATGTCTGTTGAATTTTCATCAAGTATCTTATCAATTGTTTCCTTGTCTTTAATTCCTAAATCTTCTAAAAATTTTCTTTGCATATTTATCATCCTTTCTTCGCTTTTTCTCGTGGGTCGCTTCCACATAAAATTTTGATATTGTTGTCTTTTCTCGACATCCAACCAGGTCATTTATGTAAAAATTGACAATAAAAAAGAAACTACAAAAAATCTTGTAATTTCTTTAAAATAGGCAATTTTTTCACCTTATATAATGTCCATATAAGCATTTAAAATCAGTGGGTAATATACTTTTATACCCTTATTTTTTAGTATTTTCATGATATTTGCATGTATCAATTCCATTTGCAATTTTTTCAGGAACAATCTGATATTTTTTGCATATTATAATTCCATTTTCAATTTTTCCATTTTTACAATGCATACATTGTGGAATACTTGTCATTTTTATTACCTACCTTTTAAAATATTTATCAACCAATTCCATAACATCTAATGATGTTTTTGATGGGTTACTGCTCAATTTTGCATCAGCAAAACATTCTGCCATAAATTCATCTTTCAAATTATCCCTTATTGCATAATTTGAAACGAATATTTCTTGCTGTTCTTTTTTTAATGCTTTTAGCATTGCACTATCTTCTAATGTAAAATGTTCAGTATCAAGAACAAATTTTTTATTTAATTCTTTCATTTTATAATCTATTTCGTTTATTCTTATTTTATATTGTTCAAATTTCTTTTCCAGTTCTTGCCCAAAGTTTTTATAAATAGTTTCATCCATTCCTATTAGATTTTTACCAACCATTTCACTATTGAATATACTATGTGCAAACTCATGTGTTGATACATAGTATTGATAATTTTCAGGATTTATATTTTTTGAAATATGTCCGAATTCTGAACAATTTTTCATAGTTTCAACATAATCATCATAATTATTCATTAAAGTTTGATTAAAATGAATTTCACCAGTTAATGTTTTAACACCAGTAAATTCATACCCACCTGATGTTGGTTTTGCAAGTAAATAATCATTATCAAAAATGCCAATATGATTTAATGTTGAATAATATTCATTACCTAATTTTTTATAATTTTCAATTATTGAATCAATAACTTTTTCATCAATACCATTCAAATCAACTGAAAATGCTAAATCCTTAAAAGAAGATTTCATTATTTCTTCTTTTGATGTTAAGTTTAGATTCCAATGTGTTCTTCGTGCTTCATTCATATCTATTAAAATATTTTGAAGTTCTTGAACTTTTTCAGGATATGTTTTTATTTTATCATTTTTTGGTGTATTTTTCAAATTTATTTCATCTTGTACATATTTATTATACCAATCTTCATATTTCATTTTATCTGAAACATAATATGTTTTACCATCTTCACCTTTGGCTGCTCTTTCACCTTTATCATCAAAATCATCATCAAAATGTGGAACTGTTGTACTTCTACAATAATTATGAAATGGTGGTGCTGTTATTCCTGGTTGATAATCTTTCATGTTATATACTTTACCATCTTGTTCCTTACATATTTCAGAAGTGTGTGAATCAAGTGTTGCAACAATTTCATATTTTTCAACATCTAATGCATTGAAACAATCTTTTTGTGCTAATTGTGAAAAATATGCATTTTCTGTCATTATTAAATTACCTGCTTGTGCTTTTGATGTATTAAACTTTTTTGATAAATATTTAATACTTTCATCAGGTGATTTTCCTGTTAAACACATTTTAGTTAATTCATTGTGTAATTCATTTATAAGTTTTGTTTTATTTCCCCATATTCTTTCACTAAAATTCTTTTCATCTACTGCCCAAGGTTTATTAACAATTTTTGATAATTTATTTTGGTCTATATTCGTAACATTAAAACCAACATTAAAACCTTTTTGATATTCAAACATTGTGTGAAAATAATTATTTATATATGAATTTTTTGTTAAATTATCAACTTCATCAAGTTCATTTCCAAATAATTTTTCCATTGTTTGTTGTGTTTGAATTTTTAAGGCTTCAAGTCTTGAAACATGATATTTAGTTGATGCATTTTCAAGTTCTTTCATCCAATGTTCATTTAATTCATTTTCATGTCCATATTTTATATATTCCTGAACATCCCATTTAAATTCTTTTAATTCATTTGAATTTAATAACTTTTTTGCTTCATTTATTGTTATTTCATTATTGTTTGCAAATCTTACATACCAACTATTTATTTTATTTTCAATTTCTCTTTGTGCTTGATAAAAAGATTCTTCAATTCTTGAATATACTGTCATTGCTTCTTGATGTGATGCATTTTCTAACTGTCCAAATCGTTGTTGCCAATATTCACTATTCTTGTTCGCCATCTATCACATCACCACCTTCATTTGGTTGTGTTTTTGATGGATTATTTCCAAATTGATTTGGGAATGGATATTGTTCAATTTCATTTTTCTTTTCTTTCTCAATTCTATCCATTTCAGCTTGAACATCATCAACCCATGGATGTTGTGCAAGTCTACTTTCAAGTGATAAATCAGATGATTTGTTAATATTATCAATAATTTCTGATTCTGATATAAGCATATCACGATTAAATATAATATCAACATTTTCATTTTCAAAGTTTCCACAACCTGTGTTTGCCAAATGACAATTTATAAACCATAGCACTTCTTCAAATGCTGCTTGATATTCTGTTTCAGTACCATTTGCATCAAGGTCTATATCTGAAAAGATTGATTGAATATTCATTTGATTTGGATTATTTCCAAGTCTATCATCTTTTGCATCATATCCCCTTGCATTTTCAATAATTGCTTTTTTAAATAAATTAATTATTACTTTGTAATTTTCACTATTTACTTCAATTTGTAAAGTTTTTAAATCACCTGGTGCACCATCAATTGTTTTTACTTTTACTGTTCCATATTCTGCTAAATTTTTTCTAAATTCAGCAAGATTTTGACCATCATAATTTACTAAAACTAAAATTGTATTTCTAACATCTTCTTCCATTTGATTTAAGAAATTAGATTCAATTAAATTTAAACCATCTTGTAATGATTTTAATTTTCTTATTAAAGGTATTTCTTTCGCATTAAATTTAAATGGAATAAGTGGAATCTTTAACCAATTATATCCTTGAATATTTCCTTTTGAATCTGTTATTGTAAAATAATTTTCAAAAGGTTTTTTTACATCAGGAATTAATTTTCCACCTTCATATGTAAAATAATAAATGCCATCTTGATTATAAACTTCAACATGGTCAATGAATTTCTTTTTATTATTTTTTCCAATTTTAATTGTTGTATATACTCTTATAACATAATTCAATTCAGTGTGTTCAGAATCTTTCCAAATTGGTATTATTTCATATGGCTTGAATCTTTTGAAGGTGAATTGTCCATGTTCATCATAATAAATAAACAACCAACCAATACCATCATTCAATGAATCTTCACCTATATTTTTTAATAATTTTCTGAATTTTCTATTAAATATGTTTTTTAATAATTCTGCATAGGTTTCATTGTTTGTTTGAATTGAAAATGGTTGTCCAAGTAAATAATTGTTCTTTTGGTCAACCATTTTTTGATATTGATTATCTACAATTCTATTGTTAGGTAAATTTTTAACTTCTTCAAGTTCTCCTTTTTTACCAATTACCATTCTTTTTCTTAATAGAATATCATGTCTTCCATCATAATATTTTTCACCTGTTATCATGTCTTTTCTTTTTTTTGATGCCATGAAATCTTTAATTTCAGTTATGACATTTTTTTCATCAAGTGATAAATCTTCATCACTTTCTTTAACAATTGTATTTCTTTTAAATCTACCGAATAAACTTTCAAACATGTCATTCACCCCCTTTCACTTCAAAACCTATTTTATTTTTTGGTCTTGTTTTATCTAATATATAAGTATCATCCTTTGTATTTATTTTTACATAAACATTTTCATAATCTATTTGATTAATTACTTTACTAATTTTATCTAAACCTTTTAATATCTCCATATCATCACCTTAATCAAAACTAAATCTATCACCTTGTCCAATTTTTTCTGCAATTCCTGTTGTGGCATCTTGTGCATCATCATGTGCATTTTTACCTTCTTTTTGGTATCTAACCATTGAATCATAATAATCAGGAAATCTGTCAGCCCAATTAACAGGGAAATATATATGATTCATTACCCATGTTGAATTTGATAATATTCTTGATTGTTTATTTTTACTCTGATAGAAGGTATTTATTATACATCTATTTGAATTAAATTTTTGTAATAATAATGTTTCAACATTCCTTGCAAATCCACGACCACCATTATTTGATTCAATATCTGCTTCATTAACTTTATCATCAAATAACATTTTTGCGACTGCTGGTTCTGTAATTTCCATTCCATCCTTTGTAAAAATAACATTAATAATATATGCTTCTTGATTATATTCAACATAATCAATTGAACATAAGTAATCATCACCTGTGTCTGCTGTATCTGTATAATTTTTAACTTTACTATATACAGGATTACCATTTTCATCAGTTGGCAATTTTGTATATGTTTTGAAACTTGAATATAATCTTCCTTTAATATCAATAGGTTCTTGTTGATAGTTTGCTGCTGCAATTTCTTTTGACATTGATTTTGTTTTTATTTCATAACTTCTTCTTGAAAGTATTTGTGAACAAAGCATTGTTCCATCATCTTGCAATGCTTTATAACAAATATGTCTTACTTTCATACCAAGTTTTGTGAAATGTCTTAATGCACGACCTGCTAAATCATCACTGTGCCATCTTGTCATTATTATGATGATTTTTCCACCTTCTTCAAGTCTTGAAAGCATTGTGTCTGTAAACCATGTCCATTGTTGTTCAAGAACATCTGCATTATTTGCTTCAAGTGCTGATTTTATTAAGTCATCTATAATCATAAGTGTTGCACCAAATCCAGTTGATGTTCCTTTTGGTGATGTTGCTAAATAATTATTATATCCATTAACTAATGACCATTTATTCATTGCTGAATCACCATATTTTATTGCAACATTAGGAAATATTTCAGAATATACAATTTTATCTTCATCACCTTTTTGTTCTGTTATTGTATCCCTGACATTTTTAGAAAATGTTGTTGATAATGCTTCATTATATGAACCTAACATTATTTTTTCATTTTGATTGTTACCCAAAACCCATTCAACAAAGCATCCTGCTGTTCTTGATTTTCCATGTCTTGGTGGCATGTTTAAAACCAAAACATCTTCATCTGATTCATAAAAACTTTGAAAATCATTACATACTTTATTTAAAAATACCCTGTCTTCACGATAGAATTCAGGGGCTTTTAAATTACAATATGAAAAGAAATCCATTGCTGCATAAGCAATTTTTGCATCTTTTAAATCAACATCATCAATGCTTATCATTCGCAACACTTTCTTCTTTCATTTTTATTAAGTTTTTCAATTCATCTTTGGTTAAGCCTTTATATGGGTTTGGCACATTGTTATTTACAATTACAGGTTGATTATTTTTAAACATTCCTAAATGTTGACCAAGTAAATGTAATGCTTCAACTTTGTTACATTGTTCAATTGCAATTCCATGCTTTGTATTTTTTATTGATGAAATTGCTGCTTTTTGGTCATCTGTTAATGATTTTGTATCTTTAAGGATGATGTCTTGTTCATAAACATCACCTTCTTCATAAACATATTTTTCTTTTTCTTTATCCCATATTCTATGAATTGTTGGTCTTGTTACAACTTCAACATAATCTGTGGCATTACTAAAAGCAATCTTTGCAAGTTCTTTAACAATTTTGTCTTGTGTTATTTTTGTTCTGTCTTGTATTTCTTGCTGTCCTTTTTCAATTTGTTTCTGTACCTTAACATTTCTTAACAGTCTACTACTTGCTGCATTAGCTGCTTCATCACTCTTACACTTGGGATATACTGCTTTATATGCTCGTGTTGCATTTAAATCAATCAAATATTCATCAACAAATTTTTGTTGTTTTGCTGTTAACTTTTTATCATTTTTGTTAGAAACTTTTTCATTTTTGTTCATTTTTTGTTCATTTTCGTTAACTTTTGTGTCGTTTTGACTCAAAGTTTCATCATTTTGTTTCATTTTTGACATAATTTGCAACACTTCCTTTCTTTTTTTCTTGTATAAAAAATACACACATTAAAATGTGTGTACTTAATTAATTTTTTATATTATATACTATAATATAAAAACAAATGGCATACAAGGGCATTGAATGACATCAAGTGCCACTTTTATCAAAAGGTACTTTCACCTTTTCAAGTGCTGAATCATGAATTCGGTACATTTGCCTTTTAGAATAATTCATCTTCACACATATTTCATCCCATTGTAAAAATATTAAGTATCTATATTTTAAAACTAATTTTTCATTAACATCTTCGATTTGATTTATTACATCACGAATTTGTTTTTTTAATGCAATAAAATCTTCAATTTCTGCATCAATCTCATTTTCTAAATCTATTATTTGAGAAATAATATCAATTATTCTATCATTTGAAGGACTTCCTTGAACTCTTTCTTGGGTCATATTTCCTGATATTGATGTTGACAATGCTCTTAATGCTTCAAGTTCTTCTTTGTCACATTCAATTTGTTCATTTAATTTATAAGCCTGTTTTAAATATTGTTTAGCATTCATATTTTCACCTTCCTATTAACTTTTGTGATTTCACCTTGAACCTTGAATTTTCACCTTGAACCTTTTAAAACTTTGATTTTTCAATACTTAAATAAAAAATTATTTTAAAAAAGGTTCAAGGTTCAAGGTTATTCTTATATTATTTATTTTTTATAAAAACATTAAATTTTAATGATTTTATAAAATACTATTTTAGTTATTAAATTGACATTATCTTGAACCACCTTGAACTTACACCCTACATCTATTGATTTTACTATGTTTCAAGGGGTTCAATGTTACTATATTTCACCTTGAACCTACCTTGAACCACTTCTACTGTTCAATACTGTTCAATACTGTTCAGAACTGTTCATATTTTATAATATAAGGTTCTTTTTTGTTATATTCAGTTATTAAATTGTTATATATTTTTTGTAATGTGTCTGTATTTCCTTCAACATTTTCCTTTATCATTTTTGCCCTTACTCTACAATATATCTTGTAATAATCAAAAGGCATATCTATAAAAACTCTTTGACCAATTTTAGGTATATAATTTATAATTCTTTTATCTTCATTCCAATCTGTGTGTTGCATATGTCCATCACATTTTTCACACTTTATCATAAAAGGTGTTACACCATCTCTACTATTCCAAAGTATTTCTGTTTTCCCACATTTTTCACATTTATATTTCATTAAACAATATGCTTCTGTATGTTTATATTTTGATTCCATGTTTTTCACATTCCTTCCATACACAATTCTTTTCATCAAATTCAGCAAAACAATAATTTTCATCCTTATTAAAATTCCATTTGTTTTTATGTCTTTCACAATTTTTCTTATTATCACATTCATCATTTACACAATATGTCACATCATGTTTTGCTTTCTTCAATTCCATTTTCTTTTTTCCCTTCTATTAACCTTAATACAAATTTACATTCTTCAATTCTTCCTAAATAATATGTATTGTGATTAATGTCGTACATTTTTTCATAAAATTTTATATCTGCATTCATAATAATTTTTAAACTGTCTTTGAAATCACCTGATGAATTCTGAATATTATTTATAGCATCCATAAATTGTGGTTCATCATTTTCTTTGGCTGCAACAAGTAATGCTGCTATTGTATAACCAATTACTACTCCTAAAAATAAACAAATTATATATCCCATTTTAATCACCTTACCTTTCATCATAAGTATTTAATTTCATTTGCATTAAATATTTCTTTTAATATTTCATCAATTTTATCCTTATGTAATTCAACTACATACCTTTTATCTTCTTCATAATATCCTGCAATCAATGCTTTTTCTGTAATATTTTTATCTAACATTGTAAGTTGAATATATGATTGATTATCAATTTTCATCAAATCTGAAATATTAGTTTTACTTGCTGTTTCACCTGAATGAAAATAAACAAATGCTGAATCTCCATCTATTCTTTTAATTTTTCCTATTTCACATTTATAAATGTTTCCATTTGAATCTTTTGGAACATAAACAACTAAATCACCATTATTCATAATTACCTTCTTTCTATGTATTTTTTACTTTACTTGCATACATATCAGCTGTGTGTGTAAATAATACATTTTCATATTTTCTTATTGCTTTATCATAATTATCCCATTGGTCTTGTCCTTCATAAGCTCCCATATGAAATCTAATACAAAATAATTCTTCTTCTGTAAGTGTTATAAATTGAGATAATAACATTATTGATTTTTCACCATGTCCTTTTAAAACAGTATTTGGATTGTATTCAAAATGAACTTCTTTTCCTTTAACTTCATTTGTTCCCATCATTGTTTCACCAGGTTCATCAACAATTGTTAAATAATTATCAATCTTACACAAATCATGAAACATACCTATTATGTAAGGACTTTCAGGTCTTTTCCATTTTAAATTTAATCTGTCAGTCATATCCAATAGCACTTGTGTTACTTCATATGAATGGTCAAACAATCCACCTTCATATGCACCATGATATTTTGTAGATGCTGGTTGTGTAAAAAATTTATTTTCAATTAACCAATTATAAAAATCTTTGGTAATTATTTCTTTCATCAATCCATCAAATAATTCTATTCTTCTATTGGTTGTCAAATTTTTTTCATATTCTAACATTTAATTTCACCATCCTATCCAACTTCTTTTACTTCTATTTCAATTACATTAATTTCTAAATTAAATGTCATTTTGTTATTTACTCTTTCATATTCAGCAGAATCATGAACATAATTTGTTAATTCATTTGCAACCATTATTGCATCTTGAATATCTCCATTTACTTCAAATTCTGTTATGTATTCATTATTTTCCACATCTTTTAATTGTATAATCATTAATAATCCCACCTTTTTTCTTTATTTTTGTTTTCTATTACTGAAAGAATATCAGTAAAAGTAATATGTAAGTTTTCTTTTCCTGTTTGTTCTTGTTCTAGTGTAAAACCTGTCATTAAATAAAATTTATTATGAAATTTTATTATAAAGTCAGTTCCATCAACCAATACAGGTGTTGATGTTTTAAAACCTATTAATTTATATAGTAATTTAATTAATAATTTTTTCATAACTAATTCCTTTCTAATCATTACTAGATAAAAATGTAATCATTGCAACAATAAATCCCCATACATATTGCCAATTGGCTGGTATATAATTATTTATTATTGCACCAATTGTGCAGCATAATATTATTTTTAAAATAGTCATATTAAATCCTTTCTATGCAACTGAATCAGCAAATGCAATTGCCATTCGTTTTGCATCTTCCAATGTTTCTGCTTTGAAACCAACTGGAAGTGATAAATTTTCATCAGGATGTTCTTGTAAATATTCATCCGTAAATCCACTTGATGCACAACATGAACCTTCTTCCACAACTGAACCTATTCCAAAACCAAAGATTGCACGATGTGACCAACCATACCATTTTTGTTCTTTTTCATTAAATCCTATTGAACAAACTTTGTTATCCTTATATGTTTGAATTTGCGAAAGTCCATATTTTTCAATATACATTTCAAAATCTTTAAGTGTTCCAATGTATTTGTCATCTTTGTTATACACAAATATCATCTTAATTCCTTGTGATTCTTCAATTTTAATTTTATATTCTTCTAAAATATTTGATTTTATTTCCATATTATTTACCTGTGCTTTCTTTGTAAAATATTTTTTTATTCCTGTTTCTGTGTCCCACATTTTTGCATGGTCATATTCAAATTTTGATTTTTCTGTATCTAATCTTAATATTTCTTTTGCCATTAAATTAATTATTTTATCTTTATTTTTTATTTTTTCTTCATCATAATAATGCATAGTAATTAAATTTAACATTTTATTACTTCTTTTAAATTCATTTCTTGTAAATCTTCTTATTTCTCTTTGCTGTTTTTCTATCAAATTTAATACAACATTCATATCTTTTGCTGTTATAATTGACATATCTTCATGAATTCTTGCAAATATTCTTATATTTTTAATAACTTTCTTTTCTTCTTTACTCATTTGCATCTTCTTCACCATCAACTAACACACTATTTGCTGAAACTGCCATTGGTGCAAGTGTTTGTCCTTCTTGTTGAATATATATTTTTCTTGTTTTCTTAATTTTTTCAAGTTCAATATCATCTAATTCCCAACATGTTTCAATTGCTGGTGTTTCATCTTCATATTTATATCTTGTACCTGGTAAATCATAACAATCAGGTCTTTTAAAAGTTGTGTTTGTTGTTTTTCTTTTTATTGGTTTCATAATTTACTACCACCTTTCTTAATTTACTTGTTATTTCATCAATAGTTTTAAAAATATCAATCATATAATTTGCAACAAAATCTGCAACAATTTCATCATTCCAATCCACTTGTAATAATCCATAGCTTTCAATGTATGCATGGGTTATTTCATGATATAAAGTATATTTAAGTGAATCATCGTTCAAATCATTTCTAATGTATATATCTTTTGTTATAAAATCTGTTACCCCACTATGTACTTCACCATCATCCATAACTAAATACTTTGAATTTTTATTTATTAAGTGTATATTATATATGTTATTATGTATTTTTACTTGCATTGTTGTTTGTAACATTTTTATTTTCCTTTCTTAATTCATTTAATAGTAACATCCATTCATTTTTATCACATTCATCACCATATGAAATTGGATTTTCTAAATCTCTAATCATAACTAATTTGTCTTTTTCTGATAATAAATGCATATTTTTCTTTATAATTTCACAAGTCCATTGAACAATATATGTTCTTCTACCTAATGCATATCTTTCTGCTGATACTAACATCATTGATATATCTTCCGTTTCACCATTAAATTTTATTTGCATTTTTATTACCTCATTTTAATTATTGTTATTGCTGGAATTCTAATTACTTCTTTTTCAAATAATCCCATTACATTTCTGTCATATTCAGATGTTTTATATGTTTTATGTTCATATATTGGTATTTGAATATTTCTACTATCTTTTACTTCCATTGTTCCAAATGTATCAAGTATTTTTTTAATCCATTCTATAAGTATTTGATTTTCTTCTAATGTTTGTGTTGATATTTTTTCAAGATTATTTATACTTTCTTGCAATTTCTTTGTTTTACATCTTTCTTGAATTAATATGTTATTTACATCTTCTAATTCATTAAGCAATTTTCTAATTTTCTTTTTTCTAAATATATCCACTTTTTCACCTACTTTTAGATTATTATTTTGTATTGAATAAACTTAATATATTATCATTTAATGTAGTAGTTGGAAGTTGTCCATTCCATTTTTCAATCATTTTTTGTTTCACTTCTAATTCTTTTAATTTTAATGTATTTTCAGTAATCTGTTGATTTTGTTGTTTCATAACTTCTGCTTCTGCTTTTGCATTTTCAATTTTCTTTTCATTTTCAACTTTTGCTTTTTCTAATTCATATTTTGCTTGTTCTGTTTGCTGTGCTGTTACTTGCTTCTGTTCTATTGCTTTGTCAAATTCTGCTGAAAAACTTAAATCAGTTATATTTAATGCTGTAATCATTACACCTTTATCTTGCAATCTTTCTGTTAATAATTTAACTATAACACTTGAAACTTCACTTCTTTTTGTAATTAATTCTTCTGCTGTATATTGTGACATTCCTTGTTTTACTGATTCAAATATAGTTGGTTCAATTAGAACTGATTTAAAATCTGTTCCCACTTCCCTATATAATTCATTTGCTTTTCCTTTATCAACATTATAATTTACTGCAATCTTTATACTTGATATTTTTTGTAAATCTTTTGAACTAGCTTCCATTTCATATTCACATTTTTGTGTTCTGCAATCTATTTTTATAATTTTTTCAACAAAAGGTGTTTTTAAATTGAATCCTTCTTGTATAACTGTATCTTGTACTTTTCCAAATCTTGTTTTAACACCTACAAAACCAGTTCCAACTGTCGTTATGCTTGATAATAATGTTATTAAAATAATAAATATTATAATTCCTATTCCAATTAAAATTTCTTTTTTCATATTTTCATACCTTCCTTTTCGTTTACTTTTTTCCATTCAAATTTTGAATATCTACATTTTGCTTGATGTTCTTTTCCAATCAATCTTCCGCTTCTAGTACAAATCTGATACCACCATAAAATGTCAGTTCTGTATCTTACACACATTATCCAATTTTTAATAAATGGATTATATGTTATTTTATTTACATGAAATTCTGTTTTTGTTGGCATATATCAATTCCCCCTTATCTTTTGTATTTTATTGACCTTCTGCTTTTATGAATATTCTGCATTTTTTACCTTGAATTTTTTTATCAATAATTACAAAATTAAAATATTTTTTTACTTGTTTTGAAAATTCACCACTTGATAATTCTTGAAGACTATTTCTAATACAAAATTCTTTATATTTCATATAAACTTGATTTGTTGGTTCATTTTCAATATTGATTTGTTCTGCTTCACATTCCTTAAAGAATCCAATAATAGGATTATTTGTTTCTTCATATTCATTCAATTCATTTTCTATTTTAATTGATGTAGTGAATTTTCTATTTAAAAGAACTCTTTTCAATCCAGCAATACCCAAATTTATTAAATATTCCATTGATTCTTGACCTTGAAGTGAATCACCTATAAAAGGTCTAAAATTCGGATTATCAGAAGTAAATTTGGCATTAAAAGGTATAATAACCAACCTTCTTAATATAGCACTTGAATCCCTTCCTTTTCCTATTCTTGGAATAGTGTTTGCACTAAATACTAACTTTACATATGGTTCAAAATCAAATTTTGGTTGTCCTTTTTGCTCTGCATCTATTGTTTCACCTGTTACTATTTTTTTAAATTCTGCTGCATCTGTTATAAATTCATCAGATATATCATCACCAATATTTGCAAGTTTTCCAAATAGCATTACTGTTGAAAATCTATCATTTAATTTTTTTAAGTCTAAAACTGAAATATTCTTTTTTCCTAATATTGTTTTTATTAAATTTAAATATGTACTTTTACCATTTGAACCTGTTCCAGTTAAAATAAATGCTTTTCCTAATTCATTTCTTCTATACATACAATATCCAATTAATTCTTCCAATAATGCTCTTATTTCTTTATCATCACATGCTAAATTATTTAAAACTTCATCTGTTAATTGATAATAAGCATTTGGGTTATAATCCCAATCAATTTTGTTTGTGATAATGTATTCAGGTGAAAATTGAAAGAATTTTTCTTGTAATACATCAAATATTCCATTTCTAAATGCAATTAAGTTTGCAGGTGCTGGTTTTGTATTTTCTCTTATCATAATATCTAAATATGACATTACTTCCGTTCGTTTTGCTCTATTTAATTGTGGTATATGTTTTATCATTGCTGATTCAATTTCTTGTTGTCCTGAAACATATATTCCATCTTTATATAAATGTAATTGGTTATTTATTCTTACAATGTGATGATTATTCTTTAAAAATACTGCAAATTTATCAAACAAGAATGATGAACCCTTAAAAAATACAGGCTTTGCAAATGCTTCATCACGAATTATGACATCCACTTCATCATCAGTTAATGGTTCTTTTAAAACATATTTATTTATAAGTTTTATAGTTTCTCTTGATTCTTCTTTTGAAAAATCATTACTTTGTAAAGTTAAAATATAATTAAATAATGCTTGGTTTCTTCCATCTCCTGCTGACATATTTAAGAAATCCATTGTTGTTTTTATTGGTAATAACCATTTGGGAAGTTCTTGTGCTTCTTCATTTTCAGCTTCATCATATAAAATTGGTCTATTTTCATTATTAAATTTCAAGATTGAATATGCATTTCTTTTTCCAATTTTTATATCTGCTGTAATTCCTAATGCTAATGTAGCATGTGTTCTATTACTTTCTACAATTGTATTTTTAAACAAAAAGTGTTTTCCCCTTGTTGTTTTATATACTCTACATTTTAATTTTAAATCTTGAACAATTTTAAATAATATTTCACTTTCATCAAAATCATCAATATCAATTAAAATTGTTTCTGTTGCAAGAATTCCAGCAAATTCAGGTAATGATTGAACTTGTTTATAGTTTTTAAAATCTGTTCTACCTTTGAACTTTTCCATACATTTTTTATTTTTTGTTTCTACATATCCCTTGAAAAACATATAATTCAATCACCGCCTTTCATTTTTTATTTATTAATTCATTTGCACATTTTGAATGTGCCCAAGTTTCATTTATTTTTGATTTACAATATTCAAACTTTAAATTCAAAATATCATCTTTTTCAATTATTTTTCTGCAAATGCAGCATTTTTTCTTTGTTTCATCTTTTTCATATGCTTTTAACAATTTCTTTTTCAAACTTTCTTTACTTACTACCATATTTACATCACCCCAAAATCCTTTAATCTTTTTTTCGCAAGGTCAATATACCATGCTTTATCTAATTTTTTTGGAACTTTAACACCATTTACTTCATCATTAAATATAAAACAATGTTCAGGTGAATTTGAAATTTTGGCTGGTCTTCCTGTCGTTGCATGTACTTTAACAACACCTTTGTCATTTTCATCTGTTGATGCAAATATTCTTATACATTTTTCTTTTATATACTTATTACCATGCAAAATATGTGTGTATTTATTGGAAATTTTCGTTACAAGTTGATATTCTTTTAAATCATTACATTCATCAATTGTTTTTTCTACTGGTACATTATGAACCATATATTCAACTAATGCTTTATTAATTATTGGTAAATCATAATCTAAATTATTTAGTTTTTTTACATATGCACCTTTTGATTTATATTTCCCATTAGAATCTACGATTATATAATTATTAACATCTTTCTGAAATACTTTTCTATATTCATCAAATTCCAATTTTAAATGTGTTCTTTGTTCCCATTCATATGCAATATCATCTATTAAATCAAAATCTTCATATTTATTCATTTTTATAAGAATACCATCAGTATTTGATTGAATTATTTGACAATGTGGTTCTAATTTTTCAATTAAATCTAACAATAATAATTGACCATATACACAAACTCTATTTGCTTGAAGTGGGTCATATAATCCATTATTTTTATCTTTCATTACACCATATGTTGAATTTAATACTAATTTTAATGGTGCTTGTAACGGATTTTTTTCCTTTTTATATTTAAGTCTTGTGTGATAAATATCTTCATATTTTTTTGGGTCTTTCATGTTTCTGCTATGTAGATTATATTGAATCATTAATGATGGATATAGTGATGCAACATCCATATTTAAGAAATATCCTTCACCACTATATTGTGGAATTGCACCATGTACACCACCCCAACCAAATTGATGTGGTACACCAGCAATCATAATATCTAGTTGATTCTTTTTTCCATTTTTTTCATAACAACGATTTTCTAAATTTTTATACCAATTAACAACTTCTGTATATTTTTTAATTTTCAAAGTAGAAGGAAAATCAATTTCAAATTCATCATTATGCTGTTTTGGTGTTGCTTCCAATATTATTGCAGCCAATTGTGATTTTGTTTTTGAAATTAATGAAAGATTCAATGGTTTTCCTTGACATGCTAGTTTTACCAATCCCATACATGCTTCAAAGTCTTCTTTTCGTTGTAAAAATACTTCAATTGTTTGTTCAACATCGTGTCGACAATATTTTACAGTTTCTTGTATTTCTTCTTCTGTCAATTTTCTATCTATATCAAAAGGAACTGATGATTCCTTAATATCATTACCCATAAAACCTTCAAATGATTTCAAACCCCTATCTATGTTTGACATTACATCGTAATTATTAAGTGGTATATTTCTAAATAATGATGAAAACTTCCATCCTGGATTACCTTTAACAATAATATAATCATTTATTCTTTTAGGGTCAAAACCACAAAGGATGCCTTTCAGAATGTATTGGTCATAGTGTCTTGAATTGAATCCAACCCAAATATCATTTACATTTTCGTTATAAACTTTTTCTAATTTTTCAGAATCATTGATTATTACATATTCTTTCTTTTTTGTCATATCAATAATTACTACCAACCAATCTTCTTTAAAAACTTCAAAGTCATAAAATAACATTCCTAGTCACACCCTTTCTTATTTTGAAGGGTGGATTTTCACCACCCTATTATTTAATTTTAATCTTCTAATGTAAACACTTCTGTAATTTCATATTTACTGAAATCACCTTTACCTTTTTTATAATTAAGTGCATATTCAAAATTATTATCAATTGCTTCAAATACATCCATTATTAAATTTCCATATTGTTTATAATTTTTAAATTCAATTACTGGTGCATCGTTCCCCATTTCAGAAGTCATCATTCTTAATAATTCATTTACAATATGAATTTGGAATCCTTGTGTAATTACTTGATTCATAAATATTATTGAACCTTTGTATTCTCCATCTGATACTATTTTGAACCAAATTGAAACCATTGGGTCACCTTTTGAACTTGGTTTTAATTCCATTTGTTGAATTGCAACTTCATATTCTCCATGTGGTACTTCTTTATATGTAGTTTGTCCACCATTTTCTGCTGCTTCTGCAACATCTTTTGCTAATCCTTCCACATCAACTTCTTTATCCCATTTATCAAATATATTTTTTTCACTCATTTTAATTTACCTTATTTAACCTTTCTTTATTTTAATGATTTATAAATGCAACTATAATTTGTAATGCTTGTTCTTCTGTAAAACCAGCTTTTACATGTGCATCAAATAATTTTTTATTTTTGTTTGCTATATCATTGATTTTTTCATCAATATTTCTTTTTGGTTTATCACCAACTATATTTTCAAACATTGCTTCCGCAATAATTTCTTCAATAGGTTTTGACATTATTATTCACCCCTTCTCTTTCTTGTTCTTGTAGCTTTTGGTGCTTCTTCCTTCTTTTCTTCTGTTGTTTCTTCAACCGCTTCTGCATTTTCTTTGTCTATTTCATTTCTTGCATCAACTTCTTTATTCTCTGCTGCATTTTCTGCAAAAGGTATATTGTCAATCATTTCTTCTGTTGTCATTTCTTCTGATTTTTTACTTCTTCTGCTTCTTGTTTTTGGTTGTTCAGATTCTTCATTTTCTGTTTTTTCTTCTTTTGAAGTTGTTTTTGGTTTTTCTTCTCCTTTTAATTTTGCTACTGCTGTTTTATTTGCTTCTTCATATACTTCAAGGAATGTGTCATAATCTAAATCGATTTCATTTACTGATGTAGTTAATCTTCCACCACCAAATACAACTTCATCTGATTTAAATGATAATGTTCTTTTATTATCATCTGCAATTATTCTTGCAACCATGTCAACCATTCCTGCAACTTTGTTCGCTGCCTTTTCTTGAAGATTAGGTTTTATTGCTGTAATTTTATCACCACCCCTTTTTGTAATATCTTTTGATGTATCTTCATGTGATATTAAAATTATGTTTTCATAATCTAAATTCATAAGTCTTTTTAATGTTGATAAAAATTCAGTTCTAACCTTGTCCCATGCTCTAAATGAATCATCACTTTCATGTGTAATTCCCATTTGGTCATACATATAAAGTCTACAATATTCATATGTATCTTCAAGTAAATCAACTATAATTGTTTTAAATGTATTTTCTTTCTTTTCTAATTCTGCAATAGCTTCTTTGAATACTTCCCATGCAAATTTTCTTTGTGTCATTCTTCCTGTAACTTTTACTTCATCCTTAATTGGAATAAATGGTGCATCAACAAATTTAATATTTCCATCAGTATTAAGCATTAATGGGTCAGGAAATTTATTAGCAAAAGTTGTTTTTCCACTAAATGGTGAACCATATAACCAAATTGTTTTCTTTTCAATTTTTTCAATATTTCTTCTTTTATTTTCAGGTAAATTCATAAAATAATCATATCCTTTCTTACAATATTCTTGATATTCACACCAACTACATAACCAACCTTCATTTTTTTCAAATTCTGTTTCTTCTAACATTCTTTTTGTTTTAGTTAAAAAGTTAATTACATATTCAGGGTTATAATCAATATTTAAAAATTTAATTTCTGTTTTCTTTAATTCTTCATCAAGTCTTTGCCTAAAATCATTTAAGGTTTCTGTTTTCTTTTGTCTTATTCCTACTTTTGGAACAATTACAAATTTCATATTTCTTATTTTTTCACCAGGATGTGTTTTTTCAAAATAATATTTATATAAATGTAATTGTGGAGATTCCTTGTAATGATAAATATTATTTGAATATTTAAAGTCATACAAATCATAATATTTTGTCGGATTCTTTTGGTTTATCATCTTTTTACATACAATTCCACTATTTGCATAATTACAATCACAATTTTTTTCACAATTATCACAAACTTCATCCATTTCTTCCATTGTTAATTCATGTTGAACTGGTACTAATAAATCAATAAAACCAATAAAATCTTCATCTTTAATTTGAACTTCATATTCACCTTGTGGTAGAATGTTTTTAGCCTTTGAAATTTGATATGCAAGTTTAATTGCTTCATTAATGTGTTCATCAGATATAATTGGATACTGTGCAAAATATTCTTTAATAGCTGTATTCACATCTTTTTCAATTCCAGTGTGTAATGCTGTTCCAAGAAACAATGGATTGTCTGCATTATCAGGTTTCAAGGTTTCATATTTATCTATATATCTTAATTTATATCTATATGGACAACCTTCAAAACATTCTATTCTTGAATGGGATATTTGCATTATTTTTTCACCCCCTTATCAAATTTGAATTGTTCTTCATATGTAATAAATTGTTTACATGTTGGTCTTTCTTTTAGTTTTAAAATGAATTTTTTAAATTCTTCAAATTGATTTGGATATAATACAAAACCAATTCCATTAGCTTGTCTTATTTTTTCAATATTCCAAAGTTGTAATTCTGATGGTTTACCATGTTCACCTTTTAGTTCAATACCCAAAAAATAACCATTACAACAAATTAATAAATCAGGTATTCCACTTTTGGTATATGCTGCACCACCCCAATATTTGATGAACCAACATTTTTCATTTTCAAGAAATTTTTTAACCTTATTTTCAAATTGTTTTTCTGTTGCCATTATTTATCACCTGCTTTCACTTCAATTTTTATATAAGATTTTTTATTTGAAGTTTTTGAATATTCTTTTGCAATATCAGGTTGTTCTTTTTTTAATCTTGTACTATCTATTGATGTTGAAGTTGAAGGTGCAAAATAAGTAATTTTCATTATGTCATTATCAAATTTTGTAACACCATATTTTTCCATTGCTTCAAGTAATTTTTCTTTCATTGTTTTTTCTTGTTCTTCTATCTGTTTTTTGGCAATTGAAATTTGTGCAATAGAATTTATAATTTCTATATTTGTATTTTCAAAAATTTGTAAACTTGTTTCATCATTCATTTCTGAATTTCCACAAGAAATTGGTTTTAAATTACAAGATGATGTACAATGTTCTAATTCTTCACATTCTATACAGCAATGTTCATATTCAAATGGACAACCAGCTTGTTTACATTTAATTCCCATTTTATTCCCCCCTTTCTATTTCTAAAATTTCATATTGTTTAAACAATTCATCATTAAAGTCTTTTCGTTTTTGTAATGTTTCATAAATTGCTTCTTCTATGCTATTTTTACAAATCATTAAATAATAAAAACAATTTTGATTTTGACCAATTCTGTGTATTCTTTTTTTGCTTTGTTCAAACAATTCAGATTTATCTGTTAAAGTAAAATAAACAATTTTGTTAGCTTTTTGAAGATTTAACCCCATTGAACCTGCTTGATATTGTATTAATGTAACTGAATTATCTTCATTTTCATATGCTGTTAAATCTTTCGTTTCTCCATTTACAATTGAAAGTGGTTTTTTATATTGCTTAACTATGTTTTTTAATTTTTTAAGTTCTTCATTATAATTGTAAAAAACAATTAATCTATCATTAGTTGATTCTAATAATTCTTTAAATGCTTGAAATTTTTGTTTATTATATTGACCACATAACTGTCTTGCATATAATCTTTTTATAAGTGGTGTATCTCCAACTAATTCAATTCTTGGTGTTATATCTTCACCTTCCCAATCTGAATGGTCTTCAAATTCTTTATAATTTAAGGTATCAAATACTATTATTGAATTTTTCATAAATTTTCTATATTCTTTTGATGTAGGAATATTTATTGGAATTTCTATTTGTTCAGGTAAATCAAAGCATTCTTCTGTTTTCATAAATACTGCACCATGTTGTCTTAATTTTTCTTTCAATCTATCAACATTTTTATATGGTTCTTTCTTGTCCACATACCAAAATGGTGTACCACCTAGATTTTGTTTTTTCCAATTCACATATTGTTTGTTGTATAATTGTTCTGATATATTCCAACCTAACAAATGAATTTGTGACCATAAATTTTCATATTTTCCTGATGATGGTGTTCCTGATAACAAAATTACATTTTTAGGTTTCATTTTTAACACATATTTTGTTCTTTCTGCTTTTGTATTTTGTACAATGGAACTTTCATCAAGCATCAATGTAAAATCTTCTAATTCTCTAAAATATGACCTTCTAAATATCAAATCATAATTTATTACACCAACTTTTTTAATATGTAATCCAATTCCTTCCTTGAAATATTTTAATTGTAATTTATCTGTTAAATCATAAATTGAATAATCTTTATAATATTTTACAAAGTGGTCAATCCAATCTTGAATTTTTGATTTTTGACATATAATAATGTTTGTATTACTTCCAAGTTCATTCATTTTCTCAGAACCAACAAATGTCTTTCCAAGTCCCATGTCAAGATAATATGCTACATTATTAAATTGTTTTGTTAATTCTAATGCTTTTTTTTGATGTTCATATAATTCCATTATTCGTTCCTTTCTTCATATTCACCAACATATTCTTTAAATTTTTTAGGACTAATATGATATGACCATTTACTTTTTTTCTTTGAAGCAAACCCAAAAGGTGCTGTTCCCATTTGTAATGCAATTCTAACAAATTCTTCTGATTTACCAAGTATCATTGCAGCTTTCCAAATTGGTACATTATTGCAAGTATTTATATTTAAATCTTGTGTGAATTCTTTCTCTAAATCTTCAACTGTGCAATTAAGAAAGTTTGCAATATCTTCTTTTACATTTTGTTGTGGAATATGTTTTCCTGTTAAATATTGACTAATTGATGATTTACCTTTATTTATTCCTTTTGCTAAATCCACTTGTGAAATTTCTAATTCATTCATTTTCTGTTTTAAATTACTTGCAAAACTCAATTTCTTCATTCCTTTCATTTTTGTATCCTTTAAGATACAAACAAATTAAAAAAATTTATTATTTTTCTTTTTAATATTCTTTTATCTTCTTTACTCCAATATCTGATGCTTGATATACCAAATATTATCATATAAATTGAACATTTAATTATAGCATCCTTAAAACTAATAGTGTCATTTTCTAATGCTCCAACTGTTCCTAGCATCATCATAAAACTTAAAAAACAAATCATTTTATTTTCCTTCTTTCTTTTGTATCTTTTAAGATACAATTAACTTAAAAAAATTTCAACCACTTCTTGGTCTGTTAAATTATATCTTTCTTTTATTATTTGAATTTCACTTTGTGTGAATTCTGCCCCATTTGTACTGTTTCTTTTGGCTGATAATCTTTGTTGTGATAAATCCAATGCTTTTGATAATGTTTCATTGGTATCACCATATAATGCCATTTTTGAATTTAATAAATTCAAATTAACTTTCATTATTTTCACCCCTTTCAATAAACTTATTATTGTTATACTGTTTCATAATTTTAATTGTAACTTTTCCATCAGGCTCTTTTGTTTTTTCTTTTAAAATAAATTCTTGATTATTTCTTTGTAATTTTGAAATATAATCTTCAAATTCTTTTTCATCATCAAACTGTATCATCTGATAAATAGCTGCTGAAATTACTTTTTTCAATTTTTTCACCTTCCTTCGATTCGTTTTGTATCTCGTAAGATACACATATAATATATCAAACTTTTTCTGTTGTCAATACTTTTTGAAAAAAAATTTTACATTTTTTCAAAAAAACTTTCAAATACTGAATAAATATGCTAAAATAATGATATAAATAAATATGAAAGGAGAAAAAATATGACAACTGCTGAAATAATTTACAAATACCGTAAAGAACATAATAACATGTCACAAGAAGAATTTGGTCAAAAAGTAGGTGTTAATCGTGCTGCTGTTTCCAAATGGGAAAAAGGTCATGTTAAAGAAATGAAAGGTAAAACAATTTTAAATGTTTGCAGATTAATTGGTTGTACACCCTATGAACTCATGGGATGGGATGAAGAATTTAATTCATTTAATAAATTAAGTAATGAAGTAAAATTGATTGAAACTATTCAATTACAATATGGGAAAGATTCAGTTGAATTATTAAATTATTTTACAAAACTTAATTCAATTGGAAAAGAAAAAGCTATTGAAAATATAATTGATTTAACTTCTATTCCTAAATATATAATACAAGAAAAAAGGGATGCCAAGGTACTATAATTTATTATGATTTTAGAAAAAATAAGAAATAAAAGTTCCAAGTTGGTTCATGGTTAAAGTTCAAAGTAAAATTCGCTTGGTTGTAAATGGTTCAAGGTGGTTCAATGTAACTTACACTTAATAACAATAACTATAAAAATAAATCATTAAAATTTAATGTTTTTATAAAAAATAAATAATATAAGAATAACCTTGAACCTTGAACCGTTAAAATATAAAATTATTGATTTTTTCAATACTTTGTTGTGGTTCAATGTGAAAGAAAGGTTCAAGGTGAAAACATGAAATATTTAATTAAGTATTCTACAAATCCACCTTCAAAAATATTTGAAGTAAACGATTTGGAAGAACAATTTTTTAACATATTATATTCAAAATTATCTAATGATATAAATGCCAAAATATATTTAATACGATTATCAGATGGAACATTAAATGTTGAATATAAAAATGGTTTATATATTGGAAAAATAAAATTACAAGGAAGAAAACATTCAATGCAAATCTTAAAATCATTATACAAAAGTTATACAGTATATGATGATTTTAATAAACATATTGATGAATGGATTAATTATTTTGATAAATATTTAAGAAAGGAAATGTAAAATGAAAAATCCAAATGGATATGGAACTGTTGTTAAATTATCAGGTAACAGAAGAAAGCCATATGCTGTAAGAAAAACGATTGGTTTTAATAAAAAAGGGTATCCTATTTATCAATCAATTGGTTATACAGAAACAAGAGAAAAAGGGATGGAAATGTTGGCATTATATAATCACGAACCTTGGAATGTTGACAGAGATAAAATAACATTAAAAATGTTATATGAAAAATGGAAAGAAGTTAAATCACCAAGTGTTAATGAAGGAACAAGAAGGTCACTTCAATCAGCATATAAACATTGTGATAAATATTATGATACTGTTTACAGAAAATTAAGGTCTTTTGATATGCAAGATTGTATTGATAATTGTGGTTGTCAATATTCTACACAATGGTCAATTAAGAATTTATTTGGTCATCTTGATAGATTTGCATTTGAAATTGATATTATTAATAAAATGTATTCGCTTATAACTACTGCCCCACCTGTTCCTGAAACAACCAAAGAACCATTTACAGATGAAGAAATTAAAAAAGTATATGAAAATAAAAACGATGAATGGATTGAAACATTGATTTTATATTTATTTACTGGTTTTAGACTTAATGAATTACTTTCAATGGAATTAACACAAATAAATTTAGAAACTGGTTTTTTTAATGGTGGTTCAAAAAGTAAATCTGGAAAAAACAGATTTGTTCCAATTCATTCTTATATTCAATATATTGTTAAAAAAAGAATAAAATCAAACAAAAAATATTTAATTGAATGGGATGGAAAAAAACTTTCTAAAAGTCAATATTATATTTTTTGGAATGAAATGATGGAAAAACTTCAAATGAATCATACCCCACATGAATGTAGACATACTTTCAGAAGTAAATTAGATTCTGCCAAAGCAAATAAGAAATGTATTGATTTAATGATGGGACATAAATCAAAAGATGTTGGTGAACGAACTTACACCCACAAAACTTTTGAAGAATTAAAAGAAGCAATTGAACTTATAAAATTTGATTTTTGGGTTTGAACTAATAACAAATTAGTAACAAAAAATCGCTATTGTGCCTATTTATAAGCATAATAGCGATTTAATGTTTATATTATATCATACATATACTTATTTGAAAATAGTTTATGTAAATAAAACAAGAATTCTTTGCAAATCATATACAAAAAATTCTTGTTTTACTATTAATAATATTTGTATTCATTAGTATCATCACGTGAATCTCTTTTTTTCAATTCTTCATCATAATCTTTATTGTTAAAATACCAATCTGTTTTTTCATCTTTAGGGTGTGCCTTTCTATTTTTGTCTAGTATAACATCAAATAAACAGAATATAGCTAACAATGTTGCCATTAGATCACATACTAAATTTGCACTTAATGCTATAGATATAGTTTCTCCACCCACAATAGAAACCAATGAATTGAATAAATGTTGACCATAATACAATCCATACATAAGAAAGTACGCTAATGCTCCTATCAAATTTCTTCTTATTACTAATATAATACATATAAGTGTTATAAAAGAAATTATTATTTCAAATGTTAAATTATATGATACAATTCCTATAAAATCAATTGAAAATTGTGTACACAATGCAACAATTGCTCTAAACATCCAAAACATTACCATAAATATTATTATTAAGATTGTTCCAAAACTCATATTTTATTCCTTTCTTTTGTTTTTTCTTATATAAAAAGTTGGTATGTAGAAAATATTTTTTCTATACCAACTTTGCTTTTAGTCTTCATCTACAAAATTAAAATCATCTTTATATTTTTCTTTAAATATTTGAAATACTTTATTTAATATTTCTTCATCGTCAACTCCAACATAAGATTCTTCATCTGAATCTTCATCTGTGTCTTCAAGTTTTAGTATAACTACCTCTCCTTCTTCCTCTTCTCCTTCTTCAGCTACTGGTAATAATACTACATATTCTTCATCATCTAATTCAACTAAATCTAAGAATTCAAATCTTACTTCATTTCCATCCTCATCATTTAATACTATTATATTATCAACTTCTTCGTTTTCCATTTTTTAATCCTTCCTTTCTAAAACATTTATATTTTTCAATTTAATTAACCTTTATCTTATTTAAATAAGTTTCTAAAATATATACTGCAGATATAGTATCTACTATATTTTTCTTTTTATACTTATTAACATCTAACAAGTTCATTGTTTTATGTGCTGCAACTGTTGTTAATCTTTCATCTATTGTTTCTATTTTCAAAGTATTATATTTACATTTTAATTTATGAATAAATTTGTCTGTTATTTCTGTTCTTTCTGATTCTGTTCCATTCATATTTATAGGTCTCCCTATAACAATTGTATCTACTTCATATATAGAAAATAATTCATCAAGTCTTTTTAATATTACCTTATCAGAACCTTTATTATTTATTGTTTCAAGCCCTTGAGCTGTTATATTTAATGCATCTGTTATTGAAATTCCAGTTCTTGCATCACCATAGTCTATTCCTAAGATTCTTTTCATAAGATATTCCTTTCTATTTATCTAAGTCTATAAAATTTCTTACCATTTTTTCTAATAATTCGTCTCTTTCTATAGTTCTTATTTTATTTCTTGCATTGTTATGGCTTGTTATATATGTTGGATCTCCTGATAATATATATCCAACAATCTGATTTATTGGATTATATCCTTTTTCTACAAGTGCTTCATACACTTCTTTTAAAGTTTCTTTAGCTTTTTCGTTTTTTTCTTTTTCAAAATTGAAACTCATAGTTTTATCAAAATCCATTATCTTACCATCCTTTTCATAAAATACTTTTATATTGTTGTTATGCTATGTTCATTTTTATCACAACTGTCTAAATATTGTTCTAATTTTTTTAGAACTTCTTCCATTCCAGTCCCCTTATAATATGTTGTTATAACAAAATTTAATTTTGCATTAACTTGTTGTATCTTTTTCTTTTTAGAATTTTTTTCATTTTTTCCTTCATCATCTAAGTCTACCGTTTGGAAATTTTCTTCTAATGAAATATTCATTTGTTCTGCATTTGATTTTATATTTGTTATAAAATCTATAACAGAATCTGTTGTTACACCTGAAAATACTATTACAAATTTGGGTCCCATATATCTAATAAAAATATATTCATTTGATATATTTTTTCTTATATATTTACTTATATCTATAATAACCTGATTTCCTAACTTTCTTGAATATTTATCATTTATTTCTTCTATATTAGCTATTCTAAACATACAAACTGCTGAAGTTGTATATTGATCAATAGTTTTCTTTCCTTCACCATATAAATATTCCTCTGAATATAATCCTGTAAATAAATCTTTTCTTACTATTGCTTCTAATGTTTTTTGATGTACTACAGTTTTTAAAACTGCTACTATGTTATCTTTTACAACTTCAAATATTGTTGTATCTATATTATCAAAGTCATGAGCAATTCCACTTTCTATAATCCAATATCCTATATAAACATTATCTTCATATATTGGAAAAAATATAGCTGATTTTGCTCTTGCAAATTCCATTGTTTGATATGGTAATTTCTCATTTTCGTTATTAATAGTTATATATTTAGGTGTTGCTGTTGCAATACTATCTTTAAATATAGGAACATCTTGCAAATTTCTTAATGTTTCCCAATGCTTTTGGTCTACATTTGTTGCTTTTATTTGATATTCAGCTCCATCAAATACAACAATTGTTGAATATTTTATTTCATATTTTTCAATCAAAATATCATTTATCTTTTTTATCTTATCATCAACAGAAGATGTTTCTCCTATTGTACTTAAAAAATCTTGTAAAACTCTTAAGTTATTTGCTTGTCTTTGTAAACTATTAAACTCTTGTATTTTACGGTGAATTTGTACATTATAGATAAGTAATCCAATAACAATTGCTACTAATATTCCTACAATTATAAACATTTATTATTTTCCCTCCAATACTAATATCTTTTACTCATTTGTTCTAATGTACTATTCATACTTGAAGAAAAAGTAGTGTTTTTCACTGATGGTGGGGTATATTTTCCACCATTACTGCTATTTGATGTACTATATACTGATGTTGCTAACTGTTTTAAGCTTTGTAATATTTTTTTTGAATATCCTTTTAATGATACATCACAAATTACTAAACCATTTAAATATCTTAAATATGTTTCTGTTTCAAATGGGATTGTAATTCTTTTTACTGTTTTTCTATTAAACAATTCTTTTCTGACTGTCATACTTGCATCATTATAAATTGAAATTCCACCTACTAAAATATCTTCATTTAATTCTTTGGTTTTTATATATTTGTTTAATACTACTCTTGCCTTTTCTTCACTAAATGCGCCCTTGTCACTTAGTTTTCTTAAAAATAATGTAAGTGGTTGTATTGTTAATATATCCATTGATTGTACCAAATAAATTTCTTTTGAATATTTAAAATATCTATCTGGTGTATCAAAATCACAATCTAATAAAACCATATTATGTTTTGTTAATAATGTTTGAATTATTGGTTCAACATTTTCAATTTCTTCAACATCAAATGCTGATGTATATACTGTTAAATTCTTGTGTATTTCTATTCCATCTGCTACACCGTCTTTTAATTTTTTTATACATTCATTTGCTTTATTTCTTAACATTTCTTCATTTTTTGTATATATATAGTATGCATTTCTATTTTTGGTTAAATCTAATATTGCTGTATTAACATTATTTAAAGATAAAATTTCAGCAACATTATTAACTAAAAATGATGTTCCATTTTTGCTTGTTCCTACAAATGCAACAATTTTTTGATTTGGTGCTAATATTCTGTTCATATCAAGTTCCTCATATTGTGGCACTTTGGGTCTCATATTTGGAACTTGATAATTTTCTTCAATTACATTATTTACTGAACTTACATTTTCAGAATCTTCCTTATATTGTGGAACTACAGTATTTTCTGGTTTCGAATATATCTCAGTCTTTTCATTTTCTTCTTGTCCAAAACCTGGTAAAATACTATTATATTCATCTTCTGTTTCTTCCTCTTCGGCAAATCCTGGTAATGTTGTTTCATCTTCCTCTTCTGGTTCAAGCTTTGTAGTATTGTTTTGCTCTAAATCACTAAATCCTGGTAATATACTTTCATTCTCTTCTTCAGCAACTGTATTGCTTAACTTTTCTTCTGAAAATCCTGGCAAAACGCTTTCTTCTTCGACTACTTCATTTTTTCTTGGACGACCTCTTTTACGTTTTGGTACTTGTTCTACTTGTGGTTGTTCTGTAACTATCTTTTTTGGTCTTCCTCTTCCTCTTTTTACTGGTTGTACAGGTGTTTCTACTTTATCTTCTTCAATTTTATTTATTATTTCTTCATTTGTATTATTACTTTCTTCTGGCATTTCTTCTTCTGTATTATAAATTGGTTCAAATTCTGATTCTTCTTTTATTTCTGGAATTACAGGATCAACTGTTTTTATTACCTTTTTTGTATTTGAACTCATAGCAGAAGGAATTACGACTGGTTCTCTTAAAGTATTTTCGTTAGATTTTAACATAATTTCACTTGTGCCTTTTGTTTCTTCTTCCTGCTTCTTTTTCATTGTTTGATATTTTTTTAGTTGTTTTTCTTCTTTGTTATTAACTCTTACACTATTTGAAATTCCATCATAAGCGAATATATCTAAATATCTACTTGATCTTTCTTCTAATACTGCTCTTACATTTAATGGAAGAAATTTACATATTATTTTTAATTGAATATTATTATATTGTGATGCTATACTATCAAAACTATCAACTATTTTTTGCTCATCGTTTCCTATTTTTTTATAATGTGCTAATATATTTTGAATTTCTAATTCGCTAACTTCATTTTCATCATTTTTTTCATAAAGTACATCTTCTGAATCTATTTTATAATATATTTTCGCTTCTTTTTTAGAACGAGGTCTATTTATTAGCCTACAAACTTCATTTATACTTCTATCTGCGCCTATTATTGCATTATATATTCCAATTCCAAATAATTTTACTAAAAGTTCTTCTCCTTTTACACGTCTCTCTTCACAAATTAAAATAATTGGAATATCTTCTCCTTTTACATTTGATGCTTCATCACTTATACTATCAAGTCTTCCAAATATAAAATTATCCATTTGTTCATGATCAGAGCTTGCATATTGTTCTAGATCTTCACTAATAACTATTCTGTCATATGTTTTGTCTCTTTGCAATTCTTTTAAGATGGCATTGAAGTAATATACATTCTTATAATTGATTATTTCTTTATATTGCTTTTCATATTGTTTTATAATTGTTTCTGACATCTTGTCATTACTTACTGCAAATAAAACTTTCATTTGTTACCCCCTTCCAAATTTTACAACAATCGCAAAGGCTAATGGTAAAATTTGGCATATTACTAAAATAGTTATAAATGATATCATTGTAACTAAGCCTTTTTCTTGTGTATCTAATTTTCTGATTCCTATAACATATTGATATATTGCACTTATTGCAATTCCCAAAAAACAAAATGGAATACTATAAATTCTGATTATGTTTAATACATAAGCAGCTATTCCATATGCATCTGAACCATATTTTTCTTTATAATCTTCTAAAGATTTTGTTGCGTTCTCTTTTATTTTTATTAATTGACTTTCATTTTCTGCATCTATGATAGATGTACTATTTGATTCTGCAAATACTCTTGTTGTTCCAAAAATACATAATGAAATTATCAAAATTAGTGCGATTGTTGCTATTTTTTTCATATCTATTTTCCTTTCTCATTATTTGTTATTTTTACTTATATATCATACACTAGAATTAAAAAAATAGCAAGTTATTTCTTGCTATTTTTTATATTTTTTTGTATAAATATTCCATATAACTATATACTTTATTTGCCCATCCTGAATCACTTGCATATTTTTTATTTACAGCTGTTACAGTACTTCCATTATAGTATGTTCCAACAGCTGTTTCACCATTATATATTTCTGTTCCTTTTGGATTCAAATAATATTTAGTTAAAACTCTTGCTATTAAATCAATTCCTTCTGCATATGTATTAAATGTACTTGCACTATTATACGGATCAGAGTCATATGCTCTATATCCAAATAAGTTCTTCTTGTTTTTTGCTATATTTGATTTTCCCCAAGCACTTTCATGTATTCCTATAGCTGCTACAAAAACACCATTTATATTATATTCTTTTTCTATGTAATAAAAATATTCTGCATTATCTCTAAAAATACTATTAATATCTTTATCATCTGTTAGTATTTTTTGAAATTGTTCTAATGTTAATCCACTTGGTTTATTTAATTCCATGTCAAAACTATATATTATATTTTTATTTTCTTGATTAATATTATAATTTGGATTTGAATATATACTTGCTAAATTCTCTGTTTTTATCCATCCATATTGTCCACCATAAAAAATTTTACACCAATCATCTTCTATTTCCAATACTTTTAATACTGTATTTCTTATAAGAGTTGTTATTTTAGAGCTTTCATAATTATTTTCTTTTTTTACTTCAGCACTATCTGATGTAACATATACCTCGCTATTTTTAGAAATTTTATATTCTTTTTTATTTTTATTTGTACCTACTTGTACAATTTTATTTGCTGGACTTCTAACAATAATTGAGCTAATTTCTTCTTCATGCTTTTCTCCTGACTGGTCTACAGTTATTTTCTTTGTTATTTGCTGTTTTCCTGTTCTTCCTTCTTGTATAACTTGCATCACTCCTAATGGAAGTTCATTATTATTTTCATATTGGGTTATATATTCTAAATTTATTTCTTCTGTTACTATTTGTTCTAAATTAATTTTGCTATTTTGTTTTACAATTTCTTCTATATCAATATTCATTGCATTCGAAAATCTAATATTACTATTTTCAGTATTGGCATAAACAGTTTTTCCAAAAAAGTCTTTAAATATAATTACAAACAATATCACTATTATCAAAAACATTATAATTATTAAAATTTTCTTTTGTTTTAACTTCATACTTATCTCCTTTATTAAAAGGTTTTCATTTTTATTTTATTATTAATAATTTTGTTTGTCAATTCCTGTTTTTGGAAAATTTAATAATATTATCTTGAATATTTTAATAAATTATATTATTATGATATTTAAGGAGATAGTTGTCATGAAAATTAAAACTAAATTTCTTTTATTTTTAATCTTATTTATTTTGTCTATTTTCTTATTAATTTACCTTTGTAATATTACATATACTTTATTTTTAAATAAAATATATATTGAAAATTCGTTTAATCAAGAAAATATTTTCAAAATAAATAAAATTGTCTTTTTTAGCAGTGCCTCTGGAGATGTTTCTACAAATACGAATAATACTTCTACTTTAAGAAATATTATTCAGTATACAGATATTGCTATATTTATAGATAATAGTTCATCTGAACTTTCATATAAAAACACTTTAAAATCTGTTTCAATAGAAGATATAAAATTTATTAATATGCCTAAAATTGGTTCTCCAAAATTATATTATAAAAATTTATCATCATTTGCTTCTTCTAATTTTGATGATAAATATATATTAAATAATTCTTTAAATTTTACAATTACTCAAGATGATAATGCTGATTTATCTTCACCAATTTTATATAATAATTGTGCAAATCCTATTGTTATCAGTTACAAAAACGAAAATTTAATTACTGATCATACAATTTCAAATAAAGATTCAATTTCATATGATGGATCCCTTTTAAAAGATTGTAATATTATTTTAAGTAATTTAAAATGTAGTTTTAGTTTTTATATTGTTATTGAAAATAATCTTGGTCACAAATACAGATGTCCAATATATTTAACAATTCCTTTATCAAATGGAACTTCTTCAATTTACAATGGTTCTTTTTACTACACTTATAATTCAGATTATTATTTTTACTTATATACTTAATTTCTCTAACTCAATTAAAATTCTAGGAACAAGTCCTAGAATTTTAATTGTTTTTATATTTTATTTTGTTTTTATAAGCTTTCTATAATATTCTGCTATTAATTCATCAAGTTCAACACTTAATTTATATATTATATTGTAATCTTCCCCTATAGTAATACTTTCGTTTAATCTATCTCTTAATTTACATATTTCGTCATTTAACATACAGCATCACTCCTTTTTTACAATTATTTATCTGTATGCTTATAAATTAACATATTTTTACATTTTAGTCAACGAATTATTTCTTTTTTGTTTATTAATCGTATGACTTTATTCTTTTTTTTTCATACTTTTTCTTCATATTATATCAAAAATCGACACTGTTCGTCAAAATAACAATTACGATTATATTACTTTTTAATTACATTTTTACTTTTTTATTACAGAAAGAATCATTTTATTTTCATTAAATACTTCATTTAGAATTTGTTCGACATATTGCTCGTTTATTGTAGTTATTTCCTCTAAATATTCAAAACTATTTATTCCTTTAAAGAAGTCTGCCAAAAACATTCTTGCAATATCTCCTGGTTCATCATATTCTTTTATAAATGATCCATATAACATTTTTTTCATTCTTTTAAATTCTTCTGATTCTATTCCTTTTTCTTTTAATTCTCTTATTGTATTCTTAAAAGATTCATATACTTTTTCTGGTTCTTTAGATTGTCCTGTTACTAAAATATGTGCATAGTCTCTTGAAAATTCATAATCTACACCAGGCATTGAAAACATTACTCCACTTTTATATAGCTCTTGATACAAATCTGAACTCTTTCCAATTAACATATTTAATAAGATTTCTATTGCTAAATGTTTTTTTACTTTTTCTTTTTGTGTAGCAACTTTGTCTTTTATTCCTATTGTAAATAATGGTTCACTCACATCCATTTTTTGTTCTATTTTTTCTTTAACTATACTTTCTGGTTCTTCTGGATATATTCTTTTTATTTCACCATTTGCTTTCTTTTCTATTAACCTTTTCTTTATTTCTTCTAATAATTTTTCTGGTTCAAAGTCTCCACAAATTACCATTGCCATATTAGCAGGATTATAAAATGTATTATAACATTTATACAAAATGTCTTTATCTATGTGACTTATTGTTTCTATTGTTCCTGTAATATCAAGTTTTACCGGATGTTCATGATACATTGCCTCTAATGTATTCAAATATACCTTCCATTCTGGATAATCATCATACATCATTATTTCCTGTCCAATGATTCCTTTTTCTTTTTCTACATTTTCATCTGTAAAATATGGATGTTGTACATAATCCATCAGTTCATCTAATGCTGGATAAAAATTCTCTGTACACTCAAACAAGTAAGCAGTATGATCATTTGTAGTATATGCATTTGCTTCTACTCCAAGTGCTGTTAGCGTATCTAAACTATTTATTCCACTTTCTTGCTCAAACATTTTATGTTCCAAAAAATGTGCGACTCCTTTTGGAACTTCTGTTGGTTCTTTTTCACCAGGTACAATAAATTTACTATCATTTGAACCATAATTTGTTCCCCATATTACATATTTTTTTTGTATTCCTTTTTTAGGAACAATCATTATTGTTAATCCATTTTCTAATTTTTCTATATATAATTTTTCTTTTACTTTTGAATTTTCAATTATCTGCATTTTAGTCCTCCTCCTTATTTTTCAAGAAGTAAATTGTATTAATTTGAAGTGAATTTGCAATTTTTATAATATCTTCTTTTGATACTTGATTTATATTTTTTATATATTCTTCTGTTGATATTTTTTCATTTGTTATTTCTTGTCCGAAAAAATAAGTAATTTCTGTATCTTGTTCATCATCTATACTTCTAATTCCTGATATTATACTTTTTTTAGCATTTTCTATATCCTCATCTGTAAAAATTCCTTTTTTCATGTCTTCTAATTGTTTTCTTATTATTTCTAATGCTTTCTCATAATTTTTTATCTCAATTCCACATTTTATAAATATATTTCCTTTATATCTTAAATATGTTGAACCAGCAGAATAAGCCAAGCTTGCTTTTTCACGCACTTCTTGAAACATTTTAGAGTTTGCAGTCCCTCCAAGTATAGCATTATACACTATGGCATTATATTTTTGATTTACATTTTCTAATGTTAAGTCCATACCTATTACGATTTTTCCTTGGGTAACATCCATTTTTTCAATTATTTCTCGTTCTTCTACTATATCTTTTTTTGGTATGTCTATTATTATTTTTGTTTCTCTTTCTTTTAAATTTTTTATACTCTCATTTTCTTCTAATATTTTTACTATTTTTTCATCAACATCTCCTGATACAAATATGTCGATTTTACATGTTGATATCATTTCTTTATAATATTTGTATAAACTTTGTGCATCTATTTTTTTAAGATCTTCTACATATCCATATTTATATAACCCAAATGGTTCATTTTTATACATCTCTTCAATGCATCTTTCAGTCGCATACATTGCTTTATTGTCTGTTTTTCCTTCAATTATTCTTTTAATATTTTCTTTTTCTTGTTCTACATATTCTTCATTAAATTTTTTATCTTTTATTAATGGATTAAATACAATCTCAATCAATTTCTCTATACTAGTTTTCAACATATTTTCACCATTTTGTGGAATATAATTATCGTTTATTGTTTCTATATAAAACTTTAATATTTGATTATCTCCTATTTTGTCTATTCCATTATCAAATGATGCGCCATACATTTCTTCTAGTTTTTTACTAATATCTAATAAAGTTGGCATATTCATTGACCCTCTTCTTAATATAGATGATATTAAGGCATTTTTTGTTACATTTTCTCTTGTTATTGGCATACTTAAAAATATTGCAATTAAGTTTGTTTTAAATTTTTCTGTTTTTATTGTATGTAATTTTATTCCTGGTTTTATTTCTTTTTCAATATTTTTCATTTTGTTTCCTCCATTCTTTTATAATATTTTTATTTTACTGTGTATAGTATAATACTTTTAGTATGTTTTATTCAAGTGTTTTATAAATTAAAACAAAAAAATATAAGTGCAAAAGCACTTATACTTTTTTATTTTAACATCCCCAGAATAAATGTGTAAGAAATCCTACAAATGCTGTTACTACTCCGATTACAGCTCCTACTATAAGTGTAGCTCCTCCTAATACTACTGCACCTACACCTGCAGCAGCACCTGCAACTAACCACCATGGGAATGTATCATCACTTGGACTTTGTGTTGTATCTGGTGCTCCTGTTGGAGAAGAAGGATTACTTGGGTCTGGAACAGCATATTTTGAACTATCTATAACTGTAATTGTACAATCTGTAGCACATCCATTTTCTGTTACAACAGATATTACAGTTTTTCCTGTACTTTTAGCCTCTACTTCTCCTGTTTGATTAACTGATGCTACATCAGAATTACTACTACTCCATGTTATTCCTGTTTTTACATTTGCTGTTACAGGCTTAATTGCTGCTTCTAATTTTGTATGTTGTGCTTGCGCTATATCTATTTGTAATTCTGCTGCATTTAATACAATTTCTGTTGGAGATGTTTGAACTTCCACTGTTGTTTCTGCATGTTTTCCATTATTTGTTCTTACTGTAATTACTGCTGTACCATTTTTATTTCCTGTAACTATACCATTTTCATCTACTGAAGCTACTTCCGGATTTGAACTTTCCCATTCTAATTCTACACTATCTCTAGCTGATTCTGGGTATATAATTGGTTTTAGTTCACATGTTGTTACTGGTGAACTTAAATCAATTGTTCTTTTTTGTTCTCCAGAAATCATTGAGAAGTCTATTTCTTCAACAGGTGTTTGTGATTCTGATACTACTGTAATATTACATACTTCTGTTTTTACTTTTTCTATTTGTCCACTTTTATTTTTTATCTCTAAATATGCCTGAATTTGAGCTTTTCCTACTGCTACTCCTTTTATTGTTATCTCATTTGTTGAATTTCCTACTATTTTAACAATACTTTCATCATTTGATTTCCATTTCAATTCAGCATTTTCAGTATTTGTTATTGCTTTTATCTTTTTTTCTTGATTTATCTTTAATGCTGGGATTGTTGTTGGTGTTATAGCAAATATTACATTTGTTTCATATTCATTTTTAGATGATATTGTTCCATCTTCAAAAACATAATATTCATTTTTAGTTTCTTCAAATGTTACCTTAAGTACACCATTTCCTTCTGAAGCAATTGTATATTTTTCATCAACAGTTTGATCTAGTGATTGTGATAAATTATCTTTAGTAACATTTCCTACACTATCTTTTGACATTGCATTAACAACTGATGCTTTTAATATTCTTTTTTCTTCATCTAGTCTTGTCTGATTTTGTGTTTTATTCATATTGGCAAAAATACCCTTTTGTCCAACAATAGAACTTATCGTTGCACCAGCTAATAATAGCATAACAATAATTGTAACTGCTAAACCAATAATTGTTATTCCTTCATTCTTTTGTTTCTTCATACTATTTTCTCCTTTTAGTAATTTTCTATTCTTAGTATAACAATTAAGGAAAAAAAAATCAATACTTTTAATTAAAAAAATAGTAAGATAATACTTACTATTTTCTATTAAAATTTTCTTTTTCTAGCAGCCTCTGACTTTTTCTTTCTTCTTACACTTGGTTTTTCATAACATTCTCTTTTACGAACTTCTTGAAGAACCCCATTTCTTGCGCATTGTCTTTTAAATTTTTTTAGCGCTTCTTCTATATTTCCATTAACTTTGATTTCTGACATTTATTAATTCCCCTCCTTCCGGCGTTTAGAACACTGTATGTGGGATTTCATCCTTTATACGCTAATCATTATACATTATTTATCTAGTCTTTGTCAAGTCTTTTATTCTAATTAAAATATATTTTTGAACTTTTATACTTCATATGGAATTATTTGATGTGTTTTTAATGATTTTTGTACATCTATTATTCTTTGATTTTTTGATCCTCTAAATTTTAAGCTTAAATCTTTTTTATCTTCTTCAAATTTTCCATCAACAACAACATCAATATATGACATTAATTCTTTTGTTTCTGGCCAATTTTCAAACATATTTTCTTCAACATCTTCATCAAATTTATATCCTGTATAACACCATATATTTTTATCTGGAAATTTTTCTTTCACCTTCTTTACTAATGGTAACAATCCTTTTTGATTTGAATATTCTAATGGTTCTCCCCCTAAAAGTGATAATCCTGAAACATATGGGTGATCTAAGTCTTCTAATATCTTATCAATTTCCTTTTCCGTAAATTCTTTTCCATAGTTAAAATCCCATGCTTGTGCATTAAAACATCCTTTGCAATGATGATTACAACCACTAACAAATAGGGATACTCTAACTCCTTTTCCATTTGCTACATCTGCTATTTTTATATCTGCATAATTCATTATTTTTTCCTCTTTTCTCATTAATTGCTTTTATACATTCCATATCTTTCACGTCCCAAAGCCATGTAAAAGGCCTTTCTTAAGTTAACATTTTTGGTGGCTACATATGCATATATGTCATTATAATTATCATAATCTTTATCCCAATAATTTTGATTAACTATACTATTGTATGATGCATAATATTTAGATATTGGATAATAATATACTGTACTTCCATCTTCTGTATATGCTCTTTGTTTATTAAAATCTAAATTTAATCTTCCTGAAGCATTAACATTTGAATTATATTCAGAGTTTCCTCCTATATTATTTGCTTCTAGTAAATATTTGTCTCCTATTCTGTGGTAAAATCCATCATTTCCTAAAATATATATATTTTCTTCTCTCACAACTTCTTTACTTTCAGAATTATTAATAATTGTATACCCATTATAAGTCTTTCCTCCTATATCAATTCCTTGTATAAAACTTATTAATGATATATTATTCATAGCTTTTGCCCAATCTTCTTCTGTTAATTCTGGCATTTGGAATTCAATATTATATGCTGAATTAAAGTTTGTTATTGCAATTGCTAAGTTTGTTCTAATTTTATTTTTTATAACTGCTAATCTATGTTGATTAAAATTTGAACTTCTACATTCTATATTTTTTTCTGGTTTTGATGAGTCTGAATTAAAGTCAAATATTTTGTATTCAGTTTCATCAGAAAATACTGTTGTTTGAATTGTTTCTCCATTACTATTTATAATAAAATCTTGTGCGTCTTTATTTGTCAAATTTGCTAAAACATTTTTTACACTTTGTGTGAATTTATTTGCCTCATCATAAAATTTATATGCTGATTCTCCATTTTTAATCATGTTTTTATATTTTTTATAAGATGATTCTATATTTTCATCTGATGTTGGATTTATTTCCATTAAATTTCCATTAAGAAAATATATTACCCTTGCATTTCTTTCATCTAAATAATATTTTGTTCCATTATATCTAACATATTTGTAAGTACCTTTTTCCAATGAACCAATGGCCGGTAAGTCTTCACTTAAAACAACATTTTTATCTATTTCCACACCATTATATGTTATTTTTCCACTCGCATCTTTCTTTATTCCATCAATTAAATATCCTGATTTATCCCAATATTGCTTTTCTCCATCAACTTTTACCATACCTTTTATTGAAATGTAGTTATCTAACGAATATGTTATTACTATATCCAAATCTGAATTTGGGTTATATTTAACACTATATGAAATATATGGTTTTAGTCCAAATACATTTTCTCCATTTTTGTCTAATGGATTATTTGTAACATTTCCATTTTCATCAACTTCGTATAAATAATTTTGATTATTAAATCTTGAATAAATATAAAATCCATCATACATTGTATAAACTAATGCTGGAATATATTCGTTCATTTCGTCTTCTGAATATCCATTCATTCCAAATACTGATTTTATTGATGCTTTAAACGTTGAGACTGAGGCTTCAATATCTCTTATTTTTGAATTTGCTATGTCTGATGTTGAACTATTTGCAGTATTTATTTGAAATGCTTTTATTGCATCACTTGTTGCAGCAATCAATTTCATATCATATTCTGTTTGTAATGATATTGTACTTATTTGCATCTGTGTATATGCTCCTAATACTATTGAAATTGGCAATATTATTATTATAAATATAATTGCTAAATCTTGAATTCTCATAAGTACTCCTCTCCTATTGTATATCTTCCGTTTTTTATACTATATAATTACTACAAATATCATATTTTGTCAATAGAACTGTATAGAACAAAATCTTTGTTACACCTTATTTTTAGGCAAAAATAAAGAAAAGAAAAACTTTTTATTTTTCTTTTCTTTATAATTTTTATTCTTTAAAAATATTATCGAATTCTTCTCCTTCGATTTTTTCTTTTTCCATTAGTACTCCTGCAACTGCATGAAGTTTATCAACATGTTCTGTTAAGATTTTTACTGCTTTTTCATATGCTGTTTGAACTATTCTTTTTACTTCTTCATCTATTAATGCTGCTGTTTCTTCTGAATAGTCTTTTGTTTGTGCAAAGTCTCTTCCTAAAAACACTTCACCTTCTCCTCCGCCAAACATTACTGTTCCTACTTTTTCACTCATTCCATATTTTGTAACCATATTTCTTGCTATTTGTGATGCTCTTTCTATATCATTGCTTGCTCCTGTTGAAATATCATTTAGTATTAATGCTTCTGCAACTCTTCCTCCAAGAAGTGATACTATATTTTCTTCCATTTCTGTTTTTGACATAAATGATTTATCTTCTGTTGGTCTATACATTGTATATCCTCCAGCCATTCCTCTTGGTATAATTGATATTTGATGTACTGGATCTTGTGTTGGTAAATATCTACTTACTACAGCATGACCTGCTTCATGATATGCTACTAATCTATTTTCCTTTTCACTTCTTACTCTTGTTTTCTTTTCAGGACCCATAGTTACTTTTACCATAGCATCTTCAATTTCTTTCATTCCTATTTCTTTATAATTTCTTCTTGCTGCCAATAATGCTGCTTCATTTAATACATTCTCTAAATCTGCTCCTGCAAATCCTGATGTATTTTTTGCAATTACTTTTAAGTCTACATCATCTGCTAATTTTTTCTTTCTTGCATGTACTTCAAGAATTTGTTCTCTTGCTTTTACATCTGGACTTCCAACTACTATTTGTCTGTCAAATCTTCCTGCTCTTAATAATGCTTTATCTAATACGTCTGGTCTATTAGTTGCTGCTAAAATAATAACACCTTCATTATCTGAGAAACCATCCATTTCTACTAATAATTGGTTTAATGTTTGTTCTCTTTCATCATGCCCTCCACCTAAACCAGCACCTCTTTGACGTCCTACTGCATCAATTTCATCTATAAATATTATACATGGTGCATTTTTCTTTGCTTGTTCAAATAAATCTCTTACTCTTGAAGCTCCAACACCAACAAACATTTCTACGAAATCTGAACCACTTATTATATAAAATGGAACTCCTGCTTCTCCTGCCACTGCTTTTGCTAATAATGTTTTACCAGTACCTGGCTGACCAACTAGTAAAACTCCTTTTGGTATTCTTGCACCCATATCTGTAAATTTCTTTGGATTTTTTAAGAATTCTACTATCTCTTGTAATTCTTCTTTTTCTTCATCTACACCTGCAACATCATCAAATGTTACTCTATTTTTTTCTCCTGCATTTATCATTCTTGCTTTGCTTTTTCCAAATGTCATAGATTTTGTTCCATTTTGATTATTTCCACTCATCATTATAAACCAAAATACTAAAAATATTGCAAGAAGTCCAAATGGTGTTATAAATCCTAATGCTGTTATCCATATTGATTCTTTTTCTTCTTCTAATGAAAATGCTCCTGTTTTTAAATAATCTTGTGAATATGTCATAAAACTGTCTAAACTTGGTATACTTACTTCTTTTTCTAATTTAGAATCTTTCATTTTTACAGTTGCTTGTGAACCTGTTGATGAAATTTTTATTTTTTCAACTTCTCCATTTTCAATACTTGTTATTAATTCTGAATAAGTTATTTGTGAACTTCTATTTTCCATTATTGATGTTATTAATACAATTGCTATTACCCCAATTATTAACCACATCGCTAGTGTTTTTATTCCTTTTTTCAATTTACTACCTACCTTCCTTGTATTATTACACAATACCATTTTTACATCGAAAACTATAACATACCTTTTTTCATTTTTCAATAGTTTTTAAGTGATTTTTTTGTGTCTTTTTTGTTACATTTTTTCAATGTTTTCTAGGGATATACTGATTTTTAATCAATTTTTATAAAATTAATTTTTTTATTTTGTATTAATACTTTTAAATTTTTATTTGGCATTAAAAATTTATTTCCTATGTTATTATTACATAATTTTATTATATCTTCTATATTAACTTTTTCTATTCCTTGTGTTGATCCAAATAGTTTTCTTGTTGCTATTAATATAATTCTATTTTTTAACACCTCATCTAATAAATTAAATTCTTTTAGTTTTAATTCAATTCTATTCTTTTCCCCTATTACAAGTAATTTTTTATAGTTTTCATTTGATACATTTTCTATAAAATCATCTTCACTTGATACTACATCTGCTAACCTTGTTATTGTTTCTATAATATTAGGATTAAATTCTTTCTTTATATATGGTATTACAATATTTCTAATTTTATTTCTTGTATATTCATTTTCAAAGTTTGTTTTATCTATTCTTGGTTGCAAATTATTCTCTTTGCAATAATTTTCTATTTCTTGTCTATCACATTCTATTAATGGTTTTATAAATTTTTCTTCTCTTATTGGTTCTATTCCTCTTAAGCCTGAAATTCCGCTTCCCCTAAGTAAATGCATAATTATCGTTTCTACATTATCGTTTTTATTATGTGCTATTGCTATTTTATTTGAACCTGTTTCTTTTAAAATTTCTTCAAAATATTCATATCTTACTTTTCTTCCTGCTTCTTCTGTTCCAATTTTTTTAGTTTTGGCAATTGTAGGCACATCTATTTTTTTAGAAAAACATTTTATATTATATTTTTCACAATATTTTTTTACATATTCTTCATCTTCATCAGCATCTTTTCCTCTAATATTATGATTTACATGTACAACATATATTTCAAAATTCATTTCATCTTTTAATTGATTTAAAATATCTAACATTGCAATTGAATCTGGTCCACCAGATACTCCTAACACTATTTTATCTCCTGAATTTATTAAATTATATTTTTTTATTGTTTCTATTATTTTTTGTTTCATTTTTTACCTTTCTTAAATTCAAATCAATATCTAAATATGGCAAACCACCCTTGTATTATAACAAGGGTGGTCATTGGATTTTGTAAGGTTATTCCTTATACCATAGCTTGGGCTTCTTCTCTTACAATCAACTTCACCTCATTCAAAATTGCTTTTTTTTCTGTTGCATTTACTACTGAAAGTTTGTATGCCGTCGTATATTTATGAGATTTATACAACGAGTTGATTGCTCCAACAAGCCAAATCATAAAATCAAATTGGTCATCTTTTGAAGATGACAACCAATTTTGAAAAACTGTAATTTGCTTGCTTTCATATGGATTCAACTTGACAAGTTGATCTACCATTTGGTTACTGTATTCATTGCCCATTAATTTTTGTAAAAATTGTTGAAAATTTTGTAACCGATTTGTTGCTTCAGCCATTATGCTACCTCCATTTTTTTATAAGTGCTTTTGGCAAACGCATATATTATAACATCTATTTATTTTATTTGCAACTCTTTTTTATTTTTTCAATCATCAAATCTTCTTTCTATATTTACAAACTTTGTATAATTTCCCATCCAATACAATTTTACAGTTCCTGTTGAACCACCTCTTTGTTTTGCTATTATTACTTCTGCAATATCTTTTTCAGCACTTTCTTTATTATAATAATCATCTCTATATAAGAACATTACTATATCCGCATCCTGCTCTATTGCTCCAGATTCACGCAAATCTGATAGCATAGGTCTATGGTCATCTCTTTGTTCTACAGCTCTTGATAGCTGTGATAATGCTATTACTGGAACATTTAATTCTTTTGCCAATACTTTTAGTGATCTACTTATTTCTGATATTTCTTGCTCTCTACTTCCATTTCTTTTATTACTTCCTGATATTAACTGTAAATAATCTATAACAACAAGTCCTATATTTTTTTCCATCTTTAGTTTTCTACATTTTGTTCTTATTTCCATTACAGATATACCTGGTGTATCATCTATATATACTCCAGCTTCTGAAAGTGGTCCTATTGCTTCTGCAAGTTTTGTCCAGTCTTCTTCATCTAATTTTCCTGTTCTTACTTTATTACTGTCTACCATTGCTTCACTACATAACATTCTGTTCACTAATTGGTCTTTTGACATTTCGAGGCTAAATATTGCTACTGGTACATTTGCTCTTAATGCTGCATTTGTTGCAATATTTAATGCAAATGCTGTTTTTCCCATAGCTGGTCTTGCTGCAACTAATATCAATTCAGAGCCATGTAATCCTGCTGTTTTATCATCTAAATCATAAAATTGTGTTGGTACTCCTGTTACATGTTGTTTCTGATTATATAATTTTTCAAGATTTGTAAAACTTTCTACTAATACATCTTTGATTGGTGTATAGCTTTTTGTGTTTTTACTTTGCATTATATCAAAAATCTTTTTTTCTGCTCCGTCCATTATGTCTTCAACATCTTCTGTTGGGTTATATCCTAATTCTATTATTTCATTTGCTGTTTTTATCAAATTTCTTAATACTGATTTTTCTTCAACTATTTTTATATATTTTTGTACATTTGCTGTTGTTGGAACTTTGTCTGGCAAACTTGCTAAATATTCAAATCCACCAACTTGTTCAAATTTTCCCATTGATTCAAGTTCATCTTTTAATGTTATTATATCAATAGGTTCTGATTTACTATATAAGTTTAATATTGCTTGATATATTATTTTGTTATCTTCTCTATAAAATGCATCTTCTTTTAGTACTTCAACTGCTGCCATTACCGCATCATTATCTGTTAGCATACTCCCCAATACAGCTTGTTCTGCATCTTCATCATGTGGTGGTACTTTTCCTAATTCCATCTTTTTGCCCCCTTATAACAATTTTTATATTTCTTATTTCTTTGATAATAAATACAAAACTTGTTAAATGAAATTTATCCAATTACATCTACTTTTATTTTTCCTATTACACCTTCAAATAGTTTTATTGAAACTGTATGTATTCCTAATGTTTTTATTGTTTCTTTTAAATCTATTTTTTTCTTATCTATTTTTATATTGTGTTGTTTTTCAAAAGCTTCTGATATGTCTTTTGCTGAAACTCCACCAAATATTTTTCCATTTTCTCCTGCTTTTACTTGTATTCTTAATGATATTTTATTCATCTTTTCTGCTAATTTTTGTGCTTCTTCTTTTTCTGTGTCTTTTTTGAATTGTTTTGAAGAATTTTGTGCTTGTAATTTAGCCATATTTTCTGCATTTGCTTCTACTGCTAAATTTTTAGGGAATAAAAAATTACGTACATATCCGTCTGATGCATTTATTACTTCATCTTTTTTTCCTACTCCTTTTATGTCTGCTTTTAATATTACTTTCATACTAATCACTTTCCTTTCATGACTTATATTGTACTCTAAAATAGCAAAAATAGCAAGTAAAACTTGCTATTCTTTTGTTTTATTCTTTCTCTTCAAAATATTCATTAATTTTAGAAATCAATTCTTGTTTAGCTTCATCTATTGTCACATTTTCAAGCTGTGCACCAGCAAGAGTAATATGACCTCCTCCACCTAATTTTTCTAATATCATTTGAACATTTACATCTCCTATTGAACGTCCACTTATACAAACTTTTCCATCTTCCATTAATCCTAAAACAAATGATGCTGTTATATTTCCTATTGTTAATAATTCATCTGCTGCTTTTGCACAAATTAAGCTTGTTTCTTTTTCTTGGACATCATATATTGATATTCCTATTGAATCTCTTACAATTTCTGCTTTTCTTACTATTTCAGATATTGTATTATAACTTTCTAAATCACTTTGGAACCATTTTTTTACTTTTATTATATCAACACCACATCTACGTAAATATGCTGCCGCTTCAAATGTTCTTACACCAGTTTTAAATGTGAAATTTTTTGTATCCATCATAATTCCTGCATATAATGCCTCTGCTTCCACTTCTGATAATTCAACTTCATTTTGTGTATATTGGATTATTTCTGTTACTAATTCTGCTGCAGATGATGCATATACTTCTTGGAATGTTAATATACTATTATCTATAAAATCTGCACTTCTTCTATGATGGTCTATTATTACTATTTTATTTGTTTTTGTTAATAATTCAGGTGATTCAACATATGTTTTTTTATGTGTATCTACTACAATTATTAAAGTACCACTATCAACTTGTGCTAAAGCTGTTTCACTACTTATAAATACTTCTTGATATTGATCCTTTATTGATTCATAAAGATCTTTTATTGATGGAGTTTCTACATTTGCTACAATTTTTGCCTCTTTTTCTAATGTTTTAGCAATTCTATATATTCCTAATGCTGAACCAATTGCATCTATGTCTGGGTTTGTATGTCCCATTATCATTATTTTATCATTTTCTTTTATTAATTCTTCTAATGCATGTGCAACTATTCTTGCTTTTACTTTTGTTCTCTTTTCTACTTCTTCAACTTTTCCACCAAAGAATAAATATTTTCCATTTTGTCTTATTACTGCTTGATCTCCACCTCTACCTAATATTACATCCATTGCTGCAGAAGCTGATTTATATACATCTCTTTCTGTATCTCCTTCATTTGAGATTGCTATACTTAATGTTAATTGTATTTTGTCTTTTCTTACAAGATTTTTAATAGAATCTAGTATTGCAAATTTTTCTTCTTTAATTTTTTCGAGATTTTTTTGTTCAAATACATATACATATGTATCTCTATCTGCTTTTACTAATATACCATTTGTTTCATTTACCCAATCATATATTGTGCTTTCTACTTTTGCCATTAACTGTGTTTTTTGTTCTGCATCAACTCTTTGTGTTACTTCTTCATAATTGTCTATCATTATTATTCCAACACATATTTTTTTGTCTTCATTCTCTTGTTTTAATTTAACTTTTTCCGTTTCATCAATAAAATATAAAATCATCATATATTCTGGTGATTTTTTTCTTTCATATTTCTTTGATTTAGCAAATTCTCCTTGTACTGTATATGTTTTCTTTCCTATTTGTATTTGTCTTATTACTGATTTTCTTTTTTTATTATCACTTTTTTCAATCTCATCTTTTATGTCTATTATCAAATCATCTATATAATTATCCATATCAATATCTGCAAATTCTGTTACAAATTTTGAACTTTTCCATACAATATTTCCGTTTGTTTCTAATATTACAAGTGGGAATGGTGAATTTATTAAACTACTTTTGGCTGCTGAATCTACTGTTAATGTTAAATCTTGCAATTGCTCTGATATTTCACTTTTTCTTTTGTTATTTGCAAAATATGTATAACATAATATTGATATATATAATATTATTGATGGAATTATTAATATAGGTCTAAATACTGATATTAAAATAAATAATATTAATATTATTACTAAATATATTTTGGTTCTTGATACTAAACTATCAAATACTTTTCTACTATTATTTTCAGACATAGTTTCTCCTTTTATACCTTTATAGTATACCCCTTAATATGCTATTTGTCAAGTTTTCAGTTATCTCAAAGTTCACCAAAAAATAGATATTATAACATTAAACATTATAATATCTGTTTTCTTTACAATATTTTTCCACCACCAACTACAATATCATCAATATAAAATACTGCTGATTGCCCTGGTGTAAGTGCTCTTTGTGGCTCGTCAAATTCTATTTTTATACAATCTCCGTTTTGAATAATCATTGCTTTGGCTACTTTTGATGAGTATCTTGTTTTAACATCAACTTTAATTGGTTCTTTTATTTCATCAAATAATAATAAATTTATTTCTCCTATTGTTATTTCTTTTTTATATAATTCATTTTCTTCACCAACAATTACTTCATTTTTCTTTGGATTAAATCCTATAACAAATAATGGTGATTTATAAGATATTCCTAATCCTTTTCTTTGCCCAATTGTATAATTATATAATCCTGTATGCTTTCCTAAAATTTCGCCTTTTGCAGTTACTATATTTCCGACTTTAGGTTTTATATCAGAATTGTTTTCCAAAAATTTCTTGTAATTTCCATCTGGTACAAAACATATATCTTCACTATCAGGTTTATTTGCAACTTTTAAATTATTTTCTCTTGCAATTTCTCTTATTTGTTCTTTGTTTTCAAAATCAGCAAGAGGAAATAATACATGTTCAATTAATTCTTTTGGAATATTCCATAATACATAACTTTGATCTTTTTTTCCCGCATTTGATTTTTTCAATACCCATCTGCCATATTTTTCACTATATTCTGTTTTGGCATAATGTCCTGTTGCTATATATTCACATCCTAATTCTTTTGCTTTTTCCCACATATATCCGAATTTCATATATTTATTACATTCTATACATGGATTTGGTGTCTTACAATTTGAATAACAATCTATAAAATCTTGTATTACACATTTTTTAAATAATGTTTTACAATCATCTGTAATATGTGGAATTCCAATTGAATTACATACATTTTTCGCATCTATATATGTACTTACATTACAGCAACTGCTTCCTGCAAATAATTCTAATGTCATTCCTATTGGATCATATCCATTTTGCTTTAAAAGTAATGCTGATACACTACTGTCTACCCCTCCACTCATTCCTAATAATACTTTTTTATTTTCCATTTCATTTTCCTTTTTAATAATTAATGACAACAATTTATTGTTCCTTTTCCATTTTCATCATTTTTATTTAACATATCTTCTAATGTATGCCATGCAAGTAATGCACATTTTACTCTTGCAGGCATATTTGATACATTTTTAAATGCTATTGCATCTTCTAATTTTTTTAATTGTTCTTCATCTGTTATTTCTCTTTTTATCATTTCTATAAATGTTTTTATAATTTCTTTTGCTTCTTCAATTGTTTTACCTCTTAACGTATCTATCATTATAGATGTTGAAGCTTGTGAAATTGCACATCCATGTCCTGAAAATGCCATATCTTCAATTTTATCTCCATTTAATTTTAATTCTAGTGTTATTTCATCTCCACAATTTGGATTATGTCCAATTTCAGAATAGTCTGCATTTTCTAACTTCTTTTTATTATATGAATTCATACTATGTTCCATTATTAAGTCATTATATACATCTGTTAAATCTTCCATTTTTTAGCCTTTCTTTATTTTATAAATTTTTTAAACATATCATAAGCTTTATTTAAAGCATGTACAAGTCTATCTACATCTTCTTTTGTATTATAAAAATAAAAACTTGCTCTACATGTTGAATCAATCCCTAAAAATCTCATAAGTGGTTGTGCACAATGGTTTCCAGAACGCACACATACACCTTCTGAATCTAATATACTTGCTACATCATGTGGATGTACACCTTTTATATTAAATGAAATTACACTTGAATGATTTTTTTCATTTGGAGTCATATATAATGTTAAAAAATCTAATTTTGATAATTCTTGTCTTGCATATGCTAATACATCATTTTCTAATTCTTGCATTTTGTCATATCCTATATTTTGAATATAATCAATTGCAGCACCTAATCCTACAACACCTTCTACATTTTGTGTCCCAGCTTCAAATTTATTTGGTAATGGTGCATATGTTGTTTCTTGTTCATATACATATTCAATCATATCTCCACCCATTAAAAATGGTGTCATTTTATTTAAGATTTCTCTTTTTCCATATAATACCCCAATTCCAAGAGGTGCTAACATTTTATGTCCTGAAAATACTAAAAAATCTGCATCTAAATCTTGTACATCTATTTTCATATGTGGAATGCTTTGTGATGCATCAACAATTACTATTGCTCCTTTTTTGTGTGCATATTTGATTATTTTTTTTACATTATTAATTGTTCCTAAAACATTTGAAACATGTGCTATTCCAACTATCTTTGTTCTATCTGTAATTTTTGTTTCAATTTCTTCATTTGAAAGTTCGAATTCTTCATTAATATACATATAATTTAATTTACTTTCAGTTGCTTTTGTTACTTTTTGCCATGGTACTAAATTTGAATGATGTTCCATTATAGATATAACAACTTCATCATCTTTTTTTAAATTATCCATTCCATATGAATATGCTATTAAATTTAAACTTTCTGTAGCATTTTTTGAAAAAATTATTTCTTCTGGATGTTTCGCATTAATAAATTTTGCAATTTTTTGTCTTGTACTTTCATAAGCTTCTGTTGCTTCAATACTTAATGTGTAAGCTCCTCTATGTGGATTTGCATTATTTTTTTTATAAAATTCTTCTATTGCATTTATTACTTGTATTGGCTTTTGAGTTGTAGCTCCACTATCTAAATATGTTATATTGCGATTTTCTAATAGTGGAAAATCTTTTTTTATATTTTCAACATTCATTTTTGCAATCCTTTCTTTGACTTTTTTTCCTATTAGTGATATAATAAAGGTTGACCGAATTTTTTTAATTCTGGAGGGTTTTATATGAACTTAATTATGCATTATATCACATCAGACTTCAACTTTGCCCTAATGCTTTTAGGGCTGATGTTGACTGGTGTTGGATTTTGGTGTATGACTGATAGCCGTCAATTCTTCTTATTCCACCTTCTTGGTGGATTGGCACTGATTGGCTTCGGCATTCCAATTGTACTTATTGCAATATAATTTTTGTTCACTCCCAATCTCGCACTGCAAGATTGGGAGCTTTTTTAATCTAGTTTCTTATCAATTTCTTTTAATATCACATTTCTTAATTCTTCATCATTTATTCTATCAATTATCTTTTGGAAATTAGCTTTAACAATTAATTTCACAGCTTCTTTATAACTTAATCCTCTAGTCATTAAATAAAATAATTGTTTTGCATCAACTTTTCCAGAAGCTGTTGAGTGATTTCCTTCGACATCTTCTTCTGTACATAAAAGCATTGGCAATGCTATTGATTTTGCTTTATTTGATAATAACATACAATATTCATTTTCATTACCTTTTGACTTTTTTGCACCTTTTTTAAAATCAATTGTTCCTTTAAAGTTTTTCTTTGCAGAATCTTTTAGAGCTCCTTGAACATCAATGTCTATATTAGTCTTTTTTCCTCTTAATTCTGCAATATAATTAATGTCTTTTATTTGATTATCTATTCCTAAATATATAGATTTTAAATCATTTTCAGCATTATCACCTATAATATTAGAATAATAATTTGATATACTCGTTTTTCCACCAATATCAATAATTGTATATTTTACATTTGAATTTTCTTCTAACTTATTTTCTATTGCTTCAAAATTCTCTGATTGTTCATTTAATAAATTTACAATTGTTATATCTAATTTTGATTTAGCATTTGCTATAGTTCTTATAATTCCATTATGAAAACACTTCTTACTTGTATTTGATATATATTCTATTATTATATTTGTGTCTCCATTTGCAATAATTTCTATTTGATTTATCAAATTAATATTTTCATCATCAAATGTATATCTTATTCTAATGTTTTCTTTTTTGTTTTCTGTTTGAATTCTTATTTTATTATTTGCTGTTTCATAATTTAATTCTTCTAAAATTTTACCAGTTCCATATGTTAATGCTTGATTTGTTGTTTGATTATCAATTATGCTTCCATTATTAATAATTTCTATATTTTTGAATTCAGCAATCTTTTCTGGCATTTCTAATTCAATTTCAATATTGTTTATTAAAAAATTTCTTGCTGTTCTTACTGGTGTATCATTTACTCTTAATTTTTCCATTATCCGATTGCCCCCTCTAACTCTAGATTTATTAAATTATTCATTTCAACTGCATATTCTACTGGTAATTCTTTTGAAATAGGATATGCAAATCCTCTTACTATCATTGCTTTTGCATCTTCTTCTGACAATCCTCTTGACATTAAATAAAATATTGCTTTATCACTTATTTTTCCTATTTTGGCTTCGTGTGAAAATTCTACTTCATCTGTTCTAATATCATTTACTGGTATTGTATCAGATCTTGAAATATCATCTAACATTAATGATTCACAACTTACACTACATTTTGAATTTTTTGCATTTTCATTTATTCTTACTAACGCTCTATAAGTACATGCTCCTCCATCTTTTGAAATCGATTTTGAATTTACTACAGATGATGTGTTTGGAGCATTATGAATTACTTTAAATCCTGTATCTAAGTCTTGTCCTCCACCTGCAAATGTGATTCCTGTATATTCTGTTTTTGCATTTTCACCATTTAATATACTCATTGGATATAACATAGAGATTTTTGAACCAAATGAGCCTGTTACCCAATCTATTTGTGCATTTTTTCCTACTATTGCTTTTTTAGTATTTAGGTTCATCATATTTTTCGACCAGTTTTCTATTGTTGAATATCTTAAATATGCGTTATCTTTTACATATAGTTCTACACATCCTGCGTGTAAATTTACTTTATTATATTTTGGAGCTGAACATCCTTCTATAAAATGTAAACTTGCTCCTTCATCAACTATTATTAATGTATGTTCAAATTGTCCTGATTCTGGAGAATTTAATCTAAAATATGATTGTAATGGTATATCTAATTTTACTCCTTTTGGTACATATACAAATGATCCACCAGACCATACTGCTGCATGTAATGCGACAAATTTATGATCACTTATTGGTACACATTTCATGAAATGTTCTTTTACTATTTCTGGATAATCTCTTACAGCTGATTCCATATCAGTATAGATTACTCCTTGTTTTATTAAATCTTCTTTCATGCTATGATATACTACTTCTGAATCATATTGTGCTCCTACCCCTGCTAATGAGGTCTTTTCTGCTTCTGGTATTCCTAATTTATCAAATGTGTTTTTTATCTCATCTGGCACATCTTCCCATGAACTATTTAGATTTGTTTTTGGTTTTACATATGTTGCTATTTCATCCATTTTCAATTCTGATAAATCTGGTCCCCATGTTGGAAGCTCTAATTTTTCGTACATTTCTAATGCTTTTAGTCTAATTTCTAACATCCAATCTGGTTCATTTTTTCTTTTTGATATTTGTTCAACTATTTCTCTGCTTAAACCTTTTTGCATTTTAAACTCATAGTCATCTTTATTTTTTATATCATATATATTTCTATCTATCTCATTTACCTGTGTTTTTGACATATAGATTTCCTTTCTATTTTTTATATTGTGCATATCCTGTTTCTTCAATTTGTTCTGCTAATTCTGCTGTTGATGTTTTTACAATTTGTCCATTTACTAAAACATGTACATAATCAACTTTTAGATGATTTAATATTCTTGTATTATGTGTTATTATTAAAACTGCATTATCATCATTTTTAAACATTTCAATTCCTTTTGAAACTATTTTTATAGCATCAACATCTAATCCTGAATCTGTTTCATCTAATATTGCAAGTTTTGGATTTAATACAAGCATTTGTAATATTTCATTCTTCTTTTTTTCTCCTCCAGAAAATCCAACATTTAAGTTTCTTTCAATTAGTTTTGGATTCATGTTTAATTCTTCTGAATATTTTTTTACAGTATCTCTAAATTCAAATACTTTTACTGGCTTTTCAGTAATTTTATTTTTTGCATATTTTAAAAAGTTCATTGTTGAAATTCCAGGTATTTCTTCTGGCAATTGAAATGACATAAATATTCCTTTTTTGGCTATTTTATCTGTACTTAAATCATTGATGTTTTCACCTTCAAATTCAACAGTTCCACTTGTTTTTGTATATTCTGGATTATTTAAAATAACATTTGCAAGTGTTGATTTTCCTGCACCATTTGGTCCCATTATTACATGTACTTCGCCTTTATTTATTTTCAAATTTAAACCTTTTAAAATCTCTTTTTCTCCTGCATTTACATGTAAATCTTTTATTTCTAATAACTCTTTACTCATTTTTATTATTCCTTCCTTTTATTAATTTTGCATATCATTACTTTTCTTCGTTTTTGCTCTTTTTACACAACATCTACATTTTTCTTGATTTATATCATAATTGCAATTTAATTCTTTTAATCCTAAAACATTATGTACATATTTTGCTAATTTATTTATTGTTTCATCTGTTGTTACTAATTTTATTTTTTCTGCCTCTTCTTTTGCAGATTGTTCATCTAAATCTAATACATCTTTTAAAAACAAATAAACAATGTCATATGCTTCTAAAATTTTTTGTGCCAAATTTTCTCCTTGTTCTGTTAATTCTATTGTTCCATATGTTTCGTATTTTACTAATTTTTCTTCTTTTAAATTATTTAGTGCTTTATTTACACTAGGCTTTGTACAGTTCATTTTATTTGCAATGTCTGTTACTCTAATATTTCCATTTTGTTTTTTTAATACATACATTGTTTTTAAATATTCTTCAGATGCTTTTGTTATCATGATTTCTCCTTTTTTTACATTCAATCTCTTTGTTAACTACGGCTAACATTATACTACGAATTATGGTAATTTGTCAATATTAGTTTTATTAAAAGAACAAATATAAAAGAAACGAAATTCTTGAAATAAATCAAAAATTTCGTTTTACAATCACATTTCTATTTATTTTATTATATTCTTTCTAAATTTGATAATGCCCAACTATGTTCTCCTGTTGTAATTATACTTCCACAATACTCACATTTTCCTGATGATGTAATTTGTGTTGGTGCTCCGCAATTTGGGCAATTTGTTGTATTTACATCAATAGGTCCTGGTTTTGTTTTTTCTCCTGTTGTTCTGATAAAGTCAAGTTTATATGTGCTATATATATCTTTTGTTTTATCACCCTTTATAATTTTTCCTGTTGTTTCATCAATTATATAATCATTCATTCTAGATCTTAATAAAACTGTTAAAACATCCTTATTTCCTGTTTGTTTAAAGCTTACTAGTCTAACTGATAACACACAAATTCTTTCCATTACATTTATTTGTTTTCTATCTATATAATCTTGTAATTGTTTTTGATGTTGTTCAAATAATTCATTTGTTTCAAATACCCTAATAGTACTCCAATCTCTCGCAGTCCATGCTTCTTGTAATTTTATAAATAAACTTCTAGTCCAAGCTGAAAATTCTTCTTTATTAAACATTTCATCAACAGCTTTAATCTTTCTTTCAACATTTTCTTCTGATGAATCAAACTCATCATATATTGATGGTATGTGTCGATTTTTTGTTGATTTTTTGTTATTACTTGAAGCTATAGCTCCTGCAATAATAAAGATAATAATAACTGTTATAATTGAAACTAATGGAGAACTCCCCCCACTACTATAACTTGTTCCGCTATAACTATAATCATCGTCATCCCAATCGTTCCATGAACTTTCACTGTCCCATGAGTCATCATCCCATGAACTTCCACTATCATAATCTTCAAAGTTTCCTACATCAGCAATTGATACATTATAATTAAATATTGCTGAAAAAAATATTGTTAAAATTAATACTACTATTAAATACTTTTTTAATTTCTTCATTTGATATTCCCCTTTTATTTTTCTCACTTTAATTATATATAATATATTAATAAAAATAAATAGAAATTTCAAATTTTTTATATTTATTTTTCAACTTTATCTATAAATTCAAATATTTTATTATAATAAGTATTTGGTTCTTTATATTTGGAATCTGTATGTCCAGCTCCACTTATAATTAATTTTTCTTTTATGCAATTAGCAGAATCATATAATTTTTCGCACATTGATTCTGGCACAAAATCGTCTTTATCTCCATGTATAAATAATATTGGTGTATTACTTTTCTTCACTTGTTCTAAAGCAGATGCCTTTTTTATATCATATCCAGCTCTAATTTTCGCAACAACTTGAAACATATTTAATACAGGAAATGCAGGAATACCAAATCTCGCTTTTGCTTCTGATGCAAATATATCCCAAACTGAAGTATATCCACTATCAGCAATTATCGCTTTAACATTTTGTGGTAATTCATCTCCTGATGCCATTAATACTGTTGCTGCTCCCATTGAAGATCCATGTAATATGATATTGGCATTAGAATTTTGTTCTAAAATCAAATTTACCCAACATTTCAAATCATCTTTATCAAGCCACCCCATTCCTACAAAATCTCCATCACTTTCAGCACAAGCTCTCATGCTTGGAATTAAAACATTATAACCTTTTTCAGAAAAATGTTCTCCAATTGTTAAAACAGATTTAGGCTCTGCTCTATATCCATGAAATATAATAACCCAGTTATCATTTTCTTCATTTGTTAAATATTCTGTTCCTCTTAGATTTATTCCATCATTAGCTTTTGTTTCTACACTTTGCTTTTTTATATTATTTGCCCATTTTTCTGATGATTCTTTTGCTTGTGTCCTATTGCTTTCTATTATTTTTTCATCTTCTCCTAATACTTCTATTTTTGAATCATCTTTTATTTCTCTATTTCCACCATCTCCGCTTCTAGCAATAGCATAATTCACAAAATAGTTTCCTATTCCCATTGTTAATATCACTCCTAATATTATAATAATCACTAATATTATTAATATCTTTTTTATTATATTTTTGGTATTCTCCCTATTCATTATACTTTATCTCTTTCTATTTTTCAAATTTATATTTTTTATTTATACCATACAATAGTATATATTTCAACATTACTGACCTAATAGGCTAAAAGAAAAGGGTATGGTGTTTTTCACCATACCCTTTCTTTCATCTGAATACAACCATATCCAGACAATACAGAATAGTCCAAATAATGCTTAATACCAATGATATTCTAATCGATTGCTTAAACCATTTTTCATGCTTATGAAAAAGCTTATAATAAATTGTCGCTAAAATGAAAAATGTAATAAACTCAAATCCAAACCGTTTAGCAATTAGTAACATCATATTTTCTATCCTCCAAATATATAATGTTTGCCTTTTGGCAACTTTAATATTATACCATACTTTTACTTGTTTAGCAACTACTATACAAATTCTTCCCACACTAAATTAGCTAAATCTATTCCTTTATTAGATAATCTAATATTATCATCTTGTATTATTATTAATTTTTCATCAGAAAGTTTTTTCAATTCATTTCTATATAAATAAATTGGATTATCTCCAAACTTATTTTTAAATTCACTTATTTTTAGTCCATCTATTTTACGCAAACCAAGGAGCATAAATTCTTTTTTAGAATCTTCTTCTTTTTGTATTTCATGTATAATTCTATTTTTTTCAAATTCTCCTTTTTGAACATTCTTAATATATTCTTTTATATCTTCAGTATTAGAATATCTTGTTATATCTCTATAAGAATGTGCAGCTGTACCAATTCCAACATATTCCATTTGATTCCAACAATTCATATTATGTTTTGACTCATACCCTTTTTTAGCAAAATTAGATATTTCATAATGTTTGTATCCATTTAATTCTAATGTGTTTTTTACATACCAATACATATTTCTTTCTAACTCATCATCTGGCAATTTTAATTTTCCATTTTTTATTTTATTAGCAATAGGTGTACCATCTTCAACAATTAATGAATATACTGATATATGTTTTGGAGCTAATCTCAATACATTTTCTAAGCTTTCTTTTAAATCAATAATTCTTTGATTTGGAAGTCCTAACATTAAATCAACATTTATATTTTTAAAGCCAACTTTTTTTGCCATTTTATATGTTTCTAAAAATTGTTCATAATTATGAATTCTACCAATCTGCTTTAATAACTCATCATTTGTAGTTTGTAGTCCTATACTTATTCTGTTAATACCACAATCAATATAGTCTTGTAGTTTTTCTTGAGTTACTGTTCCAGGATTAACTTCAATTGTTATTTCGGCATCTTGTGCAACATTTTTTTCTTTTATCTTTTCCAATATTTGCACAATAAATTTACTATCTATATATGATGGTGTTCCTCCACCAATATATATTGTTGTTATTTCTGATTTTATTTTCACATGATCGATTTCCTTTTTTACTGAATCTACATATTTTTCAATCAAATCATCTTTTCCACAATATGATATAAAATCGCAATAATCACACTTTTTCTTACAAAATGGGATATGTACATATATTCCTATTTTATTTTTTGTTATCATCTATTTTCTTACCAATCTCCATTACTTTTTTTAATCTATAATTTACTCCAGATTTACCTATTGGTGTTTTTAACATTTTTCCAAGTTCTATTAGACTTGCACTAGGATTTTGTAATCTAAGTTCTGCTATCTCTTTTAATGGTTCTTCTAATTTTTCGAATTTACCATTTTGTTTTAACTTTCTTATTATCTCAATCTGTTCTATTGAAGCATTCATAGTTTTATTCATATTTGCAGTTTCACAATTTACTAATCTATTTACTTTATTGTTCATTTCTCTTTTTACTCTAATTTCTTCAAATTTTAAGACAGATTTATTTGCCCCTAATAAAGCTAATGTTTTTGAGATTTCTTCACCATCTTTTAAATATATTGTATATTCTTTATTTTTTTCTATAACATTACTTTTTATATCAAAACTACTTAATCCTTCTACTATAATATCTGCATAATCTTTTTTTCTAACACTTATTTCTAAATGATATGTATTTTCAGGATTATTAATAGAACCTGAGCCCAAATAGGCTCCTCTTACTATATTTTTCAATTGCTCTATTGTTAAATTATCTATTTGTATTTCCATTTTAGGACAAGTTATTACAAATAATTTACCTTGAATGTTTATATTATATGTTTCAATTCCACAATTACTCAACAATCGTGCAAATCTATTAATATTATATTCATTTTCTGTTGAAAATTTTATTTTATTTTTTTCTTCAGATATATTACTACTCATCAAATATCCCATAAGTTCATATTTAACATTTTCTTTATTTGATAGTTTTTCTGATTTGCTTATCTCTTCTTTTAATTCTGTTGAAAAAGACATATTTCCTCCAATCATAAAACTTGTGTTATTATTATTCTATCATTTCCATATAAATCTTTTTTACAATATGTATTTTTATAATTTTGTTCATCTTCAATTATTTTAATTACATCATTTTTTTGATTATATCCAATTTCAAAACATAGAAAACTTCCTGTTTTTAAATAATTAATTGCTTGTTCTGCAATTATTCTATAAAAATCTAATCCATCTTCTCCACCATCTAATGCAATTTTAGGCTCTTTTTGAACTTCTTCACTCAATTTTTTTATTTCATCTTTTCTTATATATGGTGGATTTGAAACTATAATGTCAAATTTTTTATTATCTAATTTATCAAATAAATTTGATTTCACAAAATTTATTTTTGCTTCTAATTTCTCCGCATTTTTTTGTGCTATTTCTAATGCCTTTTCACTTATATCTACAGCTGTTATATCTGCATTTGGCACAAATTTTTTTAATGATATTGCAATTGCTCCACTTCCTGTACATAAATCTAATATCCTTGGTGAATTATATTTTTGAGCAATTTTTATAACTTCTTCAACTAATATTTCTGTATCAGGCCTTGGGATTAATACATTTTCATCAACAAAAAAGTCCATTTTCATAAATTCTTGTCTATGTGTTATATGTTGTAATGGTATTCCTTTTGTTAATTTTTCAATATTAACAAAATATTGCCATTGTTGCTGTTTATCAATTTCTTTATTATCATAAACTATAATATATTGCCTTGGTTTATCTAAAACATATTGTAATAATAGTCTTGCTTTTAATTTTGGGCTTTCTACATTATTTGATTTTAACATTATCATTCCTTTTGTTATTGCTTGTTTTATTGTCATTAATCCCCCACCTCTATTTCTTTTGTTTTTAAAATTTATTTACTTCTTCTCTAAATTGATCTCCTCTATCATACATATCTTTAAACATATCAAAACTTGTACTTGCTGGTGAGAATAATACTATTTGACCAGGTTTTGCAATTCTTTTTGCTAATTCTAAACTTTCTCTAAATGTTTCACACATATGTATATCTAAAGTTTTATTTTGATTTTCCAATTCATTTTTTACTGCTGTATATATTTTATTTGCTGTTTGACCAATTAATATTAAACTTTTTACTTTTTCTACAATTGGTTTTGCAATTGGTGTATAATCTAGGTTTTTGTCAGCTCCTCCTGCTATTAACACTATTTCTTTATTAAATGACTTTAATGCTGATATTCCTCTTGTTGGTGTTGTGCTTGCAGAATCATTATACCATTCCACTCCATTTAGTGTTCTTACCAATTCTAATCTATGATGTACTCCTGCAAATTCTTTTATTGTATCAACTGCTTTTTCTGTATTTACTAATTTTTTTGTTAATGCTAATGCTGTACATATATTTTCTAAATTATGAATTCCTTTTAGTTTTATTTCATCTTGTGATACAATATGTTTTCTTATTCCATCATTACATTCTTTTACAATTCCGTTTTCTACGATAAATCCATAGTCTAATTTTTGTTTACTACTGAATAAGATAACATCACCTTTTGCATCATTTTGACATTCTCTAGTTAAATCATTATCTGCATTTATTACCAGTATTCCTGTATCTTTTTGATTTCTATATATATTCTTTTTGGCATTTATGTATTCTTGGTAGTCTTTATGTACATTTAAATGATTTGGTGTTATGTTTGTTATTGCAGATATGTCTGGACTAACTTTCATTCCCATTAATTGAAAACTACTTAATTCTAATACTATTAGATCTTCTGGCTTTATTTCATTTAATTTTGTGAATAATGGAATACCTATATTTCCACCTAAATAGACTTTATATCCTGCATCTTCTAAAATTCTAGCTGTTAATGTAGTAGTTGTTGTTTTTCCATCACTTCCAGTTATTCCAATTACTTTACAAGGTGCCATTTTTATTAATTGTTCTATTTCTGTTGTTATTATTGCTCCTCTTTGTGCTTCTTTTTCTAATTCAGGTTTTGTAGGCAAACAACTTGGTGATCTAAAAATTAAGTAAAATCCATGTAAATTGTCTAAGTTTCTTTTTCCAAAATAACATTTAAAATTATATTTTTTTAATTTTTCTAAAATATCTTTTGAAATCTTATCTTCTTCTCTGTCATCAAATACTGATACCTCTGCTTTTTTTTCATGCAAATAATCTATTAACGGAATATTGCTTACTCCAATTCCAATTACTGCTATTTTCTTTTTTTCTATATCTTTTTCAAATTGTTCTAATTTTTTATTTTTAAATTCCATTCTTATCTCATCCTTTCAATGGTGCAAATTAATATTTCTTTTTACTGAAATATATTCATTCTATTGTATTCATTTTTTCGATTTTCGTCCTTATTATATATCTTTTTTTTGTTTTTTACAATATAATTGAATATTTCTTGCAACTATGGAGACAATATTTTTGTAAATTTAAATTGGAGGTGTTATTTATGTCAGAAAAAAATAATAACCAAAATAGAAATAATAATAGTAAAAAAAGCAATAATCAAAAAAATAACAATAAATAGTTTTGTATATGAAAAAAAGCTGAGATATAAAATATATCTTAGCTTTTTTCATATTTTATGCAGTTTCCTTTACTTCTGCTTGAACTCTCTGTTTCTTTTTAGATTCTTTATTCGGATTTTCTATAATTTTAGGTTTTGCATTATTTTGAATTGTATCTTTTGTTATAATACATTTTTCAATTTTTTCATTTGATGGAATATCATACATTATATCTGTCATAACATTTTCTATTATTGAACGTAAACCTCTTGCACCTGTTTTTCTTTCAATTGCTTTATCAACAATTGCCTCAAGCGCATCTGGTTCAAATTCTAACTCTACGCCATCAATTTCTAATAATTTTTTGTATTGTTTTACTAATGCATTTTTTGGTTCTGTTGTTATTTTTATTAATGCTTTTCTATCTAATTCTTTTAATGTAGCAATAATTGGTAAACGTCCTATAAATTCTGGAATCATTCCAAATTTTAATAAATCTTGTGGAAGTATTTGTTCAAATACTTCGTATTTATCCATATCTTTACTACTTTGAATTTCAGCACCAAACCCTATTGATTTTTTTCCAATTCTATCTTTTATAATATTTTCTAATCCTTCAAATGCTCCTCCACAAATAAATAATATATTTGATGTATCTATTTGTATCATTTCTTGTTGAGGATGTTTTCTTCCACCTTGTGGTGGAACTGATGCAATTGTTCCTTCTACTATTTTTAATAATGCTTGTTGAACACCTTCACCACTTACATCTCTTGTTATTGATGGATTTTCAGATTTTCTTGTTATTTTGTCTATTTCGTCAATATATATAATTCCTTTTTCTGCTTTTTCTATATCTCCATCAGCAGCTTGAATTAGTTTTAAAAGAATATTTTCAACATCTTCTCCAACATATCCAGCTTCTGTAAGTGTTGTTGCATCTGCTATTGCAAATGGTACATTTAATATTTTTGCAAGTGTACTTGCTAATAATGTTTTTCCACATCCTGTTGGTCCTACTAATAAAATATTGCTTTTTTGAATTTCTACATCATCATCACTAATTTCTTGTTTCTCTTCAATATTTTCTTCATAAGCAACTCTTTTATAGTGATTATATACTGCTACTGCAAGAACTTTTTTTGCTTCTTCTTGCCCAATTACATATTCATCAAGAATTTCTTTTATTTCTTTTGGACTTGGAATCTCATCTAATTCTGCTAAAGTATATGTGTCTTCATCAGAATATTCAGCATCAATTATTTCATTACATAATCCTACACATTCATTACAAATATATACACCAGGACCAGCAATTATTTTTCTAACATTATCTTGTGTTTTGCCACAAAATGAACATTTTACACTTTTTGGTATATCATTTTTTGCCATTTTAATCTCCTTTTTTCTTAAGCTCTTTTTGTCATAATTCCATCTATTAAACCATATTCTAGAGCTTCTTCTGCTGTCATATAATTATCTCTTTCCGTATCTTTTTCTATAACATCTAGTGGTTTTCCTGTTCTTTCACTTAAGAATTTATTTAATTTTTCTCTTGTACGAACTAAATGATCTGCATGAATTTTAATTTCTGTTGCTTGACCTTGTAGTCCTCCACCACCAATTAATGGTTGGTGTATCATAATTTCTGAGTTTGGCATTGCAAATCTTTTTCCTTTTTCACCAGCAGTTAATAATACTGCTCCCATACTTGCTGCAAGTCCTACACATACTGTTTCAACTGGACATTTTATATAATTCATTGTATCTACAATTGCCATTCCATCTGTTATTGATCCTCCAGGTGAATTTATATAAAAATATATTTCTTTATCTGGATCTTCTGATTCCAAGAACAACATTTGTGCAACTATTAAACTTGATGTTGTTGGATTTACATCTTCTCCTAAGTATATTATTCTGTCTTTTAATAATCTTGAAAATATGTCATATGAACGTTCACCTTTACTTGTCTGTTCAACAACATATGGTACTAAACTTGATTTTTCTAACATAATTTATCCTCCCTACCCTTGTAATTTTATCACAAGTATATAAATATTTGCTCTAATATAGTCTATTAGAGTAGAAAAAGTTAGGTAAAACTTCTCTATTTTTAATAAAAGACTTTCCCCCTAACTTCTTTTTACTTTATTTTATTTTTGCATTTTTTACTATGAAATCAATTGCTTTTTCTGATTCGATTCCTTCTTTGATATAATCTTTTAAGTTTTCATTATCATTAATTTCTTCAACTTTCTTTCCATAGTTTTTAGCCATTTCTTCTAATTTGGCATTTATTTCTTCGTCTGTTGCTTCGATTTTTTCTGCTTTTCTAACTGCTTCTAAAGTAAGTCTTGATTTTATTGCTTCAATTGCTTGTGGTTCATATTCTTTTCTTACTTCTTCTTCAGTTTTTCCTATCATTTTTAGGTATTGTTCTAGTTTTAAACCTTGGTATGAAAGTCTTTGATTTATATCTTGAATCATATGATCAACTTCCATATCTACCATTCCTGATGGAATTTCTACTTTTGATTTATCACATACAGCTTTTATTGCAGCTTCTTCTGTTTCATATTTTGCTTTTTGTGCATTGTCTTTTTCAAGTCTTTCTTTGATACTTGCTTCTAATTCTTTTAACGTATCAAATTCGCTTACATCTTTAGCAAATTCATCATCTAAGTTTGGTAATTCTTTTTTCTTTATTTCATGTAATTTTACTTTAAATGTTGCTTCTTTTCCAGCTAAATCTTTAGAGAAATATTCTTTTGGGAATGTTACTTTTATTTCTTTTTCTTCATCAATTTTCATTCCAACTAATTGATCTTCAAATCCTGGTATAAAAGCTCCGCTTCCTATTTCTAGTTCATGTCCTTCTGCTTTTCCACCTTCAAATGCAACACCATCAACAAATCCTTCAAAGTCAATTGTTGCTGTATCTCCATTTTCTAATGCTCTGTCATCAACTGTTACTAATCTTGAGTTTTTGTCTTGCATTTGTTTTATTTCATTTTGAACATCTTCGTCTTTTACTGGATATTCTATTTTCTTTATTTCTATTCCTTTATATTTTCCTAATTCTACTTCTGGTTTTACTTGTACTACTGCTGTAAATATTACATCTTTTCCTTTTTCCATTTGAACTATATCAACTGTTGGTCTGCTTACTACATCTATTTTGTTTGTGTCAATTGCTTCATCATAAGCTTCTGTTGCAACTTCATTAAATGCATCTTCATAAAAGATTTCTGCTCCATAATATTTTTCTACTATATTCATTGGAGCTTTTCCTTTTCTAAAACCTGGTATATTAATATATTTAGCATTTTGGAAATATACTTTTTTCATTGCGTTTTCAAATTTTTCTGCGTCTACTGTAATTTCTAATTTTACTTCATTTGCGTTTTCTGTTTTCTCAACTTTACAATTCATTTTCAATCTTCCTTTCTCGTATTGGCTTTACTTAGCTTTTACATTATATCATATATTTTCCAATTTGCAAGCAGTTTTATAAAGATTTTTTTAATATTTTGCGATTTTTAGGGCTAATTTGTATGTTATTTTTCAAATTATTTGCTTAATATGATTAATCTTGCATTTCCCATTTATCATATAGACTTCTATAACGTCAAATCTTATAGTAAATCTCGAAAAGTTATTTTCTTTTAAAAATATAGCTGCACTTTTTTTCATATGAATTTTTTTTATTTTATTTACTGCCTCACTAGCCCTTCCATATTTTTCATTAGTTCTTGTTTTTACTTCAACAAATATAATATAATTGTTTTTACTTGCTATAATATCTATTTCACCATTTCGTGTATAATAATTATTTTCAATTATTTCATATTTGTTGTCTTTTAAATATTTTTGTGCCATTTTTTCGCCGATTATCCCAAATTTTCTTTTATTCATCATCTTCTCCATTTTTTATTCTATACACTTGCCCAGGTAATTCTTCTATTAAATTTTCTAATTGTAATAACATTATTTTATAGCTAATATCTTGTATAGACATCTTGGTTTTTCTCACAATTTGATTAATATTTGCTGGCTCATTTTTTATACATTTATATACTTTTTCCAATTCTTTTGGAACTTGTTTTTCTCTTTCTTTTAATAATTTTTTCTTAAACTTAATTTGAGGATATTCTATTAATATATCTTCAACTTTTGTTACCAATTTGCTTCCATTTTTGATTAATTCATTTGTTCCTAATCCTTTTGAATTTTCTAAACTACTTGGAACACAAAATACTGGTTTATTTAAATTTTTAGTATATCTAGCAGTAACACTTGTTCCGCTTCTATAACCAGCTTCAATTACTAGTGTTCCAATTCCTAAACCTGCTACAATTCTATTTCTTTCTAAGAATTTTTTCGATTCTGCTTTAACATCTTTTTCATATTCTGTTATTATAAGTCCATTCTTTTCTAATATTTCATCAATTAATTCTTTATTTTGTTTTGGATATATATTATCAAATCCGCATGGCAAAACGGCAATTGTTTTCCCAAAATATTTTATACATATTTTATGTGCTATAGCATCTATTCCGATTGCTAGCCCACTTATAATTGTAACTTCATATTCAACTAGTTTTTTTGTAAAAGTTTTACACATTTTTTCACCATATTGTGTATTAGTTCTTGAACCCACAATTGCAATTCCAATACTGTTTAATAATTCTATATTTCCTTTTGTGTATAATCTTAGTGGTGGATTTTTTATTTCTCTTAATTTATCTGGATATAAAATATCTGCATATTCGATTATTCTTTCTTCATATTTTTTCATCTTCCTCATATCCCTTTTTAAAAATTATTTATTTAAAAATTTATCTATACTCCTATATTGAACAGCTTCAGCAATATGTTTTGCGTTTATTATTTTTTCATTATCTAAATCTGCAATGGTTCTAGCTACCTTTAATATTCTTTCATATCCTCTAACACTTAACTTTAGCATCTTAAAAGCTCTTTGCAATAACATATTTGCATCATCATTCATATTGCAAAATTCTCCAATTAATCTAGTTGTTAATTCAGAATTTGATTTTATTCCAAAACTTTTGTATCTTTCATTTTGGATTTTTCTTGCTATGTTTACTCTTTGTTTTATTCTTTTTGAACTTTCTGCTTTAACATTAGAATTCATTTTTTCAATTTTAGTTTTTTTTACTTCAATCTGAATATCTATTCTATCTAACAATGGCCCACTTATTTTACTTAAATATCTATGTATTTCTGACTGTGTACATTTACAATCTTTCTCTTCGTCACCATAATATCCACATGGACAAGGATTCATACTTGCTACAAACATAAAATTACAAGGATATCTATAATTTCCACTTAATCTATTTATTGTAATTTCTTTTTCTTCTAAAGGTTCTCTCAATGCTTCTAACACAACTCTATTATATTCAGTTAATTCATCAAGAAATAATATTCCATTATGTGCTAAACTTATTTCTCCTGGCATTGGGAGTTTTCCTCCACCAATTATTGATTTTATTGGAGCTGTATGATGTGGCATTCTAAATGGTCTACTTAATATCAATCCTTCTTTTGTCAAATTAGCTGATATACTATGAATCTTAGTTGTTTCTATTGCTTCTTCTAATGTTAAATCTGGTAAAATTGTTAAAATTCGCTTAGCTAATGCTGTTTTACCACTTCCTGGACTCCCAACCATAAGCACGTTATGTCCTCCAGCAGAAGCCACTTCTAATGCTCTTTTTACATTTTCTTGACCTTTTATATCTGCAAAATCCATACTATATTCTTTTATAAATTCCACTTTTCTTTCTATTTCTTTTTCTATAATTATCTCTTTGTTCAAATATTTTATTAACTCACACAATGTCATTACTGGAATAATATCAAGACCGTTTATAACTGAAACCTCATTTGAATTTGCCTTTGGAATTATTACTCTTTTTATTCCTAATTCCTTAGCTTCTTCACACATTGCAAATACTCCATTTGTTCTATTTATTTTTCCATCAAGCGAAAGTTCTCCAATAAAAACTGTATTTACAATTTCACTATAATTCAAATTACACAAAACACCTATGGACATTAATATTCCTACTGAAATTGGTAAATCAAATGAACTTCCTTCTTTTCTAATATTAGCAGGAGCCAAATTTATTAAAATTTTCTTGCTTGGAAATTCAATTTGAGAGTTTCTTATTGCTGATTCAATTCTTTTCTTGGATTCTTTAACTCTTATATCTGGCAATCCCACTATTTCAAATTCTGGTATTCCATTTCTTATATCTGTTTGAACTTCTACTAAATTTCCTTCTAACCCTGTTAATGATATTGACTTTATTTTTGATAACATATTTTCCTCCATGATCTTTAAAATTTTTATTGCTTTTTTTTACCATTTATTATAAAATTGAGTAAAACAAAAGAATGGTGATTTTATGAAAAAGAAAAAAACAAAAAATAAATTTGATGATATAAATGTTATTAATACAACTTCTAGTATAAAACTAAAAACTTTTTTAGTTATAATAATTTTATTTTTTATAGCATTAATTATAAGACTTATATTTTTACAATTTGTAAATGGCTCTGAACTTCAAAGTGCAGCAAGAGCTAGACAAACATTAACAGAAACTATTTCTGCAAAAAGAGGAACCATCTATGATGTTAATGGTCAAACATTAGCAATAAGCTATGAAACCGATAAAATCTACATAGATCCTACAAATATAAAAGATGAGAATAAAGAAACAATTGCACAAAAACTTTCCGAAATCCTTGAAATAGATTATCAAGAATTGTTAGAGAAAATAAATAATAATACAAAAAGATTTTCAGTTGCATCTAATGTAGAGCAAAACAAAGTTGAACAAATAAAAGAATGGAAAAATAAATTGGATTTTTCAACAGGTATTATTTTCGAAGAGACTACATCTAGAACCTATCCATATAACACATTGGCATCAACAATTCTAGGTTTTACTAATTCAGACAATTCTGGTGCTTATGGAATAGAATATTCTTGGAACTCGTTTTTGAGTGGTACAGCTGGAAAATCAGTTAGCTTAAAAGATGCTAGTCAATCAGAAATTGCAAATTCTGAGAAATCATATATAGCTGCTGAAAACGGTTATGATTTAAATCTAACAATTGATGTAAATATTCAAGGAATTATTGAAAGAGAATTAGCCACTGCTGTTGATGAATATGAATGTGATAGTGGAATTACAATTGCAATGGATCCATCTACTGGCAAAATTTTGGCTATGGCTGACTATCCAAATTTTGATCCTAATAATCGTAACACTCCTAATAGTAAATTAGCAGAAAATTGGGATACGTTATCTAGTGAAGAAAAATCTAATGCTTTACTTAGAATGTGGACTCCAAAAGCTGTAACTGATACTTATGCTCCAGGCTCTGTTTTTAAATTAATAACTTCTTCTATTGGACTTGAAGAAAATCTAGTAAAAACAGATACAGCTGGTGAATTTAATTGTACTGGATATTATTATATAAATGGTGAAGAAAAACCAATAAGATGTTGGAATTGGAGAAAGCCTCATGGAAAACAATCTTTAAGAGAAGCTCTCGAACATTCTTGTAACCCTGCATTTATAGAACTAGGATTGCGAATTGGTGCTCAATTATCATATAAATATTATCAAGCTTTCGGATTATTTGAAAAAACAGGAATTTCACTTCCTGGTGAAGCAATTGGTAAGTTTTATGCTTTAAACAAAATAAATCAACACGAACTTGCTACAATGTCATTTGGAGAAAAGTTTACAATTACACCAATTCAAATGATTTCAGCTGTTTCTACAATTGCTAATGATGGTGTTTTAGTTCAACCACAATTAGTAGACAAAATTACAAATACAGATACTGGTGAAGTTACTGAATTTAAAACAAAAGAAATTCGTCAGGTAATTTCAAAATCTACTACTGATAAAGTAAAATCAATGATGGAATCTGTAGTTTCAGAAGGTTCTGGATATAGAGTTGCAGAACAAGCCAAAGGGTTTTCAATTGGTGCAAAAACAGGAACATCAGAACCAACAAGTTCAACTTCTAAAGACGGTTATACAGCTTCATTTGTTGCAATTTCTCCTGTTGAAAATACCAAAATTGTTTTACTTGTTATATTAAAAAATCCAAAAGGTTCTTTACATAATGGTGGCCAAATTGCTGCACCAACAGCAGGAAAAATGTTTGCAGAGATTTTACCATATATGGGAATTGAATCTGGAAATAAAGTTAATGAAACAAATAATAATTTATCTGAAAGTGATTTATATTAATTTTTACATAAGATGCACAAAAGTGCATCTTATTTTTTACATTGAAAAAATATTTTTTTATAAATTATTTTTTTTATAATTTTCTAAAGCTCTTGCTACTTGATCAGGACATGATGTTCCCTTCACTCCACATTCTATACCTTTTAACATTTCTATTACTTCATCAATTGTTCTTCCTTCTACAAGTCTTGAAACTCCAACTGTATTTCCAGGACACCCTCCAACAATTTTTAAACTTTTTATTACATTTTGTTCTATATCAAATATCATCTTCATAGAACAAACTCCTTCTGGATTATATGTATATTGCATTTCTTTCATCCTTTCTTATATAAATTACCATTCTATTATACAAGATTTCACTAAATTTTACAATATTTTATTTTTTCTATTTATTTTTATTCCCGCTAATAACACATAATCTTGCATTTTTTCAAAATAATTCTTTAATTCTTCACATCCTTCACAACTTTCTTCTTTTAAATATTTCAATATTTCTATAAAATTAATTTCAGTTCCATTTTCTAACATATGTCCCTTATTATTTTCAATTTCTAAAAATACACTTTGATAATATTTCTTTTTGGTAAGTTCTGATATTAATACTTTATTTAAAAAAATATCTCCTTCTGGATGAATCTTCTTATCGCTTATTTCTTCTTCATATATTAAACACCAATAACAAAATATTGACTCTTTTATCCTTGAATTTTTTATAGGTTTAAAATAAATCTCAACTTCATTATCATTTTCTAATTTAGCTTTTGTTTTTATTACCTCAAACTCATACTCTGAAATATTTTTTAATTTTAATCTTTTTTCTATTATTATTTTATCTACTTGTATATTTAATATTTTTCTTAAAATATCTACTAATTGCCTATCTGACTTTTTAATTATAGTTTCTAATTCTTTTACTTTATTATTTTCTATAATAACCACTCCTTTTAATATGATTAATAAAACGTTTTATATGATTTTTTAATTTTCTTTAAAAGAAATAACAAATATTTGATTTAAATTTCTTGAAAAAAATTGTTTTGAAATATTTAACACACTTAGTATAAATTTTTTATATACATTTGTCAATATATTAATATAAATTTAAATATGTTTTCATCGACAAGTTTTGATAATTTTTTATGAAACAACACTTTTTATTCTAACATCTTCCTTATCTTATCAATATTTTTTATCGCTATCTCATACCCGTATTTATAACATATATCCATTTTATCAACATCAATAAGTCCTGTTCCATCTGTTGGAACTGTTAATACAAAATCACTTTTTTTCAATGAGTTAATTGATAATTTATTTCCCATAATATCTAGAGTCTTCATTATAATATTCATAATATCGTAATCATTATAAACAGGATCTGACTCAAAATTTACAGATATTATTTTTCCAGTATAAACTTTCTTTAATTCTTCTGTTGGAAGATTATTTAAAACTCCTCCATCCATAAATATATGATTTTTATATTCACAAGGACAAAATATTGCTGGGAAACTACTGCTAGCTCTAACAGCTCTCCCTATCCCTATTTCTGTTATATAATTATCTTTTATATTTTTTCTTGAAGCACAGTTAGTAAAAATATATTCTTTTGATTCACCAATATCAACAGCTGAAACTAATAAAGGCATTTTTATATCTCCAATTAGTCTAAAACCTTTTTTTCTTGCTAATTCATCATACATTTTTTCAAATTCATTTCCATCACTTAACCCAGCAATTCCTATTTTGTTATTTCTTATGAAATTAGTTATACCATTTATTATTGGTTTACTTCTTATATTTATAATATCTCTTGCATATCTCTTAAATAATAAGTAAATATAATATGGGCTATATCCCATAGCATATAATGTTGCAATTATACTTCCTGCACTTGTTCCAGCAATAGCCGCTACTTTTATATTTTTTTCCTCAAGGGCTTTTAATACCCCAACATGTGCAATTCCTCTAATTCCTCCTCCTGCTAATGACACTCCAACTTTCATATATTTTCTCCTCACCAATTAAATAATTTCTTATATATTTATTTGCAAAATAAAATAAGTAAATACATATAAACAGTATTTACTTATTTTGTTTTTTTAATCTATTTATTTTCTATAATATTTCCGTTAATATCTAAATTATAAGTTATTTCTTCATTATAAACTTGTATCTTTTCATCTTCAATATTAATTGTAGCATTCTCTATTTCTACAGTTTTTTCTAATTTATTATTGAAAATATATGTCATATTGTTTTCAAAATTTATAGCTTGATATGCATTTGTATTTCTTATAATTTGTAACAAATCATATTCACAATTTATTAAAGTTTTACCATCTTTATCTATTACACCATATTTATTATTTTCAAATTTTATATAAACATTATCATTATCTGTTTTTTCAATTGTTGTATCAAAAGGGATATTCACTTCTTTTCCATCTTTATCAAACACTTTTTTCTCTTCTCCTTTTGTAGCATATATATATATTCCCTTTACTTCTAACGAATCATATTCAACCTTTAATACTTCATTTCCTTTTTCATTAAAAGCACCATATTTTCCAGTTCTTTCTGCTATAAATAAATTAAAATCTTTTTCGTAATTTATTGTTTGATATTGAGTATTTATAATTTTCACATTATTTATAAATACTCCATATTGTCCATTTTTTGATGCAATCAAATATACATTATTCTTATCTATAACGTTAACAATTCTTAATATTTGATTATAATCTGTCGTTAATACCTGATCATAATCATAATCATAATATCCATATCTATATCCATCACTTGTTGTTTTACAAACAATATATCCAGATTTTTTATATTCATCTTGTTCATTATAATATTCATCTGATTGAATAGAATCAAATTCATCTTTTATTAACTGTTTTCCTTTTACATCATATATTTTGTACTTATTATTGTCTTTTACTATTACTTCATTTTCCTTATATCCTAAACTATAAATTTGTTCATATCTAGCATCCAATATTACTTTCCCTGTTATTGATAACAAACCATATTTCCCATTTTTTTGATATATTATTGCATTTTTTTCATATTTTTCTTCTAACAAATTAGATAATTTTATTGGTTCTACAGCATCATAGTCCTTTAAAATTTCTGAACCTTTTTCATTATAAACTACTGTTTTTTCTCCATCATTATCACATATAAAAATTCCTCTATGTTCATTTGGTATTACTACTTGTTCATATTGAGGCTTTACAATAACTTTTTCATCTTGATTTTTTACTCCATATTTTCCATTTTCTTCTATTACACTATATATAACTGATTTATCTTCTGCCTCATCATTTATCTTATCTTTATTAGGTAAATATATTGATAAACCTAAACTTATTATTACTATTACAATAAATATTACTATTCCTATTCCTTTTTTCATGTTCTGCTCCTTATTTATAATTATAAGCATATTTTCTTTTTACACATATTTTACTATGTTATTACTTTTTTTTCAATAATTTTCATATAATTTTCATATTGACTTTCAATATTCAAAAATATATAATATTTTTGAAAGGATTTTTATATGAGTAAAAGAAGGAGTCGTGGAAGAAATCACGAAAAAATTAAAAAAGTTAATTTTATATATATAATTTCCATACTAATAGTACTATTAATCCTATTCTTTTTAACATTTTTATCATTACTTAATATGGGAAATTCAAAAATATTACATAATATTTATATAAATGGAATATCTGTTTCATCTTTATCACAAAATGATGCAAAAGAAAAATTAAATTCTGAATTGGATACTATACTTTCACAACCAATTACTCTTTCTTTTGAAGATTTTTCTGTAGATTTTTTACCTGCTGAAATAGATTTTTCTTATGATACATCTTCAGCACTTGAGCAAGCCTATAGTATAGGACGTACAGGAAATATATTTTCAAATAATCTAAATATACTATCTTCATTATTTAAAAGAACTAATTTAACTTCTAAATATTCTTATAATGAGGAAAAATTAATTAATATTATTAATAATATAAGTGTTGATATTCCTAATTTAGTAATAGAACCATCTTATTATATTTCAGATGATACATTGGTAATTACTGGTGGAACAGATGGTAATGAATTAAATAAAGATAAAACTCGTGATTTATTATTGTCAACAATTATTAATAACCAAAAATCATTAAGTTTACCGGTTGAATATATTTCTTCTAATTCAATTGACATAGACAAAATTCATGACGAAATATATTGCGAACCACAAAATGCTTCTGTTACTAAAAATCCATACAAAATTTCAGCTGAAAAAGATGGTATTGATTTTGCCATTTCAATAGATGAAGCAAAAGAACTTGCTTCAAATAAAGATGCTTCAGAAATATATATTCCATTAAAATATATAAAACCTGAAATTACAATTGCAGATTTAGGTGAAGATATATTTGGAACAAAATTAGGCACTTCGACTACAATATATGACTCAACAAATTTTAATAGATCTACAAATATTGATATTGCTTGTGAAAGAATAAATGGAACAATTCTTGAACCCGGTGAAACATTTTCTTTTAATAAAGTAGTCGGTGAAAGAACTTCTAAAAATGGTTTTAAAGAAGCTTTAATATATAATGGTGGCGAAGTAGATTATGGTCTTGGTGGCGGAATATGTCAAATCTCCTCAACACTCTATAATGCCGTATTAAAAGCAAATTTAGAGATTGTTGAAAGAAAAAATCATAGTATGACTGTTTCTTATCTTCCTATAGGTCAAGATGCTTCAGTTTCATATGGTAGTGTAGATTTTAAATTCACTAATTCAAGAACTTATCCAATAAAAATTGTTGCAACAGCAAAAGCAGGAGTAATAACAGTTTCTGTTTTAGGCGTTCTAGAAAAACAAGAATATGTAGTAACATTTGAAACAGAGATTCTTGAAACAACTGATTATAAGACAACTTATGAATATTCATCTAGTGTTCCAGTAGGAAAAGAAGAAATTAAACAAGTTGGAAAAAATGGTTATAAATGTTCAACTTATAAAATTCTATCTTTGGGAGAAAAAGAAGTATCTCGTACTTTACTTTCAACAGATACCTATAAATCTCAAAAAGAAATTATATTAAAACATAAATAATAAAAAAGACTTTCCTATTTTTTGAAGTGAAAGTCTTTTTTATTTATTTTTCAACGTGAATTTTAGCACCTAATTTTTTTAGTTTTTCATCTATTTTCTCATACCCTCTTAAAATATAATGAATATTATCAATTTGTGTAATTCCTTTAGCATATAACCCTGCCATAATTAATGCCGCTCCTCCTCTTAAATCTGTTGCAACAACATTTGTTCCTTGAATTTTCTTTGTTCCCTTTATTATAGCAGTTCTACCTTCCACATTAATTTTGGCTCCCATCCTAATTAATTCTTGGGCATATTTATATCTACTTTCAAATATATTTTCTGTTATAACAGATGTACCTTTAGCTGTAATTAATAATGCTCCAAATATTGATTGCATATCTGTTGGAAAACCAGGATATGGCATCGTTTTTATATCTACTGATTTTACTCTTTTAGGAGCAATTATTTCAATTTCATCTTTATTAATATTTAATTTGCAATTTGTCTCTTCTAGCTTATTTAGAATTGGCTCAATATGAAATGAATTAACATTAAGAAGTTTAATATCACCACTTGTTATAGCACCTGCCACTAAATATGTTCCTGCTTCAATTCTATCTGGCATAATATTATAGCTTACTTCTGCTAATCTCTTTACACCTATTATTTCAACTTTATCAGTTCCTGCTCCATTTATTTTTGCCCCCATTTTATTAAGATATTTTATCATATCCTCAATTTCAGGCTCTCTTGCGGCATTTGTAATTACAGTAGTTCCTTCTCCTAAACATGAAGCTAAAATAATATTTTCTGTGGCTCCAACACTTGGTAAATCTAAGTGTATTTGTGTTCCAACTATTTTCTCAGTATTACAATATATTTCTCCATACTCTTCTTTAATATCTACACCTAATTTTTCAAAACCTTTTAAATGTAAATCTATTGGTCTTGATCCAATATCACATCCTCCTGGGCATGAAAATTTTGCTTTATGATATTTTCCTATCAATGCTCCTGCAAGAATTACAGATGAGCGCATTTGTCTCATTAAATCATCTGGTATCTCATATGTATGTACTTTATTAGTATTTATAATTATTTTATTATTCTTTCTTTTTATCGTTGCTCCTATTTTTTTCAAAATTTCAAACATAGTATTAACATCTTGAATATCTGGAACATTATATAATGTTGTTGTTCCTGCATTTAACACTGTTGCTGCAATTATAGGCAATGCTGCATTTTTAGAACCCGATATCTTTATTTCTCCTTCTAGCTTTTTTCCACCTTGAATTATAAATTTTGACATTTTTTCTCCTTTCTCTGTCATTAAATTTCATACTACATTTTATGTAATTCAATAAAAAATGTGATTTTATATATATTGCAATTTATTCTATCTTATAGTAAAATTATTACATAGAAAGGGACTAATATATGGAACAAATTTCGAAGAAAAAAAAGGTTACAATTTTAGGAATAGGATTATGGGAATTACTATCATATTTTATATTATATAGTATTGCTGGATTTTTTGTTGAAACAATTTTTGCAATTGTAAGATATGGCGTTTTTGAAAGTAGACAAAGCTTTGTCTACGGTCCTTTTTGTAGTATTTATGGGCTCGGCGCTATAATTATGATTATATTTCTACAATATTTTAAAAAAAATAGAATTACATTATTTTTTGGTGGTTTTATTATTGGCTCAATAACAGAATATCTTGTTAGTTTAATCGGTGAATTAATTTTACATGTAAAATGGTGGGATTACTCTAATTTACCTTTAAATATTAATGGTAGAATTTGTTTTTACTATTCTATTTTTTGGGGAATTCTTGCTATATTCCTAATGAAAGCAATTCAACCACAAGTCAGAAAATTTATGGCATTAATATTAAGAAAATTTAATCTTTCTACTATAAGAACCATCATTCTGGTATTAACAATATTTATTGCTATAGATTGTATAATTTCTGCATATGCCATAAATATGTTTAGAATAAGAATGATTGCTATAAATGATTTAAATGTTGCACATAAAGATGAAATCATAGAATTAAATTTAAAACTTAATAAAAGCAAAATTCATTCATTTTTAATTCATTACTTTTTTAATGATAAAAAAATGATTAGAACATATCCAAATTTAAAACAAGAAAAATTAGATGGTACAATTGTTTATTTTAAAGATTTACTTCCAGATATAAAACCATATTATTATAAATTCGTAGCAAAAGATTTTTATAAATAAGAAAAAAGTCATTATAAAGAATAAAAATATTCTTTGTAATGACTTTTTTAATTCTATTTCAACATTCCTTCAACTTTATTAATTATATTTTCAATATTTAATCCATATTTTTCTTTAACTTCTGTTGCGCTACCAGATTCAGTAAATACATCATTAACTCCTATGAAGCTAATTGGTGCATGTGATTTCTTTTGAGCTAATATTTCTGAAATTGCTCCTCCTAATCCACCAATTATTGAATGATTTTCGATTGTTAAAATGCATTTTACATTGTTTGAAATTATATTAATCATATCTATATCTAATGGTTTAATTGAAAAGATATTTATTAATTTTCCTTTATATCCTTTTTGTTCTAATGCTTCAAATCCTTTATATGCAATTCCTGCTGCAGTACCTTCATATACAATAGCAAAATCATTTCCATTGTCTCTTACAATTGTTGATTTTCCAATTTCAGGTTCTCCATCAAATTCAACATCTGGTACAACATCTCTTGCAACTCTTATATAAACAGGTCCATTATATTCAATTGCAATTTCTATTGCTTCTTTCATTTCTTTTTTATTTGATGGCACTAAAATTTTTACATTTGGTATTGCACGAACAATTGCCAAATCTTCATTTGCATGGTGTGTTGCACCATCTTTTCCATTATCCATTCCAGCATAACTTGCAATCATTTTTATATTTGAGTTTGCATATGCTGCTTGACGAAGTTGTGTCCAAGCTGTTCCAGAAACAAATATTGCAAAATTTACGTAGAATGGTATTTGCCCTTCTGAAGCTAATCCCATTGCAATTGACATAGCACTTGCTTCAGATATTCCCGCTTCTACAAATCTTTCTGGAAATTTATTTTGAAATTCTATCGCTTTAGTTGATTTTGCCAAATCACTATCTATTACATATATTCTATCATCTTTTTCGCCAAACTCACATAAAAATTCACCTATTTTATCTCTTAAACAAATCATTTTTTCTTCCATATTATATTTTCCTTTCAAACATATAAATCACAATAATTTTTTATTCTTCTCCTAAATCTTTCATTGCAATTTTATATTCTTCGTCACTAATTGCTCCATTATGCCATTTAGGATTATTTTCCATAAAAGAAACACCTTTCCCCTTTACTGTATTGCAAATAATAGCTATTGGTTTATCTTTTACTTGATAAGCTTCATTTAATGCATCCACAACCTGTTTCATATCATTTCCATCTATTTCTATAGTATAAAAATTAAATGCATCTACTTTTTTCTTTAATGGTTCTAAATTCATTGATTTATTTACTTCATCATATGAGGATAATTTATTATAATCAATAACCATTATTAAATTATTTAATTTATAATGTGCTGCTTGTAACATTGCCTCCCAAATTTGTCCTTCTTGCATTTCACCATCTCCAACAATTGCATAAACATGGTGATTATCATTATTATTTTTCTTTGCAATCGCCATTCCAACAGCTATAGAAAGACCTTGACCTAATAATCCTGTAGTTGCATCAACTTCTGGAATTGTTCCAGTATATGGATGTCCTTGAAGTCTTGAATTCAACATTCTTAATGTATTCATTTCATCATCTTTAATTATTCCTTTTGAATTTAAAACAGCATATTGTGCCGGAACTGTATGTCCTTTTGATAAAACAACTTTACTTCTTGGATTTTCATTAAAATTAATATCTAATTCATAAATAGCTGTTAACATATCTATTATAGATAAAGATCCTCCTTCATGACCAGATTTTGCTTTATATATCATATTTATTATTCTTTTTCTATTTTCATTAGCTAATTGTTTTAGCTGATCTATATATTCCATAAAATCATTCCTTCCATTATTTATTATTAAAGCAATTATATAATATTTTATTTATAAATGCTAGTAAAATTATAAAGAATTATAAAAAAAAGTCCAGATAAACTGGACTCATCTTGGCTCCCCGTGTTGGACTTGAACCAACGACCTATCGGTTAACAGCCGAGCGCTCTACCAACTGAGCTAACGGGGAATATATAAAAATCTAGCAACAACTTATCTTTCCAGTAGGGTAACCCACAAGTATTTTCAGCACATTGGAGCTTGACTTCTGTGTTCGGTATGGGAACAGGTATTTCCTCCATGTCATCGTCACTAGAAAATTAATAACTAATTTTGAAGTATTTACATTATATACTATTATTTAAAATAATGCAATACTATTTATAATATTTTATGCAAATTTATAAAATTTATACATAAAATTAAAGCACACTCAAAAATACATAGATGAAAATTTATTAGGATTTTCTTTAATAAAAATTATAGTTAAGCCCTCGATTTATTAGTATTGGTCAGCTCAATATATCACTATACTTACACCTCCAACCTATCTACCAATTAGTCTTATTGGAATCTTACTATCTTTCGATATGGGATATCTTATCTTAGGGTGGGCTTCACACTTAGATGCTTTCAGCGTTTATCCCTTCGGAACTTAGCTATCCAGCTATGCACTTGGTAGTACAACTGGTGCACCATCGGTTCCTTCAACCTGGTCCTCTCGTACTAAGGTCAACTCCCTTCAAATATCCTTCGCCTGCGACAGATAAGGACCGAACTGTCTCACGACGTTCTGAACCCAGCTCGCGTACCACTTTAATGGGCGAACAGCCCAACCCTTGGAACGTACTTCCGCTCCAGGATGTGATGAGCCGACATCGAGGTGCCAAACCTCCCCGTCGATGTGAACTCTTGGGGGAGATAAGCCTGTTATCCCCAGGGTAACTTTTGTCCGTTGAGCGATGGCATTTCCACTTACAACCACCGGATCACTAAGACCTACTTTCGTATCTGGTCGACATGTCTGTCTCTCAGTTAAGCTTCCTTCTGCCTTTGCACTCTTTCGCGCGATTTCTGTCCGCGCTGAGGAAACCTTTGCGCGCCTCCGTTACTCTTTAGGAGGCGACCGCCCCAGTCAAACTGCCCGCCTGACATTGTCCTCAAGCCCGCTTAGGACTTATAGTTAGAATTCCAGTAATTTAAGGGTGGTATCCCAACGTCTGCTCCATATGCGCTGGCGCACATACTTCTTAGCATCCCACCTATCCTGTACATAAATTACCGAAACCCAGTATCAAGCTGCAGTAAAGCTCCATGGGGTCTTTCTGTCTTGTCGCAGGTAACTAGCATCTTCACTAGTACTACAATTTCGCCGAGTACATTGTCGAGACAGCTCCCAAATCATTACACCTTTCGTGCGGGTCAGAACTTACCTGACAAGGAATTTCGCTACCTTAGGACCGTTATAGTTACGGCCGCCGTTCACTGGGGCTTTAGTTCTAAGCTTCGACTTGCGTCTAACTCTTTCCCTTAACCTTCCAGCACTGGGCAGGTGTCAGCTCCTATACTTCATCTTTCGATTTAGCAGAAACCTGTGTTTTTGTTAAACAGTTGCTTGGGACTATTCTCTGCGACTGGATTCTACTCCAGCACCCCTTATTCCGAAGTTACGGGGTCAGTTTGCCGAGTTCCTTAACAATGCTTCTCTCGCTCATCTTAGGATCTTCTCCTCATCTACCTGTGTCGGTTTGCGGTACGGGTACTTAATACAATGTCCATAAACTTTTCTCGCCATTAGCTTCTTGATAATTCGTTACTTTAATTTTCACTATATCTTTCGATACGAGTCTTTCCTCTTCCTCGCTTATCTTCCACTCCTGTGTCATTTATGTCTTTTAAGCATTACGTAGTGCAGGAATTTCTACCTGCTGTCCATCGGATACGCTTTTCGGCCTCTCCTTAGGTCCCGACTTACCCTGGGCGGACGAACCTTCCCCAGGAAACCTTAGACTTTCGATGGCATGGATTCTCACCATGCTTTCGCTACTTATTCCGGCATTCTCTCTTCTATCTCGTCCACATATCCTTTCGATTATGCTTCGTCCTACTATAGAATGCTCCTCTACCACTTACATATTTCTATGCAAATCCGCAATTTCGGTGTATAGTTTAGCCCCGGTAATTTTCCGCGCAACTTCACTCGACCAGTGAGCTATTACGCACTCTTTGAATGAATGGCTGCTTCTAAGCCAACATCCTGGTTGTTTACGCAAAATCACATCGTTTTCCACTTAACTATATCTTTGGGACCTTAATTGACGATCTGGGCTCTTTCCCTTTTGACCACGGAACTTAGCTCCCGCAGTCTGACTCTTGTTCTTACACATTTGGTATTCGTAGTTTGATAGAGTTCAGTAACCGTGTTGGCCCCTACCTCATTCAGTGCTCTACCCCCAAATGCTACGAAACAAGGCTAGTCCTAAAACTATTTCGAGGAGAACCAGCTATCTCCGAGTTCGATTGGAATTTCTCCGCTATCCACACCTCATCCCGAGACTTTTTAACGTCTATGAGTTCGGCCCTCCACTTGATTTTACTCAAGCTTCAGCCTGGACATGGATAGGTCACTCGGTTTCGGGTCTATTTCATATGACTTATTCGCCCTCTTCAGACTCGATTTCTCTTCGGCTCCGTACCTTTAGTACTTAACCTTGCCATATAAAATAACTCGCCGGACCGTTCTACAAAAAGTACGACATCGCACCTTAACGTGCTTTGTCTGCTTGTAAACATAGGGTTTCAGGTTCTATTTCACTCCCCTCCCGGGGTTCTTTTCAACTTTCCCTCACGGTACTTCTTCACTATCGGTTACCAATTAGTATTTAGCCTTACGGGGTGGTCCCCGCTCCTTCATACGAGATTTCACGTGTCTCGCACTACTCTGGATTCTACCTTGTCAATTTGTTTTTCGTATACTGGACTTTCACCGTCTCTGGTTTGCTTTCCCAAACAATTTTACTAAACTCATTGAATCAATTATGTAGTCCGAACCCCAGATGAATTTCTTCTTCTGGTTTGGGCTCTTCCTATTTCGCTCGCCACTACTTTAGGAATCGAGTTTTCTTTCTTTTCCTGTGGGTACTTAGATGTTTCAGTTCCCCACGTTCCCCTCCTATACACTACTTTACTCATGTATGGATTAACCAACTTTTTTCTTGGTTAGAGTTTCCTCATTCAGACATCCACGGATTATTGAATATTTGCTTCTCCCCGTGGCTTTTCGCAGCTTATCACGTCTTTCTTCGGCTTTTGGTACCTAGGCATTCTCCCTATGCTCTTAGTAGCTTAACATTTTTTTTATCTTCTTTTAATCCTAAAACTTTACAATCTTTCGATTACAAAGCTACTAGTTTTTCTAGTTTACCTTATTTCATCTATATATTTTTCAATGTGCTTTTTGCTAAAATTTGATTTAGCTTTTGGTGGGCTCAAATGGAATCGAACCATCGACCTCATGCTTATCAGGCATGCGCTCTAACCATCTGAGCTATGAGCCCATATTGTAGAGTTTGTCAATTGCATTCATTTGTATGAGCCTGTCTTGTTTTGTTAATGTACTCTGCAATTTCTTGCACTTTTGATATTGATTAATTTAATTATTTTTCAATATCTCAAAGTACATTGAAAAATAAACAATGAATCCATCTAGATCTGTTTCTCCTTAGAAAGGAGGTGATCCAGCCGCACCTTCCGATACGGCTACCTTGTTACGACTTCACCCCAATCATTGATTCTACCTTCGACTGCTGCCTCTTGCGTTAGCTTACAGGCTTCGGGTATTCCCAACTCTCATGGTGTGACGGGCGGTGTGTACAAGGCCCGGGAACGTATTCACGGCAGTATGCTGACCTGCCATTACTAGCAATTCCAGCTTCATGTAGACGAATTTCAGTCTACAATCCGAACTGAGACTACTTTTTTGAGTTTTGCTCCACCTCGCGGTCTCGCTTCTCTTTGTTATAGCCATTGTAGTACGTGTGTAGCCCAGGACATAAAGGGCATGATGATTTGACGTCGTCCCCACCTTCCTCCGATTTATCACCGGCAGTCTCTCCAGAGTCCCCACCTTTATGTGCTGGCAACTGGAAACAGGGGTTGCGCTCGTTGCGGGACTTAACCCAACATCTCACGACACGAGCTGACGACAACCATGCACCACCTGTATAAGTGCTCCGAAGAGCTAACTAATCTCTTAATTATTCACTTATATGTCAAGCCCTGGTAAGGTTCTTCGCGTTGCGTCGAATTAAACCACATACTCCACTGCTTGTGCGGGCCCCCGTCAATTCCTTTGAGTTTCAACCTTGCGGCCGTACTCCCCAGGTGGGATAC